>MDTG01281359.1_pt1 | contig 12794 bp, 10 predicted proteins | sample 811421 | NCBI WGS metagenome assembly MDTG01 (sample SAMN05326645, study PRJNA326480) | marine metagenome | isolation source: seawater | place: Pacific Ocean: South East | collected 2011 | reverse complement strand
TCATATAATAATAAAGAAGCAGATAATAGAAAAGAGATTACAGATTTCAAAGAACCAAGTGCGCCAAAACTTGCTGTAGCTGAAGTAGTAAGAACATTTTCAGTAGAATAAATATCGCGGATTAATTTAGAAATAATTGTATTTTTACTATATTATAAATGCAATTATTTTATTTTTTATCATACTCGTTTGTATTAGCAAATGGTTTTATTCCAAATATTAGAAATATATACTTAAGAAATAATATAATATCTAGAAACGCTATATATACTTCTTATAATCCTATGGAAAATAATAATAATGTTACTAAAAGATTTATGATCATTATTCCAGATACAAATAATACATTTATTAAACCCGGATATCCTAAAGAAGCGTTTAGAAATATTACTTATCCACCAATTAATGAAGAAATGGACGACGAAATTGAAGATATAACACAAAATAATAATTCTGATCATCCATATAATCAAATTAAAAATTATTTTCCTAATTCTATGAAAAACTCATACAGTAATTGGGATGGAACTCCTATTAATATAAATGAAACAGATATAGATAATGATGAGGATGATGGTGAAATAGAAGAAGCTATTAAAAAAGAACTACAAGACGCATTAGGTGTTCGTTTTTTTGTTAGAAAACCTCATAATACAGCACAACAACCTGAAAGTAGCGAGAATTTTGAAATTATAAAAAATCCTCCATATTCATTTAAGGATGTAGGTGGTTATGAAAAAGTGAAGGATGAAATGATGCAAAGTGTTGATATGTTACAAAATTATGAAAAATACCAAAAATTTAATGTTAGAACACCAAAAGGTATTATTTTAGAGGGTCCTCCAGGAAATGGTAAAACATTACTAGCACGTGCATTTAGTGGTGAAGTTAATTCATCATTTATTCCTGTTTCTGGTAGTCAATTTCAAGAAAAATATGTAGGTGTTGGTGCTAGTCGTATTAGAGAATTATTTGAGTTAGCTGAAAAAAATTTACCATGTGTAATATTTATAGATGAAATAGATGCAGTAGGTAGAAGTCGATCATCTGACGATGGCAGTAGTAGTGGAGAACGTGATCAAACATTAAATCAGTTATTGGTAGCATTAGATGGTTATAAAAATACATCTGGTGTTTTTATTGTTGGTGCAACAAATCGAATGGATTTATTAGATGAAGCACTAGTTCGTCCAGGACGAATTGATAAAAAAATATATATTGGTAATCCAGACTCAAAAACACGGGAAGCTATATTAGATATACATATTAAAGGAAAACCTCATGCACGTAATGTAACAGTAAATGATCTTATTGAAATTACTAATGGGTTATCGGGAGCACAAATAGAAAATTTATTAAACGAAGCCATGTTATATGCATTACGTGATAATCGTGAAATTATGAATAAAGCAGATATAGAAAATATTTTAGGTAGAATATATGTTGGATATCAACCAACAGAAAATGCATTTAGTGATGATATGATAAAACGTATTGCTATACATGAAATGGGACATGCTATTGTTGGATTACTTAGCGCACATCATTCTAAGTTAGTAAAAGTGTGTTTAAATTTATGGTCTCCTAATAGTCCTGGATATACTATATTTGAAAGTGAAGAAACTGATAGTAGTATTTATACAAAAGAGAAGTTGATGGCGCGGTTAATGGTATTGCTTTCTGGACGTATAGCAGAAGAAGTATTTTATGGAAATTCTATTACTAGTGGTGCATCAAAAGATATTGAACAAGCGTATAAACTAGCTGAAAATATGATCGTTCGTTTCGGAATGGGTCGTAAAACTGTTTATGCGCGAGGTAGTGAAACATCAAAGGAATTTATAGATCGTGATATAGAGAGATTATTAGAATCAGCATATCAAGCTGCACATACTACAATATTAGAATCACAAAAAATAATAGAAGAATGTTCAGATAATTTAATAGGAAATAAATTATTATTACCAGATGATATACTAAAAGTAATACATTTTCATCATATTAATAATAAACGTATTAATTAATTATTATAATATATTATTAAATTGAATATAAATATATATACTATTATATTATATATTTATACAATGTCACATTCATCTACGCACTCTTTACCTCGATTTTTAAAATTATTTGATGTATCTTTAAGAGATGGACTACAAACATGGAAAAGAATTCCATCATTAGATGAAAAAAAAAACATACTTAGAAATATAGCGAATATTAAAAACGTTAAAAACGTTGAAGTTGGTTCATTGGTGTCTAGTAAAATTTATCCACAATTTAATGATAGTATAGAATTATATCATTATACATATAAAACATATAGACATCTTACACCTTACTTGTTAGTGCCGAATTTAAAAATGCATCAACGAGCATTATTTAATCGTATATGTAATATGTCATTTATTACATCTGTATCAAATGATTTTCAATTAAAAAATACAAAAATGACATTAGAAGAAACAAAAAAACAATTAAAAGAAATGATAGATATAACTCCTGGTTATAAAAAAATTTATATATCATGTGTAAATGAATGTCCTATAAATGGTATTATTAATAATGATAAAATAATACAAGAAATACTACAATATATCAAATTACCTGTGCAAGAAATTTGTATATCAGACACATGTGGTACATTAACAAAAGATACTACCGAAGAAATATTAGATATTTTATTACCCATTATGCAATTGAATGGTATATCAATTGATAAATTATCACTACATTTACATAGAAATAAAAATTTCAATGAAACAAAAAATATTATAAATCATTGTTTAAATAGATATATTAATAAATTTGATGTTTCTTATTTGGAAAGTGGTGGCTGTTCGGTTACTATGAATAATAATAAAATAAATAATAACTTACATTACAATGATTTTGATACGATTTTATAATAAATAATAAATAATTATTATATATTATAATCTATCAGGTCTTACTGGGAATCGAACCCAGGTCGCGGGAATCAAAACCCCGAGTGATAACCATTACACTATAAGACCATATATTCACATTGCCACCCCCCAATATACTTAAACTCATTATCTTTAAATATTTATATCTTTATTTATATTTTTTTTCAAAATATTATGAGAATTTCCATATCTAGAAACTATATCTTTACAAAAAATATTTTTACCTGATATACTTTCACTACCAGTTATACATATACCTGATGATAATTTTGATTTATCTTCTTTATCTTTTATATCATTCTCTACTTTTCTGGATACGATAACCCAGATTTTTTCCCCTTTTTCTTTCAATAATACTTGATCTCCTATTTCTCTTGGTGTATTTACAACAGTATTATTTATTGCTACATATCTATCATCTATAAACAGCTTGCCAATCGCTGGATTTTCTTGACCTTCTGGCATTTCTTTATATCCGCGTATGATATTAGTTATTCCTTGTTCATTTTTACGTGCTTTTACACCTAAATTACGAGTTCCACGAATTATTACAGTTTCTTTTAATATCTCTCCACTATTTTCGAATTCTTTAAAATTATCAATAAATCGATTATCATCACTTCCATAATTTTCAACATTCTTTATAGTAACATTTGTTAAATTAATATTTTTACCACAATTAATAAATATACCATGATTTCCTTTCATTACATGTCCCATTGAGTCGTGATCATTTACCATATATAAATCTAATGAATCAAAATCACTACCCGATTCTGCCCATTCAATTAATTGTTTAGTAATAGAAACTCTTCCATATTTTTCATCAGGAAATTCCAATAAACGTTTTGATAATATAAATTGTGCGTCACTTAGACAATCGCCTTTATATTTATTTTCATCATCCATTACTTTATTAATTTTTAATACATCACCTACAGGTCCTGTTATAAATTTACCTACATATGATGGTTCCAATGATCGTTTATCATTTTTTATTCCTTTTATTTGTACTGATTGTGATATAATATCTTTAATTATTACATTGTTAATAGTAATATTTTCATTTCCTATACTTTTTTCTGTTCTTTCTTCCATCATATCACCTACTGCAACCCCCTTTGTACTCAATAAAATTCCATATACATTTCCATCAGGTAATAACTTTTTATTTTTAAAAAATCCATCGTAATCGGTATTAGTAAATACATATTCTTTATAATTTTTTACATCTAAAATCATTTCATCATAAATTTCTCTAATGGTTTTATTATTAAATTTATAATTTTCATCAGTTTTTAATAATTTCTCTAAAAAAGGCATAATAAATAAGCATTGTGAATATTGTGATAAAGAAAATACTCTTTTATTTACACCACTTATATATAAATTTTCAATTAAAACATTACTACAACCATGTAATGAAATAGCAGCAACCTCAAAATTTTCAAATGTTATATTTCGAATAACTAGTGATTTATTATTATTACCTCTAATACCATGATGTGGTGATAATCCGATTTTACCATTATGTATAACTATATTTTGTGGAGCTTTATTTAATTCACCAAAGTTAGCTGGTCCTTGTTTTGTATTAAATGGTGAATTACCTAATTCAATAATTGATGCAAATCGTTGGTGCTGATTAAATTCTTCAGAAACAGAAATACTATATCCATTTAAATCCAAATTAACGCCTGAAACTTCGATAGTAATTACGGCAAAAAATCCAAGTACATATGCTCCTCTAGTTGGATAATTTAATTGATCAGGATGTGGTTTATAATCATATTGTTTATTGGGACTAAATACTATATCTTCGTATAATTTATAATTTCCTGGTTTGGTAATTCTAAAAGTACCATTATTAAAATTTTCTTGATAAATATACTTAATTCCTTTGTTAGTATTTAAAAGTACCAAAGTTTTTTTATTTCTTTCCTTAACACTATTCAAAAATTTATTACTTCCGATTTTTCTGGTCATATAAATATATATATATTAAAATTATACCCCTTTAGTTTTTATTCCCAATTCTTTTTTTGAAATTTCAAAAATGGACAAAAATAAATGTCCAAAATGGAATTTTCAAAAATGAAATCGAAAACAAAACATAGGGCATTTCAGTTTTAGACCATAATGCTCTAAATTGTAAAATTATTTTTTTAGTCCCTTACCATACTTTTTTTTATTAATTTATTAAAAAAAGGACTTTGGAACTTTTTTATTATCCATTTAGGATAATAAAATGGATAACAAAAAAGTTCCAAATTTGACACTAGAAAAAAAAAGCAAATATTATTGTAAATCATGTCACTATTCTACGTCACGAAAAAGTCAATGGGATAGACATATTTTAACAACCAAACATTTGAATAATGAAAAATGGAACCAAAAAGTTCCTGACGATAAAACAGTAACAGTTGCATTAGAAATACATAAATGTACGTGTGGTAGAACGTATAAATATATGTCTGGATTATGTAAGCATCAAAAAAATTGTAGTTTTTTGAATAAATCTCAAGAAACTAAAATAGTAAATAATTCAAATACGAATGATTTATTATCGATAATTTTAAATGAAAACAATGAATTAAAAAAAATATTAAATGAGCAACAAAAACAAATAGGTGAGATGATTCCAAAAATAGGAAATACTACAAATAATACAACAAATAAATTTAATTTGAATGTATTTTTAAATACAGAATGTAAAGACGCAATTAGTATTATGGATTTTGCAAAATCGTTACAAATCCAAACGCAAGATTTAGAAAATACAGGAAGAAGTGGATATATAACAGGATTAACACAAATTATAGTAAAAGGATTATCAGAATTAGATTTACATAAAAGACCAATTCATTGTTCTGATTTAAAACGAGAAGTATTATATGTTAAAGATGATAAGCAATGGGCAAAAGATAATGAAGACAATGAAATGATGAAAAAAGCAATAAAATATATAAGAAGATCAAATATAAAGCAGATTCCGAAATGGGTCGATGAAAATCCAGATTGTACAGATAGCGCAGGAAGTAAGAACGATTTATATATGAATATATTACAGAATTCAATGGGTAGTGCCGAAGAAGATGCTCAAGAAAAAAATATGAATAAAATTATTAAGAATGTTGCAGCAAAAGTAACAATAGATAAAATGATTGAAAATAAATAAAAATTGATTCTATACTTATTATATACTTATGTATATTAAACTATGAATTCACCATTAATACTATTAGAAAATAAGCTACCACGAGAATTATTAAATATAATACAATCATATTTAATAAATGATTTTGTATATAAAGCATTAAAAGAATATTATAACTATTTATATTACAAGAAAGAGTTATATGAAGATTTTGTATATACACAATATATAGAACCAAATTGTAATTGTCATACTTATTATAATTCAAGAGCACAAAGATGGAAATATAGAGAATGTAGTGGATGTTATTATCTTGAATATACAAATAAATATATACCTAAGGATTTTTGTGTATGTATATATGATAATCCTCAATATGGTAAAATAGTGTATGGTAAAGAATCTAATTATAAACTAAGTATGGATTATGATAATGAAGTAGATTATCATTATGATTAATAATAATATAAATTTAATATATTATTATTTTTTTATATGTCTAAGCTAATAGTGCTTTTATCAGATTTTTGTCTGCGTTTGCTTCTTTTGGGATTGTTACCTTCTTGCATTTCTTTTAATTCTTGAATACTTACGGTACTAGTAGCATCTTCATCTTTATTTATAGTAATTGATTCAATAGGATTTATATCAGGAAGATTAACTTCGCTTATTTTTTTGAAATTATTTTGCATAACAGGTGGTGCTTGACGTTCTGGTTTAGTTTTTAATCCAGACAATATATTAGTTATATCACTTGGACCTTTCATTGAAGGACCTTTCATTTCTGGTCGTCTCATAGATTTTTCAGCACCTGATACATTTGAAAATGATTCTTCAATATTAATAGCATCATCATTATTGCTGTTATTGAAATTAGTATCACTAAACCCTGGTCTTCTAGGAGGTGGTATAGAATTAGGTCCTTGTGTAGCCATAGGTGCTGGTGGCGGACCAACACGAACTGTTGGTTGAGATTGTTGTTGTCCTGTATCCATCATATTATTCATAAATCCTGAAAATCCAGGATTAGTTTTTCCCATAGTATTTACTGCAGCTTGGTTAAACTGTTGCATAAGATCAGGATTTTGTCTCATAATATCATCCATATTAGGCATTGAGCTCTTAAACATAGTATTTGTCATATGAACCATCATAGCACTTGCACCTAACTGAAAAACTAGTTTTATTTCTGGTGCCATTTTAGCTTTTGATTTATATTTATCATGCAATTCAGCAAATATATCATCGTAATCATTCACATTTTCATTGAATTGTTCTCCCCAACCATCTAATTTTACATCAAATGGATCAAACCTATTATTTAAAAATTCGACACCATTAATAAATGCTGATAACATATTTCCTTGAAATTTAACAGAGTTTGATTTTTCTTTTTCGTCCATAATCATTTCATATTCTCCTACCATTTCATTGAGAGGAGAGTCCATAGTGTATTTTTTACTGAGCTCAACACCTTTTTTTTCGAGTTGTTCTAGTTTTCTTAAATAACCAAATTTCTCTTTTAATAACTCTTCTTTAGATAATTTTGGTGTAGATGATACATTCATATCAGGATCCATAGGTATATTTTGAAATTGACCATAACCATCCCATGTTTTAGTTTCATTAACAACATCTGCGGTTGCTTCACCAATGGATGGTGTAATATTAATTGGTTTTTCTTCCAAGTTAATTTCTTGAATATTGTTATTTTTATCAGTATTAAATGTAACAGAAGGTTGAATATTTGTAGATGAACCTAATGAACTAGTAATATCATTTAATTCGCTTTCTAAATGTTCTAAATCATCTATATTAATATTATCATCACTTTTATTTTTATTAGAAGAAGATCCTCCATCTTTTTTTTTCTCATTCATAAGTAATTCAATTCCGGGACCAAAATTTGAGGATTTTAAGGTAGTATTATCATCGGATAAATTAAGTTTGATGTTGCTTGATTCCGAAGAGAGATTTCCAATATCTATAATTTCAGGTTCAACCATTATGATTAATATAGAACATATAATTTTAAGTCTTACGAATAATAATATATTTATTTATATACCAAAATCCTTGTAAATAACAATCTGATAAATCATCTTTTTTTTTATGAGTATTAAAAAAGGAATACCATGATTCATTGGTTTCTATATTTTTTTTACATTCTTCTATTCCTAATTTTTTTCGTTCAGCATAAGTAGTTCCTTCAATATTTAAATGTTTTAATTTATTTTCAGATGATATATATTCTATTATAGACGTAGATCTCATAATAAAATATTGTGTGAGCATACCTTGAACACTTTTCATGCGATTTGCTATAGGGCTAATTTGATTTTCAATAATTACATGTGTAATAGTAGAAAGATGTGTATCTAAATATTTATCTAATAAAATTTGTATATTACGTCCAATACAAATTAGATCCATGTTACTAGCTTTTACAGGTTGTAAAACTGAAAAATAAGTTTTATTAATGAAATCTTCAATTATTTCAATTATTTTTTCTTTGTTAGCTTTTTTTGGTAAATCAATATTATGTTTATCGCAAAAATCATGAATTTCCTTTACTTTTAGTTTTTTAATTTTTTTAATATTTATATCTTTGTCAGGAATAATAAAATTTTTGTCTTTATTTGCATGTTTTTTACAATAATACATATTATCTTTAAAATAAGTAGCGTTTTTCTTACAACAACCCTTAGAATCACTAAATCTGCATATTCTATTATTTTCATTACAAAGATTAAGAACATTCCAATCAATAATATTATAATTGTTATCATTTATTTCGAATAAACAATAAGCAAGATTTACAATACCCACATCAAAACTAATTATTTTCATAATATGTAATATAAATATTTTATAAGTATTAATAAAACTAATATATTTAAAATAATATTTTGTTATTTTAATGAGTTATAAAAAAACAATATTAAACAAAACTACTAATTTCAACGATTTTTTACACAAAAATAATATTCCTGACAATCAATGTAATGATTTAATTAAAAAATATAAAAAACTATTGGAGAATAAGAATATTTTAAAATCAGAAAACTTTCATGAAAATTTTGATTTATTTTTAAAAGATATTGATAATACTGAAATAAATGAAGATAGAGAGAATTTAAAGAAAATATATGATGAACAATTGAAAATAAATGATTTATATAATAATAATAAATCCGAATTTGATTCAATAATATTTTTATCAAAATTAAATGACAAAGAATTTAGTAATTTTAAAATAAAAAGTTGTTTTAAACATAAAATATTGAATTTTAGAAAATGTATAGATCATTTAAAAGAAACAGAGAGAATGTGGATAATAAGATATGGTGAATTTGAAGATTTTAAAAAAAAATATAAAATATATTATGATGATGATGATGAACAACATTTTAACGAACCAAAAAAGGATGTATTATATAGAAAAGTAAATAATAATTATTATGTTACAAATAATGACTATTTTGAAAAATGTACTGATTTTTATTTTAAATTATATAGTAATATTTTTTCTATTTTCAACTTAAAAAGAATAACATTAGAATTTCATAATAATGAGACAAAAATGAATGATACAAGTGCCGGTATAAACGGAGGTATAGTAAATGCAAATGGTAAATATAGTAAAGAGAGAAGAAGAAATAGAAAAAATAATATTAAAATGAGATTTAATAAAAATATAGATAATAAAGATAATCATAATGATTTTAATAGATGTGTCGACGAAGATGAAGAAATAAAATTTATAAAAGATAGAGTACCTGAAAATTTAAAGAAATCATTATATAATCCAAAATGTATATTAAGTTTGGTAAAAAATCGTACAAAAAATACATTAAAACAATTTCATCAAATACAGTCTATTGAAAATACAGATATTGAAAAAATAGAATCTTCTATCGAGACTAGATTTAATCTTACTACAAAATTAGGTTTATTTGCAAATTCTGTAAATAGTACCTATATAAATAAAAGAGTTGTATTTATACTGGATTTTTATGATATGAATAACGATGAACAAGAAGAAAGTGATGATAGTGAAGAAGATTTATCAGAAGATGAATTAACAAGTGATAGCAGTGATTATACTTCAAGACAACCTAAATCGAAACCAAGACAAAGAAATTTAAATAAAACAGTATCACATGACTACAGAACATATAGAAACGATGAAACACCATTAAAATCTTATGCACGATCCATTAGTCCAGTATTAAAAGCGGATAGTAAATACGAAAGTAAATATGAAGATAATGAAATAAGTGAAGAAGATATAACTCTTACTGTAGCTAAAAATGAGGAAGAAAAAATATTAAAATGGAAGTATGTTCAACGTGGTAATGATATACCGTTTAATAAAATACAAGGTGGAATAACAAAAGCTGATGGAGTAGTGTATGTTGGTAAAATAAATAAAAGTCCAGGAAAAGTAAATACAGAAAAAGGTAAAGTATGGAATTATTGGGTTCAAAATCAAGGATCTTCAACTAGTGGATTTATGTTACTTACAAACTATAAGTACAATTGGCAAAAAATTAGTTGTGGAGATTTTATACCAATAAATGCAATATATTGTGGTAAAGATGAATTTAATGATTGTGTATGGGTTGGTAAATCAAACGATGATGAACCTGGTAAAATAACATGTATTAAAAATAATGATCCACAACCGAAAATGCAAAATTTATGGTGTCATAGTTTATGGACGGGATCAAAAAATGCATATATATTGGTTGTTGAAAAAGATGATTGCAAACAGTATGAAGAAATAGAAGAAGAAAAATAAGTAATATTATATAAATAATTATATTAGTTTATATAATATGTTGAATTATATTGATAAAATAAATATGTTACCGTATGAATTACAAGAACATATTTATCAATATTATTGGAGTAATATATATTTAGATGTTTTAAATGAAATAAAAAGTATTACAGCATTAGATACGAAAATAAATATTTTTATAAATAAATATCAAAATAATATTATAAAAGAAAATAATAATTTTTATTATAGGAAATTTAATGATTCAATTAGAAAAATAACACATAATAAAGGAAAAATGTTACTATGTAATTATAATAACTTATCATTGCGTAATTGTAATATTAAGTATATATTTAATATATGTTCAACAATAAGAGATGATTATAAGTATATTGCGCCTGTATTAATAAGTAAAAGTAATTTTATGAGATATAATGTATATCAATATTTAAAATCATTATAATTTTTTAAAATATGATCTATAATAAACAATAGGTATAAAAGGTATAATTGATAAAAAACACCATATTGCACCTAGTTCTCCATTTCTAACAACATTTTTATTAAATATTGTTGCTATCAATACTATAAAAAATAACCATATAAGTGATAACTTCCATGCTTTTGTAAATAATGCAGGTAATATCATTAGGATTATAGGAATACTAATATATCCTAATTCTGTTTTAAATTTATAAGCTATATGATATTTACCAATATATGCTCCGTCTGTATCAGAACAAAAATCACTATTATCATTATTACAGTCTTCATCATTCTGAATATCAAACACACTTAAAGTTGTAATATAATAACATCCAAATATAAATAGAGCTAAAAAAATTACATTCCAGTACTGTTTGTTATTATTATCAAAATAAGATAAAAATATATTAATCACTAATGGTTGAAAAGAAATATTTATCCAAGATAATATGGCAATAACTTTAGATATATATTTATCATTATGATATCTATATAATAATCCTTGTAATAAATCTTTACTTGCTAAAAATGCAGCAGGAAGTGCAATTTTCCATTCTTTATTAATAAAATAATATGATATACCCGAAAGTATAAAAGTATTTATATATGATTGAGATTCACTAAAACACATATATATATTAAATCATTAAAATAAATTCATATACATTTTTTTATTATTGTTATATTGTATTTTAAAATTAATTCGTGTTTTACCAACATCATTATTTACTTTTGATAAATAAAATGATGGATTTTCATTTGACATACTTAAACAAGGAGTTTGATCAACAAATCCTTTGGATATTAAATCTAAACATATTGATTTATGTAAATTAAATAAATTCATTTCATGCTTATTTTTACGTATGATGTGTAATAAGGAGGATGTCATAGCACCCATTGGTAGTTGAGATTTTCGATTAAATGCATCATATGAGTATTGATCATCGCGTGATCCTGATAATAAATGTATATTTTTTAATTGACTAGATGAATTTTCTGTATTTTTTTCAATAACATATTCATTATCAATTTTGAATGCATCATCATTTATAGTTTTGGTATCATTCTTTTTTAAACGATATGTATATTTTAAATCAGCTATAGTTCCGCTGTTACAACAATCGAATACCATAAATATATTAGTATTTTTATTGTATTTTGAAAATATTTTATGTAATTCATCATCTAATAATATATTTAAATGTCCTTTTTCATTTACAGATACTATTAATTCATCTTTTTTGTCTGTTTCATCTGAATTATTATCAGTAGAATAGAATCCATGTCCGCTATAATGTATCCATATTTCATCATCATCGTTTGATATTTCAAGTATATTATTTAATTCTCTTGTTATATTTTTAGTAGATGGATATAAATTATCATCCCAATAATATATATCATCTCTTAATAATTTTATATTATT
>MDTG01263462.1_pt1 | contig 12794 bp, 20 predicted proteins | sample 811421 | NCBI WGS metagenome assembly MDTG01 (sample SAMN05326645, study PRJNA326480) | marine metagenome | isolation source: seawater | place: Pacific Ocean: South East | collected 2011 | reverse complement strand
TGTAATTTAATTATTAAATCACTAACTGGAAAAGCATAATAAGTTGAACCACTTACAATATTACCAACTGGAGTATTTCCTCTTGCATCATATACAACAGCTTCTCCTAGTTCAAAATTATGTCTAGTTTCAAAATCAATTGTATCTGATGTAGTATTAACTGATGAACCGTCTGCTTTAAAGTTATTTTGAATTTTTCCTCTAACAAAGTTAGATTCCAAAACAGCACCAGTACCATTACCACCAGTAACAGATATCTTTGGTTTTTCTTGATATCCTATTCCAGGCGTTACTAGTTTGACCTCTCTAAATGATCCCGTTACGTTAGCATGAGCAAAAGCACCAGAACCCTGATTATCATTAATGATTAATGGAGGTCCATTAAGAACATCATAATCTTTACCAGAATCAGTTACTTCAATATTAGAAATATCTCCATAGAATATCTGTTCATCAAGAACAGTAGGTGGAAATAATTCAACACCATTACCCAATAGTGCTATAGGTCTATTATCAATATCTCTTTTGTTAGGATCATCAAAATAATTCTTTTCTTTTAAATATGGTAATTTACGTAAAATCTTCTGGTTTTTAAGTGTTTTATTCTCCCAACCAGACTTGTATATGTACTGTCCAACAGTACTTGTTTTTAAAGCAATATACTTATTTGCAAATACATCAGCACCACTATATGAAAGTCTAAACTCGGTCTGGTTTACACTAGTAACAAAGTAAATACCAGTTTGAATTCCACTTAAAGTAGTATTATCCCAATATATCTTATCTCCAGTTACATAATTGTGTTTAAAAGCAGTATTGGATTGAGGGTCAATAGATTTTATCGTATATGTATATCCACCACCCAATATTGGAGTTCCACTTTCTGTTGCTTCTACAGTATCCGATTTAACCCAAACTTTGTTATCTGTAGCAAAGATTGGATAGTTTGGTAATCCAGAAGAAGCAACATAATTATATTTCTCATCTCTATCCAAATAAGTATTCTGAACACCTACTGGGAAATCATCAACACCAGCAAAATAATTAGAGTTATGAGAAGCTTTTATAACCTTCTTCTGAATTGATGTTGGAGAAGTAGGAGGAGTTGAAGATACCTGAACTACAACAGTATTTGAGAATTTCTTTTGTACATTTGTTGCTCCATACTCAATATCCTTAACAATAACAGATATAGAATTTCCAAACTGGTCTGATAGAGTTAATTCTTCATCAACGTAAAAAACGATAGCATCAAATAGTACAATTCTATAGGTATTGATGTTTACCTGACTAAATGATGAGATCGAATGAGTAGAGGGAATATTATAGATCCAGTTATTGAATTTTGGATCATCTCCCAAATCTTGACCAAAGGAGTTCAACTTCATTGAATCTCCAACCATCATATTTGATGTGTCGGTAGTATCAACGGTATCAATAACATTTACAAGTCTAAATTGCAATAAAGCAGTTTGACCTATACCAGAATATGCATATGCTAACTTATTTTGAAATATATCTGCAGCGAAATTTAAATCAGTAGATATACCAGTTACACCAAGAAATTGATTAACTGTTTTATCTGTGTATGATACAGTAAGGAAGTTGGCATCTTTTGTTGGTTTAATTAAAAGATTACCAGTTTTACCAAATCCAACTGTAGAATCAACAACTAGAGAAGTCGAATCTTCTTTAGTTTCTTCAAGAGTTTTAGTTTTGCCTGGAATCTGGAAGGATCCATCAAAAGAAGTAGAGTCTAAAGATAGTTCATAAAAATCTTTAGTCCCAACAGGTCTATATTCTACGTTGTAAATTGAAGCACTTGCAGTTCCAATGCCAGGTATATCTTGATATAAGAAATTACCAACTGCATTAAGTGGCTCCCCTCCAAAAAGATTCTCTACGAGGAGGTGTTTAGTTTGGAAATATACATTAGATGATGCAGAAATAGTCTGATCAATTGGTTTAATCAGTTCAATCTCTTCACCATAAAGTAATTTAAAGAGAATCTGATAGGATGCATCAGTTCCCTTCGACATGTAAAAGTCTTTTGCCCTTGTTAGAACATTACTAATTGATGTTCCAGTAGTAAAGGTTCTATTTTCAAAGCCAGGAAGGAACTCAGTCTTAAACTTAGTAAAGAATGTTTGTAGGAATAAGTTACTTAAATTTTGTACTGGCGTAGTAGCTACATGTTTATCAGCGTCTGTCTCTTCAAAACTTAAAAATTCCGATGCGTCTTCTCTTGATATCTGATCAATACCACTGAATCCTCTAGCACAACCTAAAAATTGTGTCGAAGTCTTTGAGGTATATGTAATAATCTCATTATCAATCTTTAAAAGACCATATGTAGTTGGCCAACCACTAGTAGAAGCTACATTTATTGTAGTTTCACCAGCAAGAATATCAGCCGTCAAAACCGTTGCAGGCACTAGGGTTTCATTGTTAAATGCACTGATCTTTCTATAATCAACAAGATTGCTAGCTAAATCACCAACACCACCTTGATGTTCCTGTGATTGATAATAGACGTTAAGGAACTCACTAAAGAGGGGTGACTCCTGATTCAGAAATTCAGGAATCTGCGACTCAATAATATGAGAGATTTTTACCTTTTTAATATCCGTCATTTATCTTGTATAGACTGAGCCAGTTGTGTAGCTGGATGTAGTGACGTATGATGTAGCAGATGTGTTTTCACCAGATGAAACAACGTCAGGAATAGCAGAGACTTCACTATGTTGAACGTCTAGTTGTAAATACAAATCTTTCAACGCAATAACATCATTGGATTGAGGAATTCCTTCTATCTGAATTGTTCCGTTTGCCAATGAAGTACCTGTTATATTTACCACATCCAAAATGATCTCTCCTTTTGTATAATCTATTGTTCCAGCATCATTTTTAACAATGAGTGGTAGATTGTTTTCAAGTTTAAAGAATACTAATCTTCCAGTTGTAGTTCCAGTTATAGGAACATCTCCAAGATAAACAGTTCCATTGATGTTACTTACAGTAAATCCTGTAGATTTAATTCCATAACCATCACACTGTTGGTAGAAAGCATTTCCATAACAAAGTTCGTATGTAGCAAATGTATTAATTTCGGGAACGATATCCCTTCTCATCTTAACTTTTGTGATGTTAGAAGTAACACCCCTAGCAGAGTCATCAATCAAACCAACAACTTTACTATATTTAAATCTTCCACCGAAAGCATTAATATCAGTAGATTGTGCATAACTGGTTAATGTCTTAACTACAGATGTCCTTAAATCAGTTACATTAGATATTGCGTTAGTGTTGTAATAAACAGATGAATCAACTTCAACATAAAGATACTTAAGATCAATGATCTCTGGTTTAATTCCAGCAATAGAATATTGCTTCAATTGTGTAGAGATACTATCTTTAGTAATTTGAGATAGGAACGAACCATTTCTTGGTTTAATCGATATGAATACCTTTCCATACTCAGGTGGATCTAACTCCTCACCCCCATAAGCGGTTACAGACTCGACATTAGGATAAACATATGGAATGATACCCTTATAGTCATTTGCGGTTACTGCACGGTACTGTGCAGCGTATATACGGGGTGCCAGGTATTTGATCGAACTGATATCTTCTACATTATCACCATTTGAAGCACTAGATGTAGTTGTAAGTAAAGAAATACCACTTGTAAGAGTTGCATCAGTATCATCTTTCAAAATACCAATGAAAGAGAAGTTAGTAGCACCATTAGCAAGAGGTCCATTAGTTACAATGTAACTGACAGAAACTGTTGCACCAGCTGGTGGTTTCTTACCTAAGATTCCATCACCAAAGAGTATCTCATACTGTTCATCTTCAATTTCCTGAATGAGGAACAATTTAGAAGTAGAATCTACTCTTAGAATATTGTCATATAAAGCATAAATCTCATTTGTTGTTGATTTTACCGTAACTCGAATGGAAGTAGTATCAATATTAGAGTTTGGAAGAACAAATCTTTGATTTGGTTGAGAATAGTCAATTGTGAAGGTTTTTGTTAGATATACCCCCTCATAGACTGTTAGATTATTGAAAAGAGCAACATTATTGTCATCTACAGTGGCAACGAAGTCGTCTGGAATTGAAAATATATATTGACCACCTTGTTGATTACCTAATGCAACTTGTCCAGATTTTAATATTACAATCCTAGTATCATTTGTACCTAGATCAACACTAAAATTAACCGTAGCAGAAGCAGACCTACTTGATCTAGGAACATAACCAATATTTCTTGCAAGTGAAACAACATTCTCTCTTAAAGTCGCACTATCAAGAAAACACTCATTAACTGCCATATTGGTATTATATGACGTAATATATGAGTTATATGCTAATAGATCAACCAAAACAGAGAAGTTTGATCCTTCAAAGTCAAAATCTGTGAAATTACTATTAGTTCTCAGATAATCTTTAATTTGTGCCCTAAGATCAGCAAAGTCTAGGTTAGTAAACTGATTGAACGCCATTATAGTCTAGTAGATTGAAGGACAAATTCTATATTTTGAGTAGGTAAAGCCAAACCAGTCACATCATATCGAATCGCAACATTTAATTCATTGGTATCAGGCGGAAAAGCAACTTGACAACTAACATTACCTACTCTTGGTTCAAAGTTTTCAAGTAAGAGAATAACATCCTCTTGAATACTTTCTTGATCAAAGACCGTTTGTAATTCAAATAAAGAATCATCAATTTGTGTTCCTATCAAATCATTGTTAAACCTTTCACCTAAACGAGTTCTAACAAGATTCATAACAGACCTTCTTATAGCATCTTCATTAGAGAAGATACCAATATCATTCGTAACTGGATGTTTAACAAATGATAAACTTATATCCTTAAAAACTTGGGATTTATTTTTTGATCTGTCTATTAAAGCCATTTTTAGCAGTTAACGAGCTTATCTAGGTTACTTTCGCTCAAATCTTGCTTTCTTTTAGTATCATTAGCATCATCGCCAACGACTTCACGCAAGATATTGTCATCATTTTCTGGTTTGTCGATTAATTCTCTGGTTTCCATACCAAATTCCATTATTATATCTTATTTATCGCATAAAAAAAGCACCTAGGTATTTACCCAAGTGCTTAAGGTTATTCAGTTGTGTTTTTCTAACCTGCCGCTAGCGGAGATTGTGTATTGTTGTTGATTGCAGCAGACTTTTTACGTGCTTGTGCGGATACATCATATTGTCCGACTGTCTTTCCACTTCCACCGCCTACTGTAGCGACGTTATGTGGTGCCTTTGTTGGATCTGAATCTGCCATTAACCTTGTCCTCTGTAGGGTTTTCTTGCTTTGTTTCGACTAGTTGCAGAGCATTTTGAATTATTACCCTGTCCTTGTCTTGTCTTTTTCTGAACCGCACCTATGGGCGATCCGTCTTTTGACATTTTTCTTATTGCCATAATCTATTTATCAATACGATTGTCATTTTGATGTTTAGCTCTTAATCTTTGAGGAGAATAACCTTCACCAATATAATGTTGAAGTCTTTGATCCGCTTGTTCTTTTGTTAGTCTTTCATCGACCTTGGGGTCAATGACATACCAGCCATTGGTCCCAAGTTCTACGATTTTATATAACGTTTCAGTCATATTAGATAACTCGTGTTTTCTCGTGTCCTACACGAATCTTCGGATCACACCAGATCTCATATCCAGCTTCTTTTGCATCGAGACAGAAACTAACGTCTTCTCCACACATATCCTGAACTTCACCAGAATCAAAGACCTGCATCTTAGGAGCAAACCAAGGATACTTCATCTCTTCGTTCTCGAATACACCATTCTTGATCAACAACCAACCAAATCCAGTATAATCTACGGTGAATGGTTTGCGACGACGAGAAATGGAATCAATAGTCTCGTGATTCATAACTCCACCATTCTTGGCGAAATCTTCCTCCTCTAACCAATGAGCAACTGAAGTAGTCTTTCCATCTTCGGTGCAATACCAACCTGCTGCAATCTCTTTCTGCATCCATACGAGACGATAGAACTTCTCTGTATCGAATACGATATCTGAATCAATCCACAACTGGTAATCGTACTTAAGTTTTCCATCCCAAGGAATTTGGTTTGGTCCTCTTAGTACATTAGCCCCAAGGCACTTACAACGTGCGAAATTGACCATAGAAGAATAATCTTGCGAAATTTGAATCGAAGATCCGTTCTGTACTAGGTCAAAACATAGTTGTACAAAAGCCTTAAGGAAAATATATGAGACTCCTCTACCTGGCAAACAAAAAACGACACTTTTTCCTTTGAGTATCTCTTTTGCTGCAGTCAGATCGAAATCGTCCTCTACTTTTTTAGTTTTGGGCGCATTTGCCTTAACTGTAAATCCTTTAGCCATAACGTTTGCAAAGTTACAATGATATTATACTACGTCAATTCAAAATTGGCAATAGTTGTAATTATATATCCTTCTTATTCTTGATTACTTTTATCTCCTCGGTACGGAGTTCATCATCAGGATAATGGGTAAAATAAGCTCGAAGAAATTCTAATTTATGCTTTAGGTCTCTTTCTTCAACCTCATCCATAATCTTTTTTCCACCAATAAAGACGTTATAGGTATTCATCTTCCATAATTGCTAACATATCTTCTAAATCTGATTTAATATCAGGATGATACATCAAATTTGTATCATTTTCTAGTCTATATTGAAGAGATTCAACTATTAAATCTAAATTATAGGAATCGAGCTCCTCAAGTTGTTCAATATTCATATAATCGATGCGATATCATGAAGTATCTATGAAATTAAGAATTTAATCGATTAATGAGATCCACTCCAATTAATAAATCCTGTAGCAATGTACTTTGGATTGGAAATGGGCATATTTCCTTGATGTGGAAACAAATAATTACAAGGGAATATCAAAACCTTACCTTTTTCGCACTTGCACGCTACTCTATGATTGGGAAATTCAGTTTCACCACCCTCTTCCACATCATTAAGGTACATTATAACAGCAAATAATCTAGTAACCGCTCCTCCAGCGTATTGATCGAAATGATATGTGAATTTTCCTTCATTTGGATGATAAACTCGGACTGAATAGTTCTGAAATACCAAATCTTCCACTGGACCTGGGCACTCATGAAGATATCTTCCATATGTTTCATTAATTATCTCAGAAATCCATGTAAAGATCTCATCATTAGGTGTAGGAGTAACTTCTCTAGCTATTTTATTGTCAAAATTTACGTCATTTTCTTCAACTGGTGTATCTCGACCTTCATTCTTATTTTTTTGGGAAACAGAACCATCAATATGACGATCTTCTACCTCATGAAACCACGACAACATTTCATCAACCCTTTTATCGGGTATAATGTTATATGTTTTGACTAAATCAGTTACTTTATTTGGAAATTGTGGATACTGACTAGAAAAGTCTTGTGGTCGTAGAGATTCCAATTAATAATCTCCAGTATAATTTGGCATTTTAAGAGTTGACAACTTCCTTCCTTCAGATCCCTCTTTAACACAGTCTTCTTGAGTGTTTGTTGGCCCTAAAGCTGATGAATAATTAGGTCCTTGTGAAGCTAACTTCAGACTATTAAATGAAAGATCTCCAGCGACGCTTCGGCGCCGATTTTTCGTTAAAAAGTGAGGATATACAACATGATACAAATCACTGGGAAATAAAAACATAGTCCCCACATCTTCCTTAGTTAATTTCTTATTGACCTTTCTTACTCTGCCTATAATATCTGTGTAAGTTAGTACGTAATCCCCAGCCTCTGGATGGAATGTACCTTTAATTGATTGTTCTTCATCTGCATTAAAAGGTATCTCTAACCATATAACAAATGAAAATACAGAGTCATGATTATGTAAAGCCTGATATTGTGTATCATAAGACTCATTTGCCCACCAACGTTGAAAAGATAACTCATGTTGGTGAGTAAATCTGTTATTTGTTGGTAACCCAAAGTTATCCAGATAACCCTGAACACATGGGGTTAGTATAGTATTAGCAAACCAGTGTTCATCATCATATAGTAACCACTGTTGGTTATGTTCTTTTATTCCACCATTAGGATCTACATTCAATCCTTCTGGTTTATACTTATCAACAGTCGATTGTATTTTATCGATAACTTCATTACCTAACTTGAAGATACCAATACCCAGATTGGGGAAATTAGTATATTCCCCTGACTGAAATACCTGTTCTTTCATTAAAAACTAGCCTCTTCGTATTTTTCCAAATCTTTTTCAATTACTTCTGAAAAAGTTATATCATCCCAATAAGAATGGAATAGTCTGCCCCATATTACTTTAAATTCATCTTCATTTAAGTTCTTAAACAAACAACGATCCTTTAAGTAGATATGGTAGGTTTTCATTTTTTCCTCATAGGTACTTCTATTTGCCAAGAGCCTCCGTCTAGAGTAATCATGTCGAAGTTCTTTTTAAATTCTTTTTCTCTTTCCTTCTTTTCTTTCTCCATTGTTACATCAAGAGATTCAATACTAATCTCACCGTAGTTGGGTTTGTTAGGATTAGGTTGATCCATATACTCAAGTATAAGATCATCAATCATACCATACATGGTATCCCATGTTAAACGAATACGTGCATCAATAGCCACTTCATCTACATCATCCTCAGTCATTTCTAACTTAAGAACTCCTGCTCTGATTGCGACTAATTCATTTAAGTTAAACTCAATTTTGATGTCATTATACATTGCTGACATTAGGGCATCTCCACATGGTATTTTTCACAAAATCGTGCAATCTCATCATGAACTTGATTATATATTGGAGTGAGATCGAGATCCGATCTTAGTGCGTGTGCTATATGATCAATTTGATCTTCTGTGAGACAATGATCTGGGTGTAATGCATCACATACATGCATTTCTTGTTCTATCAACTCATTAAGGTTGATTCTAATTTCATAGTCTCTATAAACTGGCATAGTTAATCTGTAATGTCTGATAATTTGAACAAACTATGTAAAGTAAGTCCTGCCCATGTCATACTAGAATGAGCTTCATCATCTACTTGTCGATCTACAATAGCTACAACTCTAGTAACTTCGTATCCCGCATCACGCAGTTTATGAACCGCCTTAATAGATGAACTCCCTGTAGTAATAACATCTTCCAATACCGTGATCTTAGCACCCTTTTCTGGAAGAGGACCTTCAATCCAAGCACCAGTACCATGACCTTTTGGTTCTTTACGAACAATTAGTGCTTTCATATTGCGAGGATGTGCAGCCATGATGACTCCACTCACTAAAGGATCTGCTCCTAATGTAAGTCCTGCAACTGTATCTGTGTGTATTCTACTAAGCAATAGGTTAGATGTCAAATATAACCCTCTACTACTTAATATAACAGGTTTGCAATTTATATAGTGATCACTCTTTCGACCAGAAGATAGGGTTATTTCACCCTTTCGGTATGCATCCTTTTTTATAAGTTCCTTTAACTCATCTAACATGTGCGTTCTCTCGTAATTTCTTATTTTCAGGAGCTCCAATCTCTAAGAAACTGATATTAAAAGCATAAGTTATGCGTTCAGTTTCCTCACTATGGGATTCAACCCAGTGTGGTAGCTTAGAAGGGAACATTATAAGGTCTCCTGCTTCACATATTGGATAAAAACACTCACCTTCGTCTAAAACTTGCAAGTGAGCCTGATCAGTACATAAGGTATTGAGGATTCCAAGCTTCCTATGACCATCAGTTAAGTAAAAAACACATGCTAATCTACCATCACCATGAGTATGAACGACGTTATAGTGGCCTGATTTATTGATATTTAACCAACCCTGATCTATTTTGTGTCTTAAAGGTATTCCCTCCTGACTTTCTAAGCAACTTCGTATATATTCCCATGCTAAAGGACAATCTGGTTGTTCTAAAAACCCACTTTGCCAACCACCTCTATTAGATACAATGCGTTTTTTATCTTTAGATTGTATATCATGGGCTTCTTGTATTAATTCTTCAGCATTAAAGTTATCTTTTGCTTTAATATGCCAAAAAGGAACACCAAATAATTTGTATAAAGATTGTGGTCGTTGTTGTGATGTCATAATTAAACCTTTGTGTTAATTTCTCTGTCAATTCGTGGGTTAGCTTGGTCATTAATTGCATTGATTACTTGCAGACTATCTAATGCAATATCACCTGCAAGGGCAATACGGTACTCATCAGTTGAATGATGGGGATAAACGATGTGTTGCCAGTTACTTGGGAAGAGAATCATTTGTCCTGAACACTCTTTACTAATATGCCAACTCATTTTTTCCAATCGGCCACATGTATTATGGTATTCTAGTACCACATCACCAGCTTCTGGTCTAAAGCCAGGTTGAATACTCCTCTCTATTTTACTATTAAATGGAATATTCATCCATAGAACAAATGTTAAGACACTTTGGTGGTCATGAAGACTTTGATAATCATATTTTGTACTAGCTCTACACCATAAACGACTAAAAATTAGTCCATGTGCATGTGTATGTTGTGTTTTTACTGGCAATCCCCACTTTTGAACGTAAGCATCGACAACAGGACGTATGATATTGTCTTCAAACCAGTGATCCTGATCGGATAATTCCCACTGCTTATGTTCTTCATCTACATTAAGTAGAGTATTTCCACTCCATTCAGCACTATCATGGGAATATTTCTTAACTAATGTCCAAACTTTCTCTAATTGATCATCAGTTAGTTTTGCATCAACTACTCCATAGTTTTTTGGAGTCTGGAAATTGATTTCTGGTGGTTCATTCATGATTTAAGTCTAGGATCAGATTCAGGATCAATTACTTTGTGTATATCGAGACTGCTTAGGGAAATATCCCCTGCAACAGACAGTCTATACTCATCTGTAGTCTGGGTAGGATATACACAATGATTTATATCACTAGGAAAAACGATCATTTGACCATTATTCTCTGGTGATAAGTCAAAATGCATCTTTCTATGACTACCAGTGATGTCAGAATAGGTTAATACGACTTCACCTGCATCAGGACGGAACCCATATTCAATATTTCTCTCTATTTTACTATCAACAGGTACATTTAACCATAGTATAAAGGTTAAAATACTCTTGTGATCATGCAAACTATGGTAATCATGTCTAGTACTAGCTCTACACCATAGTCTATTGAAGACTATATCATGAGCATGAGTCGTTTTTGTCTTACAAGGTAGTCCATAATGGTTAATATAAGCGTCAATACACGGTCTTAGTACATTATTTTCAAACTCTCTATCAGGATCTCGTATTGCCCACTGCTTATCATGAGTTTCAATGTCCAATAACCTATTATTATCCCACTTGGCACTCTTAGGACTATTCCTTTTAACCAATTCCCATACCATAGCGAGGTTATCAGCGTCTAACTTAGAGCGCACTACGCCGAAATTTTGGGGGTCTAAGTATTCAATCATTTAAGTATGTTGATAACTAGAAGATTGGAACATAACACTGAACAATTTATCATGATCATCAGTATTAAGTGTATTAAATAAGGGATCTGAGACAATAAGTTCCTGTGAGTTGAGACGACTAAGGTATTGTAACCTCTCATCTGCATTTAAAGGAGGTATAAGTGGATCACCTACAAGAGTACTACCTATAGAAAGGTCACCTGAACATGTAATGCGAGTATTATCAGTTGAATAAAAAGGATAAACGCTATGATGAGTGGTACTGGGAAAAAATAACATAGTACCACTATCCGATTTACTCTGATGAATGTTCTTTACACGTTGTCTGCCAGTGATATCACTATAGGTAAAGATAAAGTCACCAGACTCAGGATGCATTTCCCCAGTATAACTCCTTTCATCGTCAATATCAAAAGGAATATTAACCCAGACTACAAATGAAAAGATAGAATCGTGGTTATGTAATGCTTGATACTGACCTTTGGTAGTCGTATTACACCAAAACCTTTGGAAAGTTAGTTTATGTTTATGTGTAGAGAACGTCTTATCAAAAGGTAATCCATACTTTTCCACATATGACAAATATACCTTATGTAATACATTAGTCTGAAACAACTTACCATCATCAAACAAACCAAACTGTTGTTGGTCAGTAGTCGATTTAGTAAGTGTATTACCTTCCCACTGAAAATGACTGGGGGAATATTTTTTTATTATAGTATAAAGGTTATCAACGTCTTTTTTATCGAGACTTATTTTTAATATACCATAATTAGGAAGATCAATATCAGATATGTCCATTAGGGTTCTAGTATATCAAGTAGTGACCCTTCACTCATTAGTCTATGTCTCTTACCTGTACTACGTGCTCGTGCTTGTGCAGATCTAAATGCATCTCTCTCATTATGTTTAGTTACTAGATGCTTCCAATGACCAAACTGATCTTGCCATTCTATTTCAATCTTGGTGGCCATTTTTATACCTGAAAAATATTTTGAAATCTTTTAATATATAGCTCTCGATTTCGGTTCGTTGTAGGTTAGGGTAGTTAGCGTTTTTTCAACGCACATAACAACGCTTAACATAACACCCCAAATCGGTGTCTGATTTGCTTCACTTTACATCATAACATTAAAAAAGGAGAGTGTCAACAACTCTCCTCATATTGTGTCACATAAGTGAAGCAGACTTGGTGTTAATCTTCCCTCTATTTGTGTTAGTTCTGATCCCTTTAGTTTGTGTTAACCAGAGTTCAGACTTGCGAGGGTTTCTAACAGGTAACTTGATATATTTGATCTTGTTTTGTACATCCAAG
>MDTG01262143.1_pt1 | contig 12794 bp, 11 predicted proteins | sample 811421 | NCBI WGS metagenome assembly MDTG01 (sample SAMN05326645, study PRJNA326480) | marine metagenome | isolation source: seawater | place: Pacific Ocean: South East | collected 2011 | reverse complement strand
TATTTGGCTTTATGTTAAAAAACCCAAAACCAAGACCAAATGCAATCATTAAAATGCCAAGATTCTTCATAATCTCATTTTCTGGACTTGTATATGTAAATAATATAATTCCTGTTATGATCACTATTACAGCTAAATTAAGGTCTGCACCATCATAGAAGTTCATCATATTAGTGAGTCCAACAGAAATCACTCCAAAAGAAACTATGAAAGCAAAAATATAAAGATTAGTATAATTTCCGATAGCAACTTCAACTAAAAACAAAATTACACCAAACAAAAAAGCAATTGATATCCTTAATAAGTGATTTAAACCTTTTAAATCATCAAAAAGATAAATTAATCCAGCAAATGATATGATCAAAAATTTTGATACATAGTTAGAAAATATACCAGGATTCAAGATTGAAAGAATTAAAAGCATTATCGGCAAAAAAACTCCAAATCCTGCAGGAGTTAATTCTTGACCATAAATTCTTTCCCACGAAAGTATATAGAGCTTTCCAATAATTATTGTTACGAAAGCAAAAGAAAGAAACGTTATCAGATATCCTTGCATTTAAAATTTATCTTTTTTGAATATATTTAGTTTTATCTTGAATTTCTTTATTAACGACACTTCCAGCACCAATAGTCACATATGATCCAATTTTTAACGGCGCTATTAACATACACCCTGATCCAACCATTGTGCCTTTTCCAATATGAGTAATTTTTTTATTGCTACCGTCATAGTTACAGAAAACAACTCCTGCTCCAATAATGACAGAATTATCTATATTAGCATCTCCAATAAATGCCTGATGAGAAATTTTTACATCAGAACCAATTATGCTTCTTGTTACTTCTACATGACTCCCGATAATACATTTACTACCAACTTGAGTTTTATTTCTAACAAAACAAAATGGACCAATAATGTTACTTTCACCAAATGAAGAGTTTTCAATCAATGAATGACCTCGAACAGAAGAATTTTTTCCAATTCTAACTTCTTTGAGAGTGCACCCAGAGTCAATTGAGACACCATCTCCAATAAAACATTCACCGCTAAAATTTATTCCGTGATTGAGTGATATTTTTCCTTCAAAAGTAACAGTAGTATCCTTTTCAAAATAAATATTTGATATACCTGATATTTCTTTTAAGGCATCAGATGACTTAAATTTTGTCTTTTTGTCAAAATAAACAGATTTCATAACTTAGAATTACTCAATTAATTTTTTTTTCAAATCGTCAATAATAACCTCTTTATTAAAAGTAGTTTTTAATAAATGGTCATTATTAGTTAAAAATTTTGATCTTTGGGTATCTGGCATATCAATACATTTTTTAAAAGCTTCTTCAATTTTATTTATATTAGATGGTTCAGCGCAGACTCCAAGATTATTGTCTTTAACTATATCTGCAACATCTCCATTAATTAAAGCTAGTATTGGCTTTTTTGCAGCAATATAAGTTTGAGTTTTGGCTGGAACAGTTACTTCAAAAATTGGTTTATTAATTAATGAAATAATCAAGAAATCACTTGCTTGATAATAACTTCCCATATCAGATCTGTCTTTCTTACCATGGAAAATAATATTTGAGTTTAGATTGGCAATTTTTTTAAGATTGTCTAAATTTGATCCATCTCCAATAATATTCAGTTGTGCTTTATTTTGATATTCCACAGACAATCCAGTGAAAGCCATGATGATATTTTCTAAATTTTGGACTTTCCCAATATTTCCTGCAAATGTAAAGTGAATTTTTTCTTTTGATCCTATATCAGCAGGCTTCATATTTAGATCTAAGTCATCAGCCCAATTTGGTGCATAGTTAAACCTCAAATCATCTTTTACGTATGGTTTGAGCTTTTCTTCAAAACCTTTGCTTGAGACTGCGATTGAAGTAATGTTGCTATATATAAATTTTACAAATGTGTCTAATAACTTAGATAAAATCTTGGTTTTTTTAAATCCATAGGCATAGACACTATCAGGCCAAACATCTTGCACCCATAACATTGTTGGTTTTTTATAAAGTTTATGAATTATTATTGCAGGAAGCATGTCTGTGAGAGAGCCCCCATTCCATCCAAAAACGTAATCATATTTTTTACCTATAAAAATAGCAATAATGGTTCCTAAAATCATAAAGTTAATGTATCTTAAGATTTTTTTAAATAAGCTATCTCGGTATCCAGTAATTCCTCTAATTCGATAAACATTTACATCTTCATACATATCTTTTTGATAAATTAGCTTATTCTTATAGCCTGCAAAAACCTTTCCTTGAGGATATGTTGGAACTAAAGTTAACACATCAACTTCATACCCCTTCTCAATCCAGCCTAACGCAACATCATTAATTTTAAATTCTTCAGGATAGAAGCATTCAGTTACTATCAATATTTTTTGATTATTTTCCAATAGTTTTGACCATATATTGAGAATAGAGTTTTCTATCTTTACTAATTAAATCGACCATATCTGCAATCATTTTCTCATAAGAGGGAATCTCGTAATTCATTAAAAGCCTTGTATCAATAAAGCTTTTGTCGACATCCCTACCGTCAATTTTTTTTATATTAATGTTTTTTTTTGTATATTTCTTAAACAAATTCAATAACTCATATTTATTTATGGAGGAATTATTTGTTACATGATATAAACCGGTTATATTATTCTGGATTGACCATTTAACTGCTTTTGCAAGCTCTAATGTTGTCACTCCAGACCAAATTGATTTAGTAAAACCATTAATTTCATTTTCTTGTTTCATGAACCAATGAAAAAGCTCCTCCCCATCTGACTTTAATTCAGGACCAACAACAGAAGTTCTTAATGTAAGATGTTTATTATTAATTATTTCGCCGAGTCCTTTTGTCCTTGCATATGTGTCAATTCCATCTTTAATATCATTTTCTTGATACGGCTCTTTCTTTTCTCCTGAAAAAACACAGTCAGTAGAAATGTGAATTAATTTTGCATCCATTTCATTAGCTAAAACTTCCAATAAATGAGGTAAATATGCATTTAAATAAATTGCACTTTTTGGATCCTTTTCAGATGAAGATATTAATATGCCGATACAATTAATAATATATTTAGGTTCTAAACTCCTGATTGTCTCTAATAAATCTTTTTCTCTTCTCGCATCTAGAAGAATCGTGTCCTCTTCAAGTTTTTTTCTATAAGCAATATTTATTAATTCATAGCTTTCGTCTTTTTTGAAATAATTAAATATTTGATGGCCAATAAGGCCTGTTGAACCAAGGATAAGAACTTTCTCAAGCAAGACTAAACCTCTTTATGCCAAACAGTTCTATTTACGTAATCAACATAAGATAAAATAATTCTCAGAACTTTTAATGATACATTATCTGCCTCGTAATCTTTTACAGGTTTTATTAGTCTTAAATCGTGAGAATTGTGATTTGTTGCAACCTCAACCGATTGAATTATCCTATTCTTATTCAATCCAGACATAATAACAGTCGCTTCATCCATCCCCTCTGGTCTTTCATGAGCTTGACGTATAGTTACAGCTGGTAAATTTAGAATTGAACCCTCCTCGGCAATTGTTCCACTGTCTGAAATTACACAGAAAGCATTTAATTGAAGATTGTTATATTCGTGAAAACCATAAGGTTTTGAAAATCTTACTAAAGAGTTTTCATTTTCATAATCTAAGTCTTCTAATTTCTTCCTTGTTCTAGGATGAGTTGAAATTATAATTGGCATACTATATTTTTTTGCCAATTCATCTATTGATTCAAGCAAATCATTAAAATTTTTAGGTGAATCAACATTTTCTTCTCTATGAATACTCATAATAATATATTTTTTTGGTTCTAAATTTTCATTTTCTAAAATATCACTTGCAAGAATTTTATCCATATTTACATTTAAAACTTCTGTCATGGGTGAGCCAGTTTTTATAATCGTCTCTGGTTTAATTCCTTCAGCAATCAAGTAGTCTCTAGCATGCTCTGAAAGTGGTAAATTAATGTCGCTTAAATGATCAACAATTTTTCTGTTTAGCTCTTCAGGTACTCTTTGATCAAAACACCTATTACCAGCTTCCATATGGAAAATTGGTATCTTTCTTCTTTTCGCAGGAATTACGCATAAACAACTATTTGTATCTCCGTATATAAGCAAAGCATCTGGTTTTTTTTCTTCAAAAACCTTGTCTGCTTTTGCAATAATGTCGCCAATAGTTTCAGAAGGTGATCCTTTGATAGCCTCCAAAAAAATATCCGGTTTCCTTATTTCAAGTTGCTCAAAGAATAATTCATTTAACTCATAGTCATAATTTTGGCCAGTATGAACAATGGTATGGTCAGTATGTTCATCAAGCTCTTTCATAACTTGACTCAATTTAATAATTTCAGGTCTTGTGCCAACAACCGTCATGACTTTTAGTTTATTCATTATTTAAACTCCTCCAAGTCATCTTTTATTTCTCTTAAATTTAATAACAATTCAGTAAGTTCTGTCTCATTTAATCTATGGGTATTATGGGAATGGTACTCTTCAGCCTCTGAAACGATTTCTTCGCCATCTTCAAAATACTTTGAATAGTTGAGATCTCTAACATCAGCTGGGATACGATAATATTTTTTCATATCAATGGCTTTCACCATTTCCTCTTTTGTCAACAAGGTTTCATATAATTTTTCTCCGTGTCTAGTGCCAATAATTTTTACTTCATGATTAGGAACTCCTAAAATTTTTTTAATGCTATCTGCTATTAACTCTACACTTGCTGCTGGAGCTTTTTGAACGAAAATATCTCCACTTTCAGCGTTTTCAAATGCAAATAAAACCAAATCAACTGCATCATCTAAACTCATTACAAACCTAGTCATTTTTGGATCTGTAATTGTGATTGGTTTGCTTTGTTTAATTTGATCTATAAAAAGAGGTATAACAGAACCTCTGCTTGCCATAACATTTCCATACCTTGTGCAAGCAATGACTGTGTTTTTTACATTTCTGCCCGCACTAACAACAACCCTTTCCATCATTGCCTTACTTATACCCATTGCATTTATAGGATAAACAGCTTTATCTGTGCTTAACGCTATTATTTTTTCTACACCAGAACTTATAGCAGAATTTAAAACGTTCTCAGTACCGACAATGTTTGTTTTTACTGCCTGCATTGGATAAAACTCACATGATGGAACTTGTTTTAAAGCTGCTGCATGAAAAACATAATCCACACCTCTTATAGCATCGTTTATAGAGTTTTTGTCTCTAACATCACCAATATAAAATTTTAATTTTTTGTTATCATATTTTTTTCTCATGTGATCTTGTTTAAGTTCATCTCGAGAAAAAATTCTAATCTCTTTAATATCTGTGCTTAAAAATTTTCTTAAAACTGCATTACCAAAAGATCCGGTCCCTCCAGTTATTAATAGTGTTTTATTTTTGAACATTTTCTCTCCCTAAAGCTCTCAAGAACAACTCTTTGCTTTGATTTAGTATGCTAACATCATTGGTTACTTTTTCAGCATAATTTCTCACAGAATTTCTCATTTTTGAAAACTCCCTTTCGTCAAGCTGGAACATTTTTTCAATTGCATTTGCAAATTCATTAGGAAGTGATAAGGGGATATCCCAGCCCACTCCAGAGTCTTGAAGGTTCCTCCATGGCGTTGTATCAGCAATCAAAGTTGGAGTGCCAGCAGACATTGATTCTAAAATTACGTGTCCAAAATTTTCACCTTTTGTGGGTAAAAAAAACAGATCATAATTTTGGAACATATCATGTACATTTTCATTTTCAATAGGGCCCATATAATTCACATTAATTGATTTTGGTAATGTATCTATGATTTCTTTACAAAAGTCCCAATATCTCTTATTTTCTTTTGGGCCATAAATATCAAAATTTATCGGTAAGGTTAACTTAGATAAAACCTTGAGTGCATAGTCTAAATTTTTGACAGGTGCAATTCTCCCTAAAAAACAAATCTTTAAAAAGTCCTCTTTTTTTTTAACATAAATATCAGAAGAATTATGTTTTAAATATTTAGGTATATTTGGCGCAACGTAAACTTGAGGTGAATACTTTTTCATAGCTTTACATATATCAGTTGCTTCAAATTCACTTGAAGCTTGCCAAAAAACTTTTTCATAAAGTTTCAAAACATTAGAAAAAGCAATATAAATTACTTTTTTCCATTTTTTAATGCTAAGAGCTCCCTTTGCAAACTCACCCCTTGTTGCGACAATAACAGGTTTTTTGGGAAGCATATTAAATCTTCTTGCGATAAGCGGATATATTGTAAAAACAGGATTAAAAAAACTATTTAAATACAAAATATCATGCTCAGTATTATTAATTATCTTAGATATATTCCCAATAGAGCTATCTTCTGGAGATAAATAGAATACTTTTGCTTTGCCTACATTAACCCATTGATTTTTTTTAACCCCGATATATCCAGATTTGTCCCCAATATCACGATCTGATGTGACAATCCAAAAATCAAATTCGTCTCCAAGTCTTTCTACCATGTTAACAGTAGAACGCAAAGCTCCTCCAGACTTGTAACCTGGTAAATAATTACCGACTAAAAGTAATATTCTGAACATTTTAAAACTAACAAATTATGCAAAAACCAATTTTATCAAATAGCTTAAGCAAAACCGGTTCCGTATTTTAAAATATTATTAATAAATGGGATACTTTTGATCGAAAAATAGAATAATAAAAGTAATACAAAAGGATGATTAAGCTTTCGTTCAGTAGCTAGAAAATATACTACTAAAGTTACAGCAATCATATTAACTCTTTGACCACCTAATATTGATACTGCTGGATACATTGGAAGTAAAGTTAAAATCATTCTCCAGCGATTCTTTGTGGCAAATATAGCAACGACTGTAAGAATTACTAAATTTAATACTTGAATAATCGAGGAATCAACACGCGACATTGCGCCAATAACTTTTTTAAAAATTGTTTCATTAAAAATGCCAAACAAAATCGCTGAAAATATAAGCAGAGTTATAGTTGCAAGAAATAACTCTTTTTTGAATTTACCAGCTTTGAACAACCGTCGTATAGCATTTGAATAGTTTGCAAGCAGGAGACTTGGGAACATAATTATATTTTGAAGATGAGCAAGACCTGACAGTCCAATCATTAATCTAGCTTTGTTCGAAGTATAAAAGGTAGCCCAAAACAAAATAATATAAGCAATCTTCAAGCGTTCAGCACCGGTCATCAAAACAATAATATAAAAATTTGTTAAAAGTAAAAAGGTTGGAATTGGGCCTACATCATACTTTCTGCAAAATAAAAAAAGACCCAATAATAAAAGAACATTTAACAAACTAATAAATATGTCTTTATCAATCCCTAAGGTAGCACCTATCCAAAGAACATAGATCGATACTGGCTCAACACTAGCTACTTTTATTAAAGCCAAGGGCATCACCTCAGTGATGTTTGCATCATGTAGAGCATTATAGAAAATTCTATAGTATTCTTGATCTCCTTCAGTATACGGGGTTATGAGAAGGTACGCATATACAAAAAATATAGGCAAAAGAACTATTGAATAAAAAGAAGTCTTATTTACTATGTATTTTGAAGACTTCATATCAAATATAAATTAATACAAAGTTTGAAGAGTAAGTTAAACACTCTTTAATGGTGGTAATTCTTTCTGAAGGTAGATATCTTTATTATTTGGCACTATATAATTCATTAATACAGATCTACTTCTTTGTGTTTGAGGAGCTCCTCTATGTATGCAGCCAACATCCATCATGAGCAGGCTACCCGCAGGAACACAAACTGATTTTTCTTTATGAAGTATGGCGTTAATTTCAACTTCATCAAATACATTATTTTTATTATGTTTGTTGCCCCTTAATTGCTTTTTAATAAAAAATTTACGTTCTTTATGAGAACCAGGTATAAAAGAAAAGGGTCCATTGCCTTCGTCAACATCATCAAGATACATCATAGCCTTAAATTGCCGTAAAAAAGTATCAACGTGATAATGGCTTTTTTCTCGTCCATATACAGTATCGTGTTGATATACCAAAGCTCCACTATATGATGGAAAGCCATTATATCCTTGTGCAATATTTAGAACAAAAGGATCAAATCTAAATTCTTTTAACTCTGGAATGAGCCTTTCAACGTGGTAGATTCGAACTAACTCATCTATATGAGAATCGCCTAAAACGAATGGCATTTTACTATCATGATACTCGGCCAATTGATCCCTTATACGAAAAGCTTTTTCTCTACTCCAATAGTTTTCTATAACAAAAGCACTTTTTTCAGTTATTTCACTAATGCAATCTCTTTCATAACTATTTAATTTTTTTGAGCTAGTCGAAAAATGAGATCGTATTCCATAATATGCAAGCGCAACTTCATTTTTTGCACACATAGTAAGATTCCTTAGGAGGTTATTTTCTGCTAACTGATTATCCAATTTTTTGTTCCAAAATATTAATTTATATTATATCAAATCGAAGTTTATCAAAGTTTAATATTTAATTCTAAGTATTTATTTTCCAAATGCCTTCAAAATAACCACCTGATTGATTAAGTCTTTTATGTGCATTCCAAGCATCGTCTTCATCCCAAACTTCATATCCGTTAAGTAGGTTTTTATAATCATTAATTGAAATAGGATCTTTAACTTGAGCCTTACCCTTAGTTTCTTTTCCATGTCTAGCTTGAAGAAGATATATCCAGGATGCATTACCCTTAACAAATTTCAAATAATTTTCAACGATATCAGGTTCCATTTCTCCAAAACTAGCTGCATTCCAAAAAATATCAAATTTATAATTCTTTATCAAAGGAATTTGCCAATTACCAAAAAAGTGCACATGTCCTTTTTTTAACTTTGATAAATCTTTCCAGTTGATAGTCTCGGATATATCAACAATATTTTTGTTACCAAGTGACTCTGAGAGATATTTTTCACAAAGATAAAGTTGAGCAGGCAAATCAAAACACAAAATTGTTAAATCTGGGTGGAGTTTTTTTAATATTTCAACCTGATAACCTGAGCCCGATCCTAATTCAACGATAATCTCATCACCTTTAATTGAAATATTTTTTTGAGCAAAACAATATCTTCTATAAAAACTCAAAAAAGGCATAGTATATTTTCTTCCATTAATCTCAAATAAATCTTTTGGATTACCAAAATCTGATGCTTCAATTGAGCTTATTGATTTAGCATTTGAAATTTTGCCCATTAGATTACAATGCTGATATGCTATTTCTCGAATATCATCTGTTTGCATTTTATAAGGAAGAACTGCTCTATCTTTAATAATAAAATTGTGAATAAACTTCAGAATTATCTTTTGCCAGAATGGTAAATTGGGATGGTATGAATTTACGGCATCATTAAAACCAAATGTAGTTAACACAGGATATTTACCAGACCGCAGTTCATCAAAATCTATGTTGTTAATTATTTCAATAACATTTTTCTCATAGGATGACCAATAGCTTGTTACTTGAAATTCTTTTGGTGCATCTTTATATGCTTTGAGTAATTTGTTAATTTTATTATTCATAGACATAATCCTGATGTTATTAATTCAAGCTGGTAACAGACAAAAAATGGATAATACCACCTTGAATGTATTTATCAAAATCTGTTGCCAATCTCTTTTTCAATCTCTGAAATAATACGCTCTTCTTTTTCACAAAAAATTGCATTTAAAATACCTAAATCAGGTCCGTAACGATTTTGACCTATTCTATGTGTGAGAATTGTTGGTACCTTAAAGTATGAAGCTTCAAATATACTTGATGAATATGCAGTAATATGAAGATCGGTAATGGATAACAATGCAGGCAATGGACATGATGTTGCATAATCAATATTTACATTATCTATCTTGTCAACAATGCTTTTTTTGATGTCTTTTGCTGTTGATATGTTATTTTGTCTTGGATGAAGACGAATCCACCATTTTACATCTTTAGATGATTTATTTATGCAATTTTTTAAAACTTCCTGCAATCCAATTATCGAAGGCTGTAGAGTAATTAATACATTAAACTTATTTTTTGATAAGAGCACTAAATCTCTAAAATCAAATGAAATTTCTTGATTTTTCCATGCATCTACCCAATCGTAATTAGATAGTTTTACACTATGAGATGCATTATTTTTAAAAAATTCATTCATATTATTGAATGAATCTGTATCCCAACATAAGAATTGTGTTGGCAAAAGTTCATATCCATCTGGTGGAATATTTTTCCAACTTGAAAATGCAGGATGATCCTCAGATTGAACACCATGTTGAAAGTTAATAACATCAACAGTTCTTCTTTTTGCAGCAAGTGTTATTGCCATGCTTTCTAAACTGTAATAATTAGCATGATGGATCTTCTTTATTCCAGTTCTTTTAATTAAATATGCAATGAATTTCGACAATAATGAGGTGTATGAAATTTTTAATGGTATTTTTAACAAATTTGGCTGAGCATTGAATTTATTTTTTTTTAAGGTTTTATTCACCACAAACAAATAATATATCAAATGATAATTTTTGATTAATAAAATTAAAGTATACGGAATTGAAACAATCTTAAAGAATGGTATTAAGATAGAAAAATCAAAAACTTCTGAATTATTTTTTATGTCTCTAATTGTATAGTTAGCTAAATTAAGTCTTTTTATTTTAGAAGAATTTTTCTTTTTAAATTCATCACCGAAATGCACTCTGTCGTAGACTGTATTGCCAATTTTATTTAAATAAATATCATGAGTAACATTTAATAAATCTATTTTATATTTCATCTTAAAAAAATTAAAAAAACTTATAATTTTACTTAACTGAGATTTTTTTGATTTTTTCTTTATGAAAACATTGGGATCATATCTTTTTGAAATTAAGTCAAAACAAATTGAAATTCTAAGTATTGGCCAAACGAAAAAACCATTTACTTTAAGCGAAGTTAGATTAGGAACATTTTCTAATTTATTTACTAAGTTGATTAGTTCTAGATTATCGTAAAATTTAGTCATTACAAGACCTTAAAATCATTATTGAAATTCAAATCTTTAAACATTTGAGCTAAATATTTTATTCAAAATCCAATAAAGACATTCGTGCAAGCTTCTTGATGTCTTTCTTGGCTCTTTTGCCAATAATTTTATCTATAAGATCTGCAGAAACACCCTTATTTGGTCTTAATGCAACAAAGTCTCCCTCAGAAACTATCTCATTTTTTTTAATATCTCTATTTGGATAGATCGCACGTCTAAAACTAATCAAATGATTGTTGTCTATTTCTGATTTCATTGGTTTTTTTACTCCATCGCCTAGCAATTCTTTGATTATAGTTATCTTTTTTTTGAGCTCTATTAAATCTTTTTTATCAAATGATACAAGATGATCTCTAAATGACTTTGATTGCTTATCATCTGTAAAATGGATTTCTAGTATAGATGCTCCCAAGACTACTGCCAATTCTGCGGCATATGTTGACTCTGTATGATCAGAATATCCAACAGCATAAGGAAAATGATTTAAAAATGTAGTTATTACAGATAAATTTGCATCTGAATTAGGTATTGGATACATACTAGTGCACTGTAATAAAGCTAACATGTTGGGATCTGCATATAACGGATTTTTATTGCATAAATGCTCTATAACGTTTTTCACTTCTTCTAAACTCGCAAGCCCTGTAGATAAAATTATCGGCTTATTTAATTCTGCTATTTTCGTTAAAAGTGGGTACGCAGTTAAGTCACCTGAGCCAATCTTAATGAAGGGTAAATAATTGCTAAAATCTTTTATTAAATCACTACTCCAAACAGAAGCAGAAAAATCAACATTTCTTTTTTTGCACTCACTTGCAAGCTTTTTATACTCAATCTCACTAAGAGCAAATTTATTAAAATGATTTACCCTATCAGGATCTTCAGTCCTATTAACAAGAGAATCTCCAGTATAAATTTGATATTTGATTGCATCTGCACCTGCATCTGCGGCTTGATGTAATAGTTCTAATGCCTTATCAAAATCACCTTCATGGTTGCCACCTATTTCAGCAATTATGTATGTATCTTTTGAATCAAACATATAAATACCTATTAAATTAATTTTTTGGCAATAAGGTCGCCAATAATAATATCTTCACTTGACCTAATTTCAAAAGAAGATATTTTGTCAACTATAACATGGCCTTTTTTTTCAGATACTTCATCATTTTTGATATTTAGCAACTCATTCTTAAAAACCGAGATTCCACCTCGTCTCAAATATATATCTTCTCTTTCCTGCCTAATTTTTGAATCTACCCATTGTTTCAAGCCAGTGCCATCATGATAATAAAATATCGAGTTATCCATTACTACACTATCTATTGAATTACTTCCGAATAGGAACATCGAAAAAATTGCTGTATCAACATAATTATATCTACTAAAAGGATAATCTGTAGTTAATGTAACTATATTGTCAGGACATATTTTATTATTCTTTGAAAGATATTCTTTGATAGACTTTGTTGCACTAATTCCTTGGGCTGAATATTTCTTATCTCTTTTTGAGATAATAATGTTGTCGCAATTTATTAACTTTTTTAATTCGGATTTCATTTCATTAGTGTCAACAAGGATGACCGTTTTATCAATTAACTCAGAAATTTTTGTTTTTTCAAGAACCCATTCTATTATGGTCTTTCCACCCAATTCTGAAAGTGCATATTCTTTACCATCAAGCTTTTGAGTTCTGATAGGTATGAACGCATATGTGTTTTCTTTTATATATCCTCTTTTTTTA
>MDTG01123937.1_pt1 | contig 12794 bp, 12 predicted proteins | sample 811421 | NCBI WGS metagenome assembly MDTG01 (sample SAMN05326645, study PRJNA326480) | marine metagenome | isolation source: seawater | place: Pacific Ocean: South East | collected 2011 | reverse complement strand
GTCTCCACCCTCCGGGGATGGAAACCTTTCCGGCAGCCGGCGTCCAGACGGCTGCTGGTTTTTTTTTCATGGCAGGCATTGACTTGTAGCCATGGCTACATATTATGTAGCCATGGCTACAAAGAATAAGACGCTCGACCAGGAAGCCGATGTCTTCCGCAAGACTCGCCAAGACCACTCGAGCGAAATCGCGGAAGACTATGTCGAGGCCATCGCGCAACTGCATGCCGAGGAGGGTTCCTGCAGAGTCACCAGACTTGCGAAACGTCTCGGTGTCTCTCACGTGACGGCCAACAGGACAGTCACGCGCTTGGTCGCCCGCGGTCTCGTGACGACCAGCCCCTATCAACCGATCGAACTGACTGAGCTGGGAAAGACGCTCGCCGAGACGGCGAGAGTTCGACATGAAATCGTCTTTCAATTCCTCGTCGCACTCGGCGTTCCGGAAAGCACCGCAAATGCCGATTCCGAAGGGATAGAACACCATTGTTCCACCCCGACACTTGATGCGATGAAACACTTCTGCATGAAACGGAAAAAATAGAATGTTCCAAAAGACAGGCCTCGCGGCTTTTTTAACAATGCCAATCCTGATGGTGATGACGCTTTGCTTGCAGAGTTGTGGGAGTTCGAAAGGGCAGAACGAACAATCACAAGCGGACGGTGGCACGCCACCGCTGGAGGTCGTCACGACGACGGGAATGATCGCGGACCTGGTACGCAGCATCGGTGGTGAGGCGGTACGCGTTCAAAGCCTGATCGGAGTCGGAGTCGATCCCCACTTGTACAAGCCCACTCGTGATGATGTCGCAGCCCTGCTTGGCGCGCAGATCATTTTCTTCAATGGTCATCACCTCGAAGGCCGGATGGGTGAAGTCATGAGGCGAGCAGGCGAAGATCGCCCCACCATCGCCATCACGGAGACAATCGCCTCGAATGAACTCCTCTACCCTGACGGCGTTGATGATCACCCGGACCCGCATCTCTGGCTTTCACCCAGACTCTGGGGAGCATGTTCGGAAGCGGTCCTCGAGGGACTCACGAGTCTGCGAGAGAGCGACGCCGAGATGTTCAAAGCGAATCATGACAAACTGCTCGAGAAATGCGATCAGCTCGAAAGATCCGGCCGAAGCGCGATCGCATCGATTCCGTCCGAAACAAGGGTGCTGATCACCAGCCATGATGCATTCAGCTATTTCGGACGTGCATTCGACATCGAGGTTCAGGCCATTCAAGGAATCACAACTGAAAGCGAAGCAGGCCTGGCTGATCTTGAAGCCCTGGTGACGCTGGTCGTCGAACGGAACATTCCAGCCGTCTTCATCGAGTCAAGCGTCCCGCGCCGAAGCATACAAGCCTTGATCGAAGGCGCGGCGGCGAAAGGCCACGATGTCGTCATCGGAGGTGAACTCTTCAGTGATTCAATGGGCCCGGAAGGCAGTCCGGAAGGCACCTGGGTGGGCATGGTCATGCATGACATCCAAACCGTCACCAAAGGCCTCGGGGGGACCGTCGATGCTGAAGCGGCCGTGGAGAGCACTGAACCGAAATGAGCAGAAAAGAGATCCTCAGAGAGCCTCGAGCCGAGCACTCGCCTGACGCCCCACTTTCGATTCATGCAATGACGGTCGCATACGAACGCCGCCCCGTATTGTGGGACATCGATGTCGACATTCCTCCCGGCTCGCTGGTCGGTGTGGTCGGCCCGAACGGAGCTGGAAAGAGCACCCTGATCAAGGCCGCACTCGATCTGGTTCCGAGGCTGAGTGGCCATGTGCAGATGTTCGGTCGGCCCTATGCGGTGCAGCGTGAACGTGTCGCCTATGTGCCACAGCGTGAGTCCATCGACTGGGATTTTCCGGTGAGCGTTCTGGACGTGGTGTGCATGGGCCTCTATCACACGCTCGGGATGCTTCGTCCGGTCAATCGACGAATCAGACGGAGGGCACTCCACGCACTCGAGGAAGTCGGACTCGCGGAATTCGCCGGGCGCCAGATCTCGCAACTTTCCGGCGGCCAGCAACAACGCACCTTCCTGGCGAGAGCACTCGTTCAAGAGGCAGACCTTCACCTCATGGATGAGCCATTCGCCGGCGTCGATGCCTCGACGGAACAGACCATCGTCACCCTTCTGCGAACATTGCAGGCTCGAGGACGCACCACGGTCGTGGTCCACCATGACCTTCAGACGGTCTCAGAGTACTTCGACCATGTCCTGCTCCTGAACACACGCGTGGTGGCATTCGGACCCACCGCGGATGTCTTCACACCTGAGAACATCGAAGCGACTTATGGTGGCACACTCACGCTGCTCGATCATGCCTCGAATGCTCTCGCCGGACATTCACAAGGGGTCGGTCGCTGATGAGCGCGCTCCTGCCCACGACCGAAACGACTTTTCTCGACCTGTTGTTCCTGTCGAACTGGAACACCCGCGTGGTGGTTCTTGGCGTCACCGCTCTGGGGATGGCCGGTGGAGTCGTGGGCTCTTTCATGCTCCTCAGACGCCGAGCGCTTCTTGGTGACGCCCTCAGTCACGCGACCCTGCCAGGAATCGTGCTTGCCTTTCTTCTGGCATCGACCATGGGATTCGGCGCGAAATCATACGGCGTGTTGCTGCTTGGAGCGACGTGCTCCGGTGTTCTCGGGATCATCGCCGTCCACTGGCTGACCAGAGCAGGAAGACTTTCCGAGGACTCGGCGCTTGGCGTGGTCTTGAGCACTTTCTTCGGTGCCGGCGCGGCTCTTCTGGGGCTTGCACAACAGGAGACGACCGCGAGCGCCGCCGGGCTGGAGACGTTCATCTACGGAAAGACGGCGTCAATGCTTGTGCTTGACGCCATGGTCATCGGCATCACTTCGCTGCTCACGATCACGACATGCATCGTCTTCTTCAAGGAGTTGCGACTGATCTGTTTCGATCAGAACTACGCTCGTGGACGAGGGATGAAGACCGGCGCGTACGACCTTCTGCTCATGGCAATGGTGATCGCAGTGGTCGTGGTTGGCCTCCAAGCCGTGGGTCTCGTGCTCGTGATCGCGGTTCTCGTGATTCCACCGGCAGCCGCGAGGTTCTGGACCAACCGGACGGGCCGCATCCTTCTCACGGCAGGCGTTCTTGGCGGACTCGGCGGCTGGACCGGAACCCTGTCAAGCGCGCTGGCCCCGGATCTTCCTGCCGGAGCGATGGTGGTCCTCGCACTTGGTGCCTTCTTTCTCATCAGCCTCGTCTTCGGACGGCAACGAGGGCTGCTTCGTCGCGCGCTGCGTCTGCGGCGGCGTTCACGCTCGATGGAACGTGAACACGCCCTTCGCTCGATCTGGGAAAGCCTTGAACATTCAGGATTGGACGTCTGCAAAGAGGCGGAGATCACCGAGCGTGGCGGTTGGGCGAACTCCAACAGCTGCCAGAGATTGCAACGAGCAGGGCTGATCATGACCGCGAAGACCGGGTCTGATACCGAGATCCGTCTTTCTCCAACAGGCGAAAGAAGTGCAGTCGCTGTCGTGCGGCGCCACCGACTTTGGGAGCACTATCTGCTGCGTCGAGCAGATTTCGACGAGGACCACGTCGACCGTGGTGCCGACGACCTGGAACACCTGCTTCCGCTCGAGCTGCTTGATGAACTCGAAAAGGAATTGAACACCGAACCGGGTTCGATACCACCGAGCCCACACCCGATCATGCGCAATGCCTCCCGTCGGTATGGAGGCCTGCGACGATGACGCAATGGAGTCTGTTCTTCGATGGCTGGATCATCGCCATTGCTGCGACCTGCGCGGTGGCCTGTGCGCTGCCTGGCTGTTTTCTGGTGCTTCGTCGCATGAGCCTCATGGGCGACGCCATCAGCCACGCGGTCCTGCCCGGTATCGCCATCGGCTTTCTGCTCACAGGCTCACGATCGAATGGAATCATGTTCGCAGGGGCGATCGTCGCAGGATTTCTCACCGCATTCTTCTCGCAATGGCTGAAGCGGTTCGGACGCGTGGACGAAGGTGCCGCGATGGGCGTGGTCTTCACGACCCTCTTCGCGATCGGACTGCTGCTGATCGTCCGGGGGGCTGACTCCGTGGAGCTCGACCCCAGCTGCGTTCTGTACGGCGCTCTTGAATTCGCACCGCTCGATCTCGTCGCGCTTCCCCTGTTGGATGGCGTCAAGGTGCCCCGTGCGTTTCTCATGGTGGCGATGGTGCTCATCATCAATCTGGTGATTTTGGCCATCTGGTTCAAGGCATTTCGAATCGCTGCATTCGATCCGGAGCAGGCCCGGGCACAAGGCATGCGTCCGGATCTGATGCATCACCTTCTGATGGGGATGACGGCGGTGACCACGGTGGCTTCATTCCAAGCGGTCGGGAGCATCATCGTGGTGGCGATGATCATCGTTCCGGCGGTCTGCGCACGTCTCTTCGCGACGAACCTGATCAGCATGCTCTGTCTTGCCTCATTTCTGGCGCTGACGTCCGCGTTCCTGGGCCACCTCGGAGCGGTCGAACTTCCGCACCTCGTGGGATACGGGTCGGTGCCCACTTCGGGCATGATCGCCGTCATCGGTGGTTGCCTGCTCTTCGGAGGCATACTCATCAATCCCACCCATGGCGTGGTCCCCAAGAGCATCCGGCGCTGGCACTTTCGTTTCCAGACGACCACCGAGGATCTGCTGGCCCTCGCCTGGCGCCTGGAGGAACGTGGCGCACAGAGTTCGGCTCGAGTGCTCACCCACGATCTGACGACGGCTCGTCAAGTCTCCCGACTCGAAATAGCCTTGAGCCTGCGACAGCTGTTGAATCAGGGAGAACTCAAAAGAGAGGAGGATCTCATCTCGCTGACGGAGGCAGGTCGCAAGCGCGCAGCCACGCTGGTTCGATCCCACAGACTCTGGGAGGCATGGCTCGCAAAGAGCGCCGGTCTTGCACCGGACCATGTCCATGACACCGCGATGCGACTGGAGCATGTCACCGATGATGCGATGCTCGAACAACTGGCGAGGGAGACCGGGACGCCCGTCACCGACCCGCATGGCCGCAAGATTCCGGAATGAACCAAGGGGTTCGCAGCCGATGGTTCAGCCGGCACCACGGAAGAGCCAGAGATACAGAAACACACCCAGGACCACGATGCCGATGAAGGCATACCAACGCCTCATCATGTCACTGGTCAGCGGATGGCGTCGCTGGGCTCCTTCGGGGATCCAGCTGTGGCAGGAAGGGCAGATGTCGGCGAGATCTGAGATCTCGGCCCCGCATTCAGGACAGAAACCAAGGGATGAATCCACTCCACCGAAACGCCGGATGTCATCCTCACTGGGGCCTTCGTTCTGTTCGAATCGTCTGGGCATGACCCGACTATACTCACCCACAAGTCGAAACGTACCCACTGTCTCACCGGATGTCCTCAGAACGGAAAATCATCATGCCACCAGCCAATTCAACCATGCTTCCACTGGGCACCATCGCACCGGACTTCACACTCCAGGCCGCCGACAACGGCGCCCATGAACTGAACGGCTGCCTCGGACCGAAGGGAGTGCTCGTCGTGTTCATGTGCAACCACTGCCCGTACGTGAAGCACATCTATGACGAACTCACCAGGCTCGGACACGACTGCGCCGCGATGGGAATCGGCATGGTCGGCATCATGAGCAACGACATCGAGAACTATCCCGACGACGCACCGGACAAGATGGCGGAGACCGCGGCAGCCAACGGCTGGACGTTCCCCTACCTCTTCGACGCGGACCAATCGGTGGCGAAAGCCTTCACCGCAGCCTGCACCCCGGACTTCTTCCTGTTCGACGCCGACAAGGCACTGGTCTACCGAGGGCAGCTGGATGACAGTCGGCCCAAGAGCGACATCCCGGTCGACGGCAGAGATCTGCGACAGGCGTTGAACGCACTCGCCTCGGGCGAAGCGATCCCCGCCGAGCAGAAACCAGCCCTCGGCTGCGGCATCAAGTGGGCACCGGGACAGGCCCCCGCCTACATGAGCTGAGTCGGCTGAACGCGCTCGAACTCGCGGCTGGCGATCAGTCGAGCTCGACCGGCTTGTAGCCACCTCGGGACTTGAACCACAGGATCAGCACGCAGTAGCTCAGGAACATGAAGACCGCGGGACCGGCGGCGAAGCGCAGCGCACTTGCCTTGGCCTCCTTGGTCAGACCCTCGAAGACATCACGCTCACCCATGAGCACTTCAAGCTCGCGGGCTTCAGCTTCTCCAAACGTTGCATTCTGATCGCTCTGACTGCCCTCGAGCACCTCGATGCGGGACTCACGCTGGGTCACCACATCCTGGTTGACCGCCTTGTAGTCTCCGAAGATCGAATTCTTTTCATCATCGCCGACGTACTTGGCATAGATCGCGTCATTGGCCTGCATGCTGGTGTGGATCCGAGTGTCCTGGAGATTGCCCAGCAGTGGCGCACCGATGATGCCGACGCCCAGCATGCCGACCCCCGCGATCGAGTTCAAGGTCAGTGCCCCACCTTGGGGAAACTGCTCGGAGACGATGCCCAGGGTGACGGGCCAGAAGAACGACTGACCGATGCCGTAGACGGTGGCGAAGATCAGAATGACGACCGCGGCTTCCGCACCGGCCAGCATGAAGATTCCCACCGCGGCGAACGCGGAACAGATCGCAAGGATCGCCAGAGGACTGAAGACCTTGGAGAGCGGTCCGATGAGGAAGAAGCGAAGCATCATCATGACGAACGCGGTGTAGATCAGCATCCAGGTTCCATTGATTCCCAGGTTGCCGAGGGCGGGCGCAAGGAGATCCTTGATCCAGGTGTCCGTACCAAGCTCGGTCGTGGCCAGTGGAATCATCAGCAGGAGCAGAACGATGAAGAGCACGCGACCTGGGTTTCCTCTGACGACCAGCGCATACAGGAACGTCACCGCGGCGATGGCGCCCCAGGCGATGCCGCTGCTGAACGCGAAGACGCGAGAGACCTCGAGAACGACCATCACCGCGATGATGAACGCTCCGATGAAGCCCGCCTGTTTGAGCATGGTGAGATAGGGAATGCCTGCCGCGACACGCTCGTTCACGGGGAACGAGGTACCAAGCAGGAGAATCGCGTAGATCACGACGGGAAACAGAAGGACCGCGACCTGGTACTGCCAGGCAAGTCCAAGCCCACCGGCACCGACACTCAGAGCAAGCAGACCGGAAAGCACGATGCCACCGGGCCAGCCGGCGTGAAGAATCGTCAGCCATTTGGTCTTCTGTTCGCGGTAGACGGTGGCGATGACGGGGTTGATGACGGCCTCGACCGTACCGTTGCCCAGCGCGCCCACGAAGGAACCGATCCAGAGCCACCAGTAGCCCTGCATCGATTCAGGAATCCATGCCATGCCGGCGGTCATCAGCATGACCGCTTGAATCACGTGACACACGACCGCGAACCACAGTGAGATCTTGTAGCCGATCTTGTCGATCACCAGAGAGAAGAGAACGATCGAGATCGCGAATGGCCAGAGGCCCGCTCCGAAGATCTCTCCGACCTGAGTGTCGCTCAGATCGAACATCGGTTTCCAGACATCGTTCAGCAATGCGATTCGCACCATGAATCCGAATGACGTCGCGATCAACGCGATGAAGCAGGTGATGAACAGCAGGCGACGTTTGTCTGCGGGAAAGGATGGAGCGGTCATGTCATCTTCCTCGTGTGTAGGTTGGACTGGAGCCAGGGTCACGACAGATAAATCGTACAGGATCACCGCCGTGAGGACCCCAAAAACGACAGCCGGGACGCGCTGAAGCGCGTCCCGGCTGAACTGTTCTCCGTGCACTGAGGCAACGAGGCGGACGGGACTCGAACCCGCAACCACCGGCGTGACAGGCCGGTACTCTAACCAATTGAGCTACCGCCCCAGACGGGGACTCAAGAGTCGACACACGCCCCGAAGGGTCGAAATGACGTTCTCGTGAGTCGAGAAGTATACCACCCCCCCATTGTCGGTCAACCGTGTCGGGGACTCCATCCAATCTCTGGTGATTCAAGCAGAGAGATGTGGCGATTTTCGGCCCATTTGAGGACGGTGAGGCGATAGTCTGGGCGTTGGCTACACGAGGAGACAGCCCATGCCCACCAAGAATCTTCCAAATGAGTGGTTCGAAGTGATCGAACCCGGTGTGCGCCGCCTGACACCCCCCGGTATCGCCTTCGAGTGGCTTGACCTTGCCATCGACGTGGCAGCCCCGGGCCTCGAAGTCATCGAGCGCTGCCTCGATCGCCTGGGCATCTCTCGGGAAGTCATGGAAATCCTCTCCGAGAGTTCGGGAGAGAGCGTCCGGTATCGACACAGCGGGACCAGCATTCTCCGGCTTGAACTCCCACCGACCACCCAACCGGGTGGCGAGATCGAAGATGGGCTCGTCATCACGGCGGTGACCAAGGGAGAGCACATCTTCACCATCGGCTGGCATCGCCTTCAGGTGATCGACGGTGCGTGCGAATCGATCGCTCAGAATCGCGACGAACACGTCACGCCCCTGGGGGTCCTGTCCGAGATCGGGGACGAGTTCATCGATCACATCCGACCGATCGTGCGGACCTGCGCGTTGCAACTGGATCAGGCCGAAGCGGAATTGGAGGAGAACGGACGAGTCAAGGAGTCCGCCATCGGTGAAATTCGCCGTTCCTTGCTGACGCTCGACCGCTCCCTCGACCCGATTCAGACTGCGATCGGGCGCTCCATGCTTGACTTCTCAGAAGAACTGAGAGACCGCGACGTGGCCTCTCTCAGGGGCCTCCTTGGCCGTGCGAACGGGCTAGAACAACGCGTGCACAGTCAGCTCGATCGAGTTCGTGTCCTCTCGGATCGCGAGCACATGCTGGCCATGGACGACATGAGCACCTCGATGTATCGCCTGAGCTGGATCGCGACGATCTTTCTCCCTCTCACGTTCGTGACCGGACTGCTTGGAATCAATGTCGAGGGTATCCCCGATGCGGACGACCCGAATGCGTTCCTGGTGGTCTGCGGCCTCCTGATAGTGACCGCGGTAGGCACCGGGATCGGCCTCTTGATCGCCATCAAACTGAGAGGGAGATCCGGTCGATGACCGGCACGATGTCTGCAGAGAACACTCAAAAACCGATCGTCATCCACGTTCCCAAGACCGGTGGCACCACCCTGATCGTTGCACTCACCGGTGAACGACGTCAACGCAGAGCGGATGACTCCTATCGCCACATCCTCTGGATCGATCCAAGCAAGAAGATTCGGATGACTTCTAATGCAGGTGACATCTTCGAACCTGGTGGAGCCTCCAAGTATCAGAATCGCCAACTCACCCTGGTCCTCAGAAATCCGATCGATCGTCTGGAATCGGAATACAACTTTCTGGGAAACAGAACCGAGTTCAGAGCACTCTGGGAGAGAACCAACACGTCGGAATACCCCAGCACGTTCGATGCATTCGTGAAGACGCCATCCGCTTCGGAAAGCATGACGAAATTCCTGCTTGGCAAAGACCTGTACGACCCTACCCCGATTGAAGAGTCGGCGTACGAATGCCTGATCGATCGACTCGATGAACTTGATTTCACATTCGGAGTGACGGAAGAGATGGCCCGGACCGTCGCCAATGCCGAACATCGCCTGGGAATCGTCTGTGAGAAGGAGCTGGAACGACACCGCACCAGCATTCACAAGACACCACGGGACGTTGACTGGCCGATGATCGAGTCCCACTTCAGGGCGAACAACCCGATGGATCTCAGGCTCTATCAGGAAGTGAAATCACGATTCGAATCGCAGATCAGGGAGCTACCGAGTGACGCCCTCGACGGCCGGACTTTCGTGGGCGATGCCTACAACGGGTTGCTGGGCTATGTGCGCAGCACGGAGCGAAGAGTTCCATTCGAAATCCATCAGGAACTGCTGGCCGACAAGGATGCATTCGCCGCCTGGAAGAAGGCCAACATCCACGCATTGCTGCACATGCATGTCATGGCGCTCAAGAAGTGCGGAGAGGATGGCAGGATCTATCTTCTCGAATGGCTCACCAGAGCGGCCGATAAATTTCTGCCAGAGGATGGACCATTCGAGCCTGACCCATCGGACCCGCTGCACTCATTGCGGACTCTGACCGTGCAGCTGTTTGGTGATGCCGACTGATAAAGTCGGAGTCTTAAAAGGACATGCACATACAACCCAGATGAACACCAATTCCCCACGATCACTTTCTGGAGGCAGGTTTGAACGCTGTTATCATGTTGATCGGGGATGATTGGGGATGGAAGAGCAAGCACGAATGCATGGGGCCATGAAAGAACTTCATTTCAAAATTCTATCGACGAATGATGAGATCAAGACTCACTTGGAAGAGTGGAAAGCTGTCGCTACGGATCCGCTCGCCCATCCTGACGTCGTCCTCAGACTCTGCGAGAGCGACCCGAACATCATCAAACCGTACGTTCCGATTCTGGTCGACGACGACGGTCGGATCGCCTGCATGTTCAGCTCACGTCTGGAACGGGCGTACATCGGTCGCGATTGCTACCTCCCGGCTCCCAAAGCCAAAGTCAGAAAGTTGACGATTCCGCAGGGTGGCATCTTTGGAAGAAGTGCGGCCGAAAACGTCGCGAAGTTGTTCGAGCTGACCATGAAGGCCATCGAGAACGAGAAGGTCGACATGATCGAACTTCCTCAGATCGACGAGGACGACCCGCTTCTGGAGAGCTTGAACACGTGCTCGGTCAAGGCCTACCAAAAGGCGCACACCACTCATGACGAACACTGGCGGATGGATATCGCCGAAGATTTCGACAAACAGATGCTGCTTCTGGGAAAAAGCACCAGAGGCACTCTCAGACACAACCTCAACAGATTCAATCGAATCTACGAGGGCCGGTTCGAGATCACGGTGTTTACCAAGATGGAAGAAGTCGATGACGCGCTGAGCATGTGCGAGAAGATCGATTTGAATTCCTACCACAGTGGACTTGGGGTCAACATTCGGAACAATCCGAGAACCAATGCGGTCTACAAGGGCCTTGCCGCGCAGGGCGACCTTGAGATCTCGATCCTGTTCATCGATGGACAGCCTCTGGCGTTCCTCAACAATGCGGTCATCAAGGGCCGACGCATCGGAACACAGATGGGCTTCGACCCGACATTCTGCAAGTACCCTCTGGGCACGATTCTTCTCTACGAAACGATCCGACGCTACATCGAGACCGGTCGACGAGAGAGCTTTGATTTCGGAATCGGCAAAGCGGACTACAAATCAAGGCTTTGCACCAGCATGGTGATGACCGAGCAACGACAGATCCCGACGAAACGAGCGATCTGCAATCCGTTCTACCTCTACATGATGGCGGTCTATCGAATTGGTGTTGCCACGAAATCACTCATGACGAAATTGAATCTCGAGGACTTCGCGCGCAAGAAAGCACGATTCCACAAGCAGAAGAAACAATCCGCTTAGCCGTCGAGGCGTCGCCAGGCGGATCGCATCCGGAGTTCGGCCAGCGCGTCGTACATCGTGAAGGCGAGTTTTTCGGGACACGACCCGGCCTTGCCCAGAATCGCACGACGAAGCCGCCACGAAGGACGCACGGTTCCGAGGGCCTCCTGCATCCCGCTGACCCAGTGGTCGAGAAGTCCCTCGAGTTCATGATTCAAGGTGACCACTCGATCGAACCACATGTCCGCCAGATACCACCGAACGATCTCGGGCATCTGATGATCCTGATGCCCGGCACCCTCGGGGCGCACGCGGGGCGCGACCTTCTCAAGAGGCGGTTGCCATGAAGAGCTTGCGCCCAGGTGACGATAGATCGATTCGAGCATGGCGACGGGGTCGGCTTTGATGTCGTCGAAGAGTGCCACATGCACCTGCTTGGTTCCGAATGCCGTGCGCCAGCGTCGGATGATCTCGCTGTAGTCGGTGTACCGCCTGACACGCGAACGTTCGAAGTATCGAAAGAACGTTCCGGGTGACAGATCCTTCAGGGTGTTCTTGCCGTAATGTCCGAGATCGAGATGCGCACCCGACCAGCAGCGATCGATCGGATTTCTCAACGTCAGGACGATGGCGGCCTCGGGCAGCAGGCGAGCGATGGAGTCGACCGAGGCCTGGCTCAGTCGAGCATAGAACGGCGTGACTTCACCACGAACCGGCGAGGGCGCCTCCCCTTCCGCTGGATCGAAATGAGGCCAATACCAATCAAGATCCCGAGAGAGGATCCACTGATTGAAGTAACAGACCTGCTTGGGGTCGCTCATGTGGATGTCAGGATGCAACGCCAGCGACTTGTGAAGCCAGGTCGAGCCACAGCGGGCCGGGCCGATACCAAGAAATGTGGGTTTCATGACAAGTCACCAGATGTCGAGAAATGAGAACGAACCGTGAGTACGCTCTTCCGTCAGATCTTAATCGGACACCACCCTGCCCTGACCACACAAAAGCAAGACCGGCCTTCAATCAAGAAGGAACGCATCCATCACACAGGTTATGACCCGCAGACGACTTAGAAGCACGCACCCCACTCGGCCAGCAACGTGGCGAGGTCGGCGCCGTTGACGACGCCATCACCGTTGAGGTCGGCCTGAGGCAGGGTCTTGGGCGGGATACCCCATGATCCAAGGAGCAGTGCCATGTCGGCGCCATTGACGACACCATCACCCGAGATGTCCGCGATGCATTCGCCGGCATCGATCGTGCCGTTGCCGTTGTTGTCGGAAGCGGTGCCATCCGCGAGTTCATCCTCGTCGTTGAGACGGTTGTCATCACAGTCGAACAAACAGACGTCGAGAATGCCGTTCTCATCGACGTCCTCG
>MDTG01100929.1_pt1 | contig 12794 bp, 9 predicted proteins | sample 811421 | NCBI WGS metagenome assembly MDTG01 (sample SAMN05326645, study PRJNA326480) | marine metagenome | isolation source: seawater | place: Pacific Ocean: South East | collected 2011 | reverse complement strand
TGGACACCTTACTCCTTCAGGAATATAAACAAATGAACCATCAGTGAATACTGCAGAGTTAAGTGTTGCAAAAAAATGATCGGTCGTCGGAATTACAGACCCTAAATATTTTTTTACAAGTTCAGGATGCTTTTGTATTGCTTCAGACATAGAACAAAAAATAATACCATGTTTCGTTAATTCTCCTTTAAATGTCGTTGCAACAGAAACTGAATCAAAAACTGCATCAACAGCTATACCATTTAATCTAGCTTGTTCTTGTAATGGTATGCCTAATTTTTTATAGGTCTCCAAAAGTTTTGGATCCAGCTCATCTAAACTTTTAGGTTTATCTTTCATACTTTTTGGAGCAGAATAGTAATATAAATTTTGATAATCTATTTTTGGATATTTGGGTTTTTGCCAATTTGGCTCTTTGAGAAGCTTAAACCTTTCAAATGCTTTCAGTCTAAAATCTAACATCCATTTTGGTTCTTTTTTTATATTGGAGATAAATTTGATTACATCCTCGTTTAATCCCTTTGGCGCTTTAATATTTTCAATATCGGTTGTGAACCCATATTTATAATCTTTTAAATTTTCTATATCTTTTTCTCTAGTATCCATTTTTTAAATTTTTCTATCAATATTATTTTTAACTAAATCCTCTAAACTTTTTTCTTTAAAAAAATTATTAATATGATTTTCAAGCTCATCCCAAAGATCATGTGTTAAACATTTGGTAGCTTTACCATTACATCCTCTTTTTGAATCTTTTTTACATTGAACAGTTTTTACTTTTTCATCTACTGCATCAAATATGTTTGTAAGTTTTATTTCCTTTGCTTTTTTATTAAGAATATAACCACCTTGAGTACCTCTTATACTTTGAACTATTTCTCTCTTTCTTAACTTTGAAAAAATTTGTTCTAAGTAATCTAATGAAATACCTTGTCTTAACGAAATATCTCTTAATGAAACTGGATTAATATTATTAAACCTAGCTAGATCCGCTAAGGCCATAACAGCATATCTTCCTTTTGATGTAAGTTTCATAAATCCGCAATTTATAAGGGTATATATAAACCTGACTAAAATAGTCAAGTATCTAAACTAAAAAAATATTAACAATTTGTCACGTAGTTGTGATATGTCTAATTTTTTTTTGAGAATAATTATCAATATCAATTATGGAAAATAAAGTTTTAGAAATTTTTATTCCTGGCCCAGCTGGACGACTTGAGGCTAAATATTATAAAAGTAAAAAAAATACTGCGCCAGTTGCTCTAGTCTTACAACCGCATCCTCAATATGGAGGTACTATGAATAATAAAGTTGTTGTAGAAACTTTTCATGCTTTTGTAGAAAATGATTTCTCAGTTTGCAGAGTAAATTTTAGAGGTGTCGGAAAAAGTGATGGAGAATTTGATAACGGTCAAGGTGAACTAGCAGACGCGGCTGCAGCATTAGATTGGCTAGAAAGAGAAAATTTTGATAATTCTCAATGCTGGGTTTCAGGCTTTTCCTTTGGCTCATTAATTGCAATGCAGTTGTTGATGAGAAGACCAGAAATAAATAGATTCATTGCAATATCACCTCAACCAAATGTTTATGATTTTTCTTTTTTATCTCCATGCCCAACCTCAGGATTAATGATTTATGGAAAAAAAGATGAACTTGTTCCAATAGAATATATTAATGAATTAAATAAAAGATTAAGTGAACAAAAAGGAATTAAGGTAGAATTTCAATCAGTAGCTGATGCAAATCATTTTTTTTCAAAAAATGAGTTAGAATTGATTAAAGGTATTAATACTTATATTAAAAAAGAATCTGCTTTATATTAATATCAAAAATTTTTATTTATTATACCCCCAGAAATTGGTAATTTACATTTTGTTGTGCTTGGAAATGAAATAGGTAAATTCAAAAAAGATCTTATTGCTAAATATGCAAATGCTTGAGACTCAATAAAATCTCCATCTAATTTGTAGTCATCAATATTTTTGATTTGAAATTTTTCATTAAATAAAAAATTTTTAATATTCTCTATTAAAAAATAATTTTTTCTACCTCCGCCACATAAAAAATTAGTCTCTTGAATATTATCTGTCTTTTTTAATCCCTCCGCTATTAAATATGCTGTAAATTTTGTAATTGTTGCACAACCATCCTCTAATGATAAACCTTTGGCAAAAGATACATCAAATTCTTTTACATCAAGAGAATTAATATATGAAAAGTTGCTAAAATTTTCTATGGCCTGGTTTAAGATTAAATCATTTACTTTTCCAGATTTTGCAATATCTCCCCTTTCATCAAATTTTTTGTCAGAATTTTTTCTTATCCATTCATCAATCATACAGTTGCCAGGTCCTATATCATGTGCTTTTAATTTATCATTTTCGTATATTTTATCATCAGGAATATGTGTGACATTAGTAATTCCTCCTATATTAATTATATTCAAAGGAAAGTTGATTCCAAATTTTTTATTAATAAAAATTGAAATTAACTTATGAAAAATTGGCACTAACGGTGCTCCTTGACCTCCATTTTCTAAATCATTTTTTCTAAAATCATTTATTACTAATTTTTGAGTCAATTGAGATAAAAGTTTTCCATCACCAAGTTGTAAAGATACTTTTTTTGCAGAATTATGAAAGATTGTTTGTCCATGAAATCCTATTAGATCAATTTTGTCATCATATTTATCAAAAACACCATTAATTATTTCGGCATGAAACAATGTTAATTCTCTTTCAATGGTTTTTAAACTTTCAGAATATTTCTTTAGATCATTAATTGAAGATATATTGTCTCTTAATTGAATAATTTTATCTCTCAATTCCTCATCAAACTCATAATATTTGTCTAAAATCGGGACAAATTCACTAAAACCATCAGATTTTATCAATGATACATCTACACCATCTACTGAAGTTCCTGTCATCAAACCCAGTGCTGTAAATACTTTTTTTTCCATAAATATTCTTTTTTAATAAAATTTGTATATTGTGGAACTATACGCTTATGAATAAATTTTTAAATGAATTTAAGGATAGAGGTTATTTTTATCAGTGCACTAATGAGGCTGATCTATCAAATTTATTAGATAGTAAAAAAATCAATGCTTATATTGGATTCGATAGCACGGCTCCAAGTTTACACGTAGGCAGCTTGATGCAAATAATGTGTTTAAGACTTCTTCAAAAACATGGTCATAGACCAATAGTTTTATTAGGTGGAGGCACAACTAGAATAGGTGATCCATCAGGAAAAGAAGAAACGAGAAAAATTTTATCCGAGAAACAAATTGAAAGTAATATAAAAAGTATTCAAAAAGTATTTAATATTTTTTTAAAATCTAACAATGCAAAACTAAAACCAATTTTTGTTAATAATTATAAATGGCTTGGAAAATTAAATTATATCAAATTTTTAAGGGAAATAGGAAAACATTTTACAATCAATAAAATGTTAAGCTTTGAAAGTGTTAAATTAAGATTGGAAAGAGAACAGTCTCTCAGTTACATGGAATTTAATTATATGATTCTACAAGCGTATGATTTTTTAGAGCTTAATAAAACAAAAAATTGCTCTCTTCAAATTGGTGGCTCAGATCAATGGGGAAATATTGTAAATGGTGTAGAGCTTATTAAAAGACATTCAAATAAACATGTATTTGGTCTGACAACTCCTCTAATCACCTTAGCTTCAGGAGCAAAAATGGGTAAGACGGAAAAAGGTGCAATTTGGCTAGATAAAAAACTTTTGTCACCTTACGATTATTATCAATTTTGGAGAAATACAGATGATAGAGATGTAATTAAATTTTTAAAGATGTTCACAGATCTTAATATTTCTGAAATCGAAAATATGAGGCACAAAAATATTAATGATTTGAAAGAAATATTAGCATTAGAAACTACAAAAATGCTTCATGGTGAAACAGAGGGAAAAAAAGCTTTTGATACATCTATTTCAATTTTTGTTAAAAAAGAAATAGGAAAACAAACACAGCTACCAATTATAAAAATTAAGAGAAATGAAATTAAACAAGGTCTTAGTATTTTAGACTTAGTTGTAAGAACAAAATTATTAAAATCAAAAAGTGAAGTAAGAAGAGCAATAAAAGATAAAGGAATAAAAATAGATGATGATCCAGTTGAAAATGATAATTATTTTATATCATTAGAAACTTTTAAAGATTTAGATTTAATTAAATTATCACATGGAAAAAAAAATCATGTAATAATTAAATTGATTAATTAGACTTTTTAATTTTTTCAAGTGTTCTTGTTATAAACCTTGGTGTTAATGTTTTTATAGGATTTACAGTAGTTTCCAATTTCTTTGGAGGACCTTTAATTTTAAAACTTACTCCAAAAACTCCCTCACCAGTTTTTGAACCAACTAATATTTTTCCTAAAACAGGAATTGATCCAATAACTTTATTTATAGTAGTGGCTGGTACCAAAGTTCCTCTTAAGCTGATAAGTTTATTTTTTTCTATATACCCGTTCATTAAAACAGAAATAGCAGGACCGATCGCATAAATTTCTTCTATAGTCATTAAATCATTCTTGTTTTCAAAGTTCATTTCAAATTCATCAAATCTTATTCCCTCTCCAGATAGAATATCTGCAATACCCTGTAAAGATGCAAGTGTTAAAATTTTAGTTAATGTTGGTAACTCTTTTAATTTAAATTTATAAATTTTTAATGTTGATTTAGAATTATCATCTATTTTTGAAGTATAAAAATCAAGAATGCCCTCATCGAAACCTTTAATAAATTTATATCTTTTCACAATTGGTTTTGCATAATCTATGAAGAAGGTTGTTATTTTTTCATTATTTTTAGTATTTATAGTAAATAACATTTTCTTATTATCCGAAAAATATCCAATCAAATTTCCTTCAAATAATTTATTATCTTTAATATGTAAATTACCTTCAAGATTTTCTAATTGAAATTCTTTATCTAAACGTACTCTTTTTATATTTAAATTAATCTTAAAATCTTTACTGAATATATTAGATTTTTCATCATCAAATAAAATATTTTCAATCAAGTTATTGGAATTAAAATAATCACCTTTTAAAAGATATCTTTTTTTTTCTTTAGTAATTTTCAATAAATTTTTTTGATTATCTTTATCTAAATAATCTAAATTAATAGAATCAAATTGTTTAATCTTTAAGTTCTTATCAAAATTTATATTTTTGATTTCAATTTTATTTTTTCCCTCAATTAATGATGCTGATTGAATATGTGTTTGATTTTTTTTATCTATATAACCTTTTAATTTTATAGATGCTTCTGTTTTATCTTTTTTTTCATAATCTAAAAATTTGATTAAAAAAGAATTCTCTTTTATCTTTAAAAGATTTTCAAATTTGATTTGACCCTTATTTTTATTGATTTTGTAGGAGATTATATCTTTATTATTTTGAATAAAAACCATACCATTTCCATTAATGGATAAAAAATCTTTCCTATAATTGAAATTCACTTCATTATCTATAAAACTTATTTCATTATTGAAGTTTGGAAAAAATTTTTTTAAATCTTTATTTTCAAAAATAGAAATTTCGTGAAAAAATGCCTCAGATATAATTTCAATATCTTGTAATTTGAACTTAGAGTTGATTTTTAAAGAAAAATTATTTTTAGAACTAAACTTTATCTTTCTTATATCTAAATTTGTAGAAAAAATTTTTTTTAGCAAAATAACATCGTCATTATTTAATTCAACTTCGTTATTTATAATATTTCCTGAAATTAGATATTGATTTTCACTTTTTTTAATTAAAATGGACTCAGACTCAAAATTAAAATTATTTAATCTAAGCTTCAGATTCTCAAATGCAAAATTATTTTTTGTAATTTTAAATGCTAAGTTAATTTTATTGAAATCAAAATTTTTAGAAAAATTAAGACTCGTATCTTTTATAAATCCTTTAATAATATAATTATTTTTGATACTTCCATCTTTATTAAATTCAAGTTTTAAGTCTGCAATTAAATATCCTTTAATATCAAATAACTTCTCTAAAAAAATTATTTCTGGCATTTGATAAATGAGTCTCGTAAAAGAGATCAAATTGCGTATTTCTATTGATTTTGTGGATATTTCAATTTGATTTATTGAAAAATCGTTACTTATTAATGACTTCAATGAAATATTAGCTTTTATATTCTCAATCTCTAAATATTTATTTTTTTTTTTAATTTTTGGGCCAAGTGTTTTAGCACTAAAACTTAATTTTAGTGGATTCAAAACTATCTTAACTTTTTTTAACTCTAGAATTAAATCATTATCAATATCTTTAATTTTATTTTGGATTTGGCTATTAAATTTTGTAGTCTCTACACCTATTATACTTAAATATGTTACTAATAAAATTATTGTAACCAAAAAGAGTAAAATTGCTTTTAAAACTATTTTCATTTAATCTGATATAAAGATTTCTCTAAAAATTCATCTATATCCCCATCTAATACCTTATCGGGGTTAGAACTTTCAAAATTTGTTCTATTATCTTTAACTAATCTATACGGCTGTAAGACATAAGACCTAATTTGATGTCCCCATCCAATATCAGATTTTGATGATTCTAAATTTTGGGACTCTTTTTCTTTTTTTTTAATTTCAAAGTCATATAATCGAGCTCTCAACATATTCATACATGTTTCTTTATTCTTATGTTGAGATCTCTCATTTTGACATTGAACAACTATCTTTGATGGTAAATGAGTAATTCTTACTGCACTATCTGTAGTATTAACATGTTGACCACCTGCTCCACTTGAACGATATGTGTCTATTCTTAAATCCTTATCTAAAATTTCTATATTAATATTCTCATCTACAACGGGATACACCCAAATACTAGCAAAACTTGTATGCCTTCTAGCTCCTGAGTCAAAAGGAGAAATTCTAACTAAACGATGAATACCTGACTCTTTTTTTAACCAACCAAAAACATAGTCTCCTTGTACTTTAATTGTAGATGATTTTATTCCTGCTTCATCACCTTTGTGTTCACTAATTAAACTTGATTTAAATTTTTTTGAATCTGACCATTTAACATACATTCTTCTTAGCATCTCTGCCCAATCTTGACTTTCTGTCCCTCCGGCTCCTGCGTGTATCTCAATATAACAATCTAGAGAGTCAGCTTCATTGGATAGAAAACATTTAATTTCATTTCTTTTAGCAATATCTCTTAGATCTTTTATATTTAAAAACACTTCGTCTTGAATTGTTAGATTTTGTTCTTGTAGAGCTAGCTGATTTAGATCGTCTAAATCTTTTAAATTATTTATTGAGACCTCATATGAATTAATTAAATCTTCATATAATTTTTTTTCTTTAATAATTTTTTGAGAATTCGACTTATCTTGCCAAAAATCAGAAGCCAACATTTTATTATTATAATCTTCTAATTTTAAATAGATTTTATTTTTTTCAAAGATACTCCTTAACTCTTTGATTAATTTTTTCTATCTCTTTTTTAAAATCTAAATATTTATGGTTCATTAATAAAACTTTAATATATTATTCGAATCTAATCTATTATTATTAGAATATAATATTTTACCATCAACCACGTTCTTGCTTTTATAAGCTTCTAAAATCGTATTCTTTGATGAAAACTTAGCTTTTTGACCTGTTAATGGGTCAACTACCATCATTGTGATCCCGTCGGAAACTTTAAAAGGTCTTGCTTCAGATTTTTTAACAGCAGATTGAATGAAATTTTTAAAAATTGGTAGAGCTGTTTTTGATCCAGTTTCAAATTTTCCCAGTGGTTGTGGATTATCCATACCAACATAAACTCCTATAACAAGATCAGATGTAAAACCAATAAACCAGGCATCTGTATTTTCGTTTGTAGTTCCTGTTTTGCCAGCAATATTTAAATTTAATTTTTTTAATTTTTTTCCTGTTCCTCTTTTTACTACACCCTCTAATAAAGAAGTAATTTGATATGCAGTTTGTGAGGAAAATACTTGTTTATATGTATCTTCAATTTTCGGATAATCATTACCAGTAAATGAAATTTTTTCACAATTGGCACATTTTCTTTTATCATTATTTAATATTGTATTACCTTCACTATCTTGGATACGATCAATTAAAATTGGTGAAACAAGTTTGCCTCCGTTGACAAAAGCACAATATGCTGAAGTCAATTTTAATAGAGTAGTTTCTGCTGATCCAAGTGATATAGACAATAAAGGCTCTGGATTTTCGTAAATACCTACATCTTGAGAAAATTTAGCAACATTATCAATTCCTAATTTTTGTGCAATTCTTACTGTCATAAGATTTCTAGATTTTTCAAGACCCACTCTCAATGTAGATGGTCCATAAAATTTTTTTCCATAATTTTCAGGTTTCCACATTTTAAGATCTGAACCCTGATCAAGGACCAAAGGAGCATCCAATATTAGAGATGAAGGGGTAAAGTCATTTTCTAATGCTAATGCATAAACAAAAGGTTTAAATGCTGAACCTGGTTGTCTAAGTGCCTGAGAAGCTCTATTAAATTCGCTATTTTTAAAACTAAATCCACCAGATATAGCTAAAATTCTTCCAGTATAAGGGTTCATTACAACAATACCTCCATTTATTTTTGGAATTTGTTTTAAAATAAAATTTTTATTTATTCCTTGCTGAACGTAAATTATATCTCCTACTTTAAATAATTCACTAAACTCTTTTTTTGTCCATGAAATATCTTTATAATCTATTGAACCATTTAATTTGTCACTTGTTTCAATTTCTGCAGAAAATTGATTTAACTTTTTTATTATTGCTAATTTCCAATCAATGGAATTTTCAAGATTATAATCTTTCAAATCTTTAAACCAATCATTAGTATAAGTTTTATTTAATAAAGGACCACGCCAACCTTTTCTTTTATCATATTCAATTAAACCCTCCCTTAAAGAGTCTGTTGCAATTTTTTGTAACTCAAGATCAATTGGTGTATTAATATTAAATCCCTGTTTATAAACTTTTTCATAAGAAAGAATTTCTATAACTTTTTTTCTTACATCTTCAATATAATACTGAGAGTCCTCTAAAAAAACTTTTTTTGTTTTTTTGAGTACGATATTTTGAGATTTAAAGTTTTTATAATCATTTTCACTAATAAAGTCATTATCTAATAAATTTTTTAAAACTAAATTTCTTCTAAATTTTGCTAATTCGATATCTCTATAGGGATTATATTTGCTAGGCGCTTTTGGTAAAGCTGCTAGTAAAGCTGCTTCAACATAATTAAGTTCTTTAATTGATTTATCAAAATATTCTAGACTCGCTGCTGCTACTCCATATGCTCCACTCCCTAAATAAATTTGATTAAGATAAAGTTCTAATATTCTCTCTTTTGAAAGGGCTCTCTCGATTCTAAACGCTAAAATTGCTTCTTTAATTTTTCTATTTAAACTTACTTCATTACTTAATAAAAAATTCTTTGCTACTTGTTGTGTAATAGTTGATGCTCCCTCCAATCTTTTTGAAGTCATAATGTTTTTAATATTGTTTATAACTGCTCTCAATACACCTTTTGCATCTACACCAGGATGTGAAAAAAAATTTTTATCTTCAGCTGACAAAAATGCATTAATTACATTTTCTGGTATAGATCTATAAGGTACAAATATTCTCTTTTCTGTCGAAAAATTTGCTACCAAATCACCATCTCCAGAGTATACTTTGCTTGAGACAGGTGGCTTATAATTCTTTAAAAATTTGTAATCAGGGATGTTATTTGAAAAATTCCACAAAATTCCCAATATTAAAATTAACAATATGAGAGAAATACTTGCAAAAATAACAAATATATTTTTGATAAAGCTATTCATTTTATTTCCATTATATATAGGAATTTGTTAAAGATAAGGCATAGGAATATAACAAAATTTATAAAATTATTAAATGAAACAATCAAACAACACACTATGGAAAAAAATTTATATATTGATGCTTCGCATCCAAATGAAACTAGAGTTGTACTTAAGTCAGAAAATAATATTGAAGACTACGAGTACGAAGGTTTAAAAAATAACCTTATAAAAAATAACATTTATCTTGGAAAAGTTAGTCGAATTGAACCATCTCTTCAGGCTGCTTTTGTAGACTTTGGAAGAGAAAGGCATGGCTTTCTATCATTCAACGATATTCAATCAGATTATTATCAAATTCCAAGAAGTGATTTAGAAATTATTAAACAAGAAGAAGAAAAAGCAAGAGAGGAACTCTCAAAAGAAGTTGAAGCTAAAGAAGAGGAAAATTTAGCTGATGGGAATTTAGACTTAGAAGATCCAATTGAAAAAGAAGATCCTATAGATAATAAGAATATTAACGAAAAACAAAGTGAAAACGATCTTAAAGAAAAAAAAAGTGAAACTAAATTCAAATTTAAAAGATATAAAATCCAAGAAGTTATTAAGCCAAATCAAGTTATTCTCGTCCAGGTAATTAAAGACGAACGTGGGCAAAAAGGTGCTGCCTTAAGTACTTTTATTTCAATAGCAGGAAAATATATTGTCTTAATGCCCAACACTCCTAAAGGGGGTGGAATTTCAAGAAAAATATTTAATCCTGCTGATAGAAAAAAGATAAGATCAATACTCAATGAAATAGAAATACCAAAAGAAATGGGATTAATAGTTAGAACTGCTGGAAGTAACAAGACAAAAAATGAAATCAATCATGATCTTACAACATTAATCAATACTTGGAATCAAATAAAAGATAATGCAATAAATTCCATCGCTCCTTCGTTAATACATCAAGAGAGCGAAATTATAAAAAGAACTCTAAGAGATATGTATGATGAAAATACATTGAGTATAGTTATTGAGGGTAACGAAGGTTATAAGAAAGCACAGAACTTTATGAAAATGATGATGCCGTCTCATGTAAAAAAAATAAAAAAATATAGAGGTAAAAAACCTTTATTTATAGAAGAAGGTATAGAACAGAAACTAAATCAAATATTTGATAGTGAAATAAAATTATCTTCGGGTGGATACTTAGTGGTAAACCCCACTGAGGCTTTAGTTTCAATAGACATAAATTCAGGAAGCTCTATAAAACAAAAAAATGTTGAGAGCACAGCATTAGACACAAATTTAGAAGCTGCAGATGAAATTGCAAGACAAATTAAGATAAGAGATTTGTCGGGATTAATTATAATAGATTTTATAGACATGCTCAGTTATGGAAATAGGAAACTTGTCGAAAGAAGGTTGAAAGAAAAATGTCGTGCTGATAGAGCCAGAATTCAAATTGGTAGAATAAGTAATTTTGGTTTATTAGAAATGTCTCGACAAAGACTTAGGGAAAGTGCTGTAAAATGGAAAATTAATTTAACAGATGAGTCTTTTGCGCTTAAATTATTAAAATTAGTAGAATTAAAAACCGTCCTTAACAAAGCAAAATTTGTAGATTTAAAAGTTTGTGAAAAAATATCAAATTTTTTAAAAGAAAATTTTATTGAAGATTTAACTTACTTTGAAAAAAAGAACAAAATGAAAATAGATATAATTACAGATAATAGCTTAATTATTCCTGAATACATAATTGATTTAAAAAATAAATCGAAAAAAACACTTGAATTAATTGAACATTTTGAAAAATTGAAAAATCTTGAAAAAAATAAAACTGATAACAATATAGTTCAATTCAAAAATAAAACTAAATTTAAAAAGAAAAAAATTTTCAAAAAAAAAAGATTTTTTAAAAAAGCTAAATAATTCCTTTAATTGGTGAAGATGGATTGCCCATTAAATTTTTTTCAATTCGTCCTGAAAGAAAAGACTGACGACCTGCTATAACGGCATTTTTAAAAGCTAATGCCATCTCAAATGGTTTTTTAGCTTTAGCAATTGCAGTATTTACTAAAACACCATCACATCCTAATTCCATTGCAATAGTGGCATCGGAGGCTTGGCCAAGACCTGCGTCTATGATTAATGGTAACTTTGTTTGACTTCTTATAATTTGAATATTGATTTTATTTAATATACCTAAGCCAGATCCAATAGGTGCTGCAAGAGGCATAATTGCAACTGCACCAGCGTTTTCCAATCTTTTTGCCATTAGTGGATCATCATTACAATAAACCATTACCTTAAATCCCTCTTTAGTTAAAATTTCTGTTGATTTAAGTGTTTCTATCATTTCGGGAAATAAGTTTTTTTTATCACCTAAAACTTCTAATTTAACCAATTTCCATCCACCAATCTCTCTAGCTAATCTCAAAGTTCTGAGTGCTTCTTTAGAATTAAAACATCCTGCAGTATTAGGCAAATAAGTTATTTTTTTTGGATCTATGTAATCCATCAAGAGAGGTTTTTTTTTATCTGTAATGTTTACTCTTCTTACAGCTACAGTAACAATATTAGCACCTGATATCTGGATTGCTTTTGCACACTCAGCCATAGTATTATATTTACCAGTTCCAACTATTAATCTAGAGCTAAATGTTTTTTTTGCAATTTTAAATGTATCTTTTGTCAAATCAACCACCTCCAATAAAATGAACTATTTCTATTCTATCATGATTTCTTAATCTTATTTTTTTTATTTTTTTTTTATCTATTATTTTGTGATTTAACTCAATTGCTACTTTTTTAATGGGTATTTTTAAATTTTTCACTAGTTTAAATAGATCTGTTCCATCCTGAATTAAGGTTACTTTACCATTTATTTTAATTTTTATTTTTTTTATTTTTTTCATCGTATATAAAAGCTGAATGAATAATAAAATAATTATTATTAATGGTCC
>MDTG01388827.1_pt1 | contig 12795 bp, 13 predicted proteins | sample 811421 | NCBI WGS metagenome assembly MDTG01 (sample SAMN05326645, study PRJNA326480) | marine metagenome | isolation source: seawater | place: Pacific Ocean: South East | collected 2011 | reverse complement strand
CTCTGGTTTTTCTTGGGACAATCTTACTCCAGCTTGTGCCGCTAAATGAACTACATAATCAATTTTTTTTTCTTTAATGTTATCAATATTCTTTATGTCAATTTTGTAGAACTTAAAATTTTTGTTTTTATTTAATATTTTGAGCCTTTCTTTTTTAAATTTAACTCCGTAAGACTTGCATAAATTATCAATACCAATCACTTTATGATTATTATTAAGAAAAAGATTTGATAAATGAAAACCAATAAAACCAGCTGCACCTGTTATAAGAATATTCATAAACCACTTTTATTGAATTAATAAATTATTGCAATATATTAATTATTTTATGTTTAGATTTATCTTAAGTTATTTTTTTTTCATACCAAAGTTTTTCCCCTATGTAAAAAAAAAAAATAAAATTAGACCATATTTCGGTTTACCAAAAAGAGATTTTGGTGGCCCAAATATAAGAACTAAAAAAATGATAGATATATTCGGAAATTATTTTTTTTCTCCAAATATAATTTATGCTCAATCTTGGTGGGATCAAAGGGAACTTGAAGATGCATATAATTTTTCAAAAAAAAATAATGTACCAGTAGTGTTTAACCAAAATGGATGGTTTTACCCTGCTTGGTATAAAGGCGATTGGAAAAGAAGAAATCAAACAATAATCAAATTACAAAAGATATCCAAAAAAGTTATTTACCAATCAAGATTTTGTAAAATAACTTCTAAAAAATTAAACAATTATATTAATGATACGAGTTTAGTTCTATTTAATCCATCCTTAATTAAAAAAAAAAAATACAAAAATAAATTTTTTAAAAAAAATAAATCATTTAACATAATTGTAACGGGAGTATTTGGTGAGGAGTCTAAGCATATTTTAATCCCAATTTTAAAAGCAATAGAACATGTTAATAAAAAAAATAAATTATCATATGAATTTAAATTAAAAATTTATGGTGTAATTAAAATAGATATGATTCAATCAAATTGGTATAATGAATATATTAAGCTTTATAAAAAATTATCGATTGAAAATTTAGTTCAATTTTACGGTAAATATAATCATAAAAAACTTGATACTATTTTAAAAGATATCAACCTGGCTATTCATATAAAATATAAAGATCCATGTCCAAACGCAGCGATAGAGAAATTACAATATGGTATTCCACATATTTATAGTAATTCTGGTGGAACTCCCGAATTAGTTGGAAAGAGTGGACTACCAATTAATGTAAAAGATGATTGGTATAGTATGAAAGCAGTAGATTATAAAATTTTATCAAAAAAAATAATTGAAATTTTTAAAAATTATAAAACGTTTAGAAAAAAGTCATACGAACAAGGTAAAAAATTTCAACTATCAAAGTATATTTTCATACATAAAAAAATTTTTAAAAATTTAAATAAATAGATATTTTAAACTGTGTTTAATAAAGTTTATTAAGTATAACTTTTTTAAATTTGATCTAGCTGAGAGAGACTCAATATACCTCTGTCTTTTAATTATCTCTTTTTTTGAAAAATATTTATATTTAAATGCCTTGGAAATAAATTTACTCTGATTTTTATATACTAGATCTATATTTTTAGATGACCTCGTTAAAGAATTATTGTGTGAATTAATAATTAGGTCATGATTACTTATTCCAATTATGTCAACTTTTTTTTTTAATAGTCTAATTATAAAATCAAAATCTTCATTAATTGAAAAATTTTCATCAAATTTAAGCAAATTTGGAATTAAAGGTTTGTAAAAAATATAAGTGGGAAGAGAACCACTTACACCATTTTTATATCCAATTGTATCTATATTTTTTGTTGAACTTAATCCTGCTTTATAATTTATATCTTTAAATTTTTTGTTATTTTTAATTCTAGCATTTGAATAAATACCAACAATTTTTTTATTTTTATTTTTTTCAAAAGCTAGCATTTTGTTTCTAATAAAATTTTTTTTCATATAATCATCAGGATCAAAAAAACAAAAATAATTATATTTAACTTTTTTTAATCCAAAATTTCTAGCGCCAGATGGTCCAACATTTTTTATTTTATAGAATTTAAATTCAATATTTTTTTGGTTTTTTTTAAACTTTAAATATATTTTTTTGGTATAATCATCGTCAGATCCATCATCTATCAGAATTATTTCTTTTGAAGGATAAGTTTGTTTTAAAATACTGTTAATACATTTTATTAAAAATTTACTATTATTATAGATAGTAATAACAGTTGATATTTTTTTCATATCAATTTACTGAGAATTTATATCTTTTAAATCTATTATTTTATCACATATATCAAAATTTGTAGATTTATGTGAAACAAAAATAATAGTAGGTTTATTTTTTATTTTTAAAATATTATTTAAAATCTTTTTTTCAGTGTATTCATCTAATGAGTTGGTTGCCTCATCTAAAATTAATAATTGTCTATTTAAATAAATAGCTCTTGCTATTCCAACTCTTTGTTTTTGACCTCCGGACAATTTCAACCCATTTTCTCCAACTATAGTATTCTCCCCATCTTCTAAATTTCCTAAAAATTGATCACAATTAGATAAATTGATTGATAATTTATATCTTTCGATATTTATTTCATTTTCATTAGATCCAAATAGAATATTTTTTTTTATTGTGTCGTTGATTAAGTAAATCTCTTGAGGGACATAGGCAATTTTATCAAACCAATTACTCAATTGTTTTTTTGAATGAACATCAATGCCATTAACATTTAAATGTCCTTTGTTCGGCTTTAGCAATCCAAGAATTATTTTTAATAATGTAGATTTTCCTCCACCTGTCTGACCTTTTATACCAATTATATTATTTTTAAATATATTAAGACTGACATCTTTTAGTACAAATTCTTTTTTTTTGGGATATTTATAAAATATATTCTTTACCTCAATTTTTTCAAAAAATTCTAATTTTTCATTATTAGTAGAATATTCCAGCTCTTTTTCCCTTTTAAGGATTTCATCTTTTATTAAATCTAATGAAGCTGCAGAAAATTTAAAACTATTATAATAATTTGTAACTCTATTTATACTGGGTAGAATTCTTAAAGCTGCGGCACCAATTAATGCCAAAGAGTAAATAATTTTTTCTTGATCTATATTTAAACTCATCAAATATAGAAGAGCAAAAACAACCCCAAGTACTGCTAAAGTTTCGAGCAAAAACCTCGGAACTATTTGTAAAACATTGTATTTGATTATATTGTCAAAATATTTTTTATTATATTCAATATAATTTTTGCCAAAATAATTTATTTTTTTCAAAATTTTCAACTCAGAAAAAGAATGAAAAATCTCATTTATAATTTCAATTTTTTTTAGATGGAATCTTTGCCTTTCTTGACCCCACTTAATCATTTTTTTAATTATCAATTTTCTAAAAACATAAAGTCCGACTAGAATTATAAAAGAAATTATAAAAATACTTCCAGGTTCTATAAAAAATATAAATAAAAATATTGAGATAACTACAAACAAATCTACCGTCATATTAAGAAAGTTCATTAATGCATAAGTAGTCCCCATAACCTCCTCAGTCATATTTCTTATCAATAAACTACTTGATTTTTCAATCATATCTTCATAAGAAATTTTTGAGTAAGAATTAATTAAATTTTTTGAAATTTTTTGATTTACCTCTCTAGAAAATATATTTGTTTTTATACTTAAATAAATGAATACCAATCCTTTAAAAATATTTATTATTAAAAATGAAGTTAATAAGATTACAATTAATTGGTTTTGGTTTAAGCTTTTCAGAAAATATAAACTAGGATAATTACTTACGATATCATTTATAAATTTAACATCAGAAATTGATTTGATAGTAGGTATAATAAGAGCTAAACCAAACAAATCTAGTGAAGTGCCTATAATTAATAATAAAATAATAAATAATATTTTTGATTTATTTTGTAAATTTAAGAAAAAAATTATATTTCTCATTATTTTTTTATTAATGAAGAATGTATATTTGGTTTGAGAATTTTTTTATTATTTAAACAAAATTCATTTATCTTATCCTCAAATTTTTCATAAATAACCTTTAGTAAATAGGGGTTCCACATTTTTTGTGTCCATATTCTCCCCGAAGTTTTTTGCTTAATTCCTTTTATTTTTTTTTTATAAAAATTCCGAGGTAGTAATGTGTTAAGTTCATGAATAAAGTCTCTAACAGATCTGCAAGCGTTGTCATGAATACCATCTTTTCTGTTAAGTCTCACAATAGATTGATGTATAATATCACCACCATCTATGTTTTCAGTAATACTATGTAAAGTCATTCCAGTAAATTCTGGTTCAAGCAGATAACTTGGCCAAAAATGTGTCATACTACCACGATACCAAGGAGATAGACCAGCATGAACATTCCAAGCATTTTTTTTAACAAATTTAAGACTATCATTATTTATTTTATGGCAACCGTATGTAATTAGGTTTTGGCAATTATTTTTTTTTAAAATTTTTGTTAATTTACCATTTGAAAGATCTTCCCTCTTAATTTTATAAATGTTTTCAATATTAAAATTAAAATTTATTTTTTTTCCAAAAAACATCTCTTCAGAAATAATTCTTTTTTCAAAATGAATTTTTTCTAATTTAGTTAATTTGGGGTATTTTTTTTCAGAATTTGATCTTTGATTTTCTCTTTTTTGAATTAACCAATTATCGATTTTATGAAATTTAGATATGTAATCTACAAAATAAAAGTGTCTGATATGATCACCTGTTAAGATTGTAAGCATAGAATAGATACTACATTAATTGAATAATACAAAACTTAAAACTTTAAATATATTACTTTTATTTTAATTAAAAATTTTAGACAACCAAGTACATTTTTTATAGGGAATTTATATAAATTTACAATATCTAAATAATCAATTTTACCATCAGCATATGATAAAATAGTCATGATAATTTTATGATTTAAATCTTTATCTTTTTTACTAGTATTTAAATAATCATTAGTCTCAGGGTAGAGATTTCTTTTACTCAAAAATAATTCACAGTATTTTTCATATCTATGAATTGGAAACATATAATCATTATATTCTAAAATAGAACTTAAATTCTCTACAGATTTTGAAATTTTAATTATATTCATTACATTTTTTTTATCTTGATCTGTATGATATTCTTTGAAATGGCCTTTTCCATTTCTTTCAAACCTTCCTATTGGTAAATTAACTTCACCACCACAAAATTGTCTTTCATCTCCACCCTCTGATGGATCAAAATCATAAATTTTAAATTTTTTTTGTTTAGCAAAATATTTTATTAATCTGTCTAATGGAGAGTTGGAGTTTCTTGATTTAAAATATGATAAATTATTATAATTACCACCCATACAAGTCAAAACAGACCCTGAGTGAACTTTATTTTTAAGTGTTATCAAATTTTTTTTTATATAGACAATTGAACCGATAGTTTCAGGGTTCAATAAAAAATTATAATTTAAATTTCTATTTTTCCATTTGCTGATTTTATTATAAAGTCCTATTAAAGTTAGTGGACCACTCAATTCATTGTTTGCCATACTTGGATGGCAAATAAAAGTGCTTAGTAAAAAAATCTTTTTTGAGTTACCCTTTAATTTTGCTTCTCCATAATTTAAATATCCATTTTTTTTTTTTGTTTTAATTTTAATATAGTACCTACCATTTTTAAGTTTCTTTTTTTGATTTTCACTCATACAAAATCCCCAATTGCTTTTGTAATAAGAGGTAACATATGGAGTTGCTTTTTTAATTTTTGGGTGAGTATATATTTTTTTTTTTAACTCTTTTAGTTCAATAAACTTAATAACAGAAGACGAATAGTTAATAACTGATAAATTATTTTTTTTGGCATTTAAAATAATTTTATTTTTATATTTAATATAACCTTCTTTAAGTTCCCATTCTTTAGGCACTTTCCAATCAAAAACCTTACTTCCTGTTGGGACTTTTTCTATTTTTATGTTTATATATTTTTTTATTATCTTAAGTGATTTTCTAATACCAGGCCCAACTATACTCCTGTGAATTGGAAATAATTGATCAAATATTTTATTAAAAAGGATATCTTCTTTCATTAAATTTTATCTAAATTAATTTGTTTGTAATTTAAATTAAACTTATTTGCTACCTTAATTGCCTCAAAAGATCTAATTGAATTTTGAAAGCTATAAAAAAAAACATTTTTAATAGATGACAAATACTTCAAATTTATAGTTACAGTGCTAACTGGAAATGAGTATAAAGTCACTTTTTTAAATTTTTTAGACAAAATTTTAATAATATATTCCTCAGCTAAATATTTGGTATCAATATTTACTAAATTTTTTAGGCGAAATTTATTTTCTATCTCTCTGGGGTGATTGATTATGTAAATCTTTTCCCTTTTTGAAAATTTTTTTAAAAAAATTTTATATTTTTTTAAAATATATAAAAATTTTTCTTTCTCATAAGAGTGAAATAAATCTTTAAATACTGGACCAATTACTAAAGAACATTTTTTAAATTTTTTAAATTTTACTTTTTTAAATAAATGACCAATAAATACTGGTTTTTTTGAAAAATTATTTTTTTTATTTTGATAAATTGTATAATGATCGTCTGCTTTTTTTAAAATTTTTTTTTCTTCAAAGTTAATACCTAACATTAAATCAAATATTTTTTTTAAAATATGTTTTTTATAACCTACGTTATATGTTTTAGTTAAGTTTCCAATACCATCATCAAAAGTATAAATTTTTTCAAAATTATTTTTATTTAGTACATACTGTATCAAAGAAGAGTCAATTGCAGCTATATGTATTATTTTTGGATTTGTTTTTTTTACTAACTTATTAAGTTCAAAGTAATAAATAGGGTATCTAAGTTTATTCAATAAAAAAAAACTACTTTTTACTGAAATTTTTTTTATTTTGTTAAAATAGTAACGATTCTTTTTGGAAATTTTATCAATTAAAAAGATAACCCTACATTTTTTTTTTGGAATTTTTTTGAATTTAATAATTTTTTCAGCAATTAAAATTTCAAAAGGAGTTACACATATAAAAATATTTTGCATTTTCTTTTAAGAAAGATATTTGACGACCTCAAAAACTTCTGCATATTTAACACCTATTCTTTGGCCAGCATTTAGTGCCTCATTATGAAAAAAATCGATCCATTTTTTTCCAGTTCTTACCATTTCAGATTTATGTTTCTCAATTGCTTTTCTTTTGATTTCCCATGTTTTGCTTATGTCTATATAAAAATTTTCACTTAATGTTTTGTTTGAATGGTACCAGTTACTTCTATACAAGAGTATTCTTTTAACATGTCTTGACGCATGTAAAGTAGATTTTCCAACTGCCTGATGGTCATGATGCACATCATCTATCCAATGACAATAAACTTGATCAATTTTATGTTTTTCGATTAGTTTAAGTATTTCAATATTTAAATCATCATTAAATTCAACTTTTAAAGTTTTAAATTTACCAGTGTATAATTTTTTTACACCGAGAACTTTCATTGCTGAAATACCTTCAATTCTTGCGATAGAATTTTTTCTAACTGATTTTGATTGATGATTTGTAAAACCCGAAACAGTAGCTACGTATGCAAAAACTTTATCACCATCAATCGAGTGTTTTGCTAAAGATCCCCCGCAGCCCAACTCTATGTCATCGAAGTGTGCTCCAACTGCTAATATATTTTTACTCATTTTTTAAAAACCACTTTGTTCTATTTATTCCACAATTAAAAAGTAAGTCAATTATACTTAGATCTATTATAAAATTATCATAAAGTTGATCATACACAGGATGTCTAAAACTATTAAAAACAACACTAAAACCACTGTTATTAAATTTTTTTAAATCAATAAAATTTTTTGCCCCTAAACCAGATAAGTAAGTTTTGTATTTTGTTTTTTTTAAAATATTTATTAATAATTCATTTTTACTTCCCTCAACCTCAAGTTCACTTAGTAATATTATTTTTGTATTTATATCTAATATTTCAAATAAAATTTTTAGTGAATTTAAATTAAATTCTAATAGACGATCTGTTTTATTTTCATAAATTTTTTCCAAAATATTAAAGATTTCATCAAAAAATTTTGCATTTTTATAATTCTCATAAATTAAGTTAAGATGTTTGTTACCCCAATTAATTGAATGGTCAATTTTACAATCTTTAATTAACTTTTTGTTTTTTATTTTTATTAAAGGAATAGTAATCCATTCCACACCTTTTTTTGTTTTAATTTTATCTCTATGGGTCCATCCTTTTTTTGATAATTGTACGTTATCCATTATTACAAAAGTTTTAGACTTATTAATTTTATTAAAAAATCCAAAATAAGGAATAAAGTCTGGTTGATGAATAGATAAATAATTATTTTCTATGATCATTATATCTTCTTTTAACAAAATTTACAAAATTTCTTGTGCTAGTGTTTTGAAAATGCCTCAAACAGTTTTTACTCATTCTTTCTATATTTAATTTTTCAAAATTAAATTTTTTCTTATCAAATTTTCTAAAACCTAAGTAGTTTGATATTCCTAGTATATTTAAATATTTTGCAGTTTTAATTTCATGTTTTTCACAAGCTACAATCAGTGAGGGAAGACCTTGTGAGGCTGCATTAAGTGGCGTGATACCTCCGCCACAAATAATTAAATCATACTTAACCATTTCATTCTCTAAATTTTTGGTATTGATATTAAAATTAATATTTTTACTATTTTTATTTTTGATTTTATTTTTATAACCAGGTCCATAGTAGGCTGTGACATTAAAGTTTGTTGAATATAATTTTTTTAAAATTTTATTTGTAATTGAGTAGGTGTCTGATCCACCAAATGTAAGCATTATTTTTTTTATTTTTTTTCTAATAAAAATGTTTTGTTTTTTGACCTCTTTTAAAATAAGTAATTTTTTATTATTAATTCCTTTATTTCTGTTTTTTTTTTGAATATTTATATTTTGAGCAATATTTAAATTATAAATATTTTTTCCAGATCCATCGTCATCAATTCCAATTGAATATATTGAATTTTTTTTTAATTTTGTAACATGAGATTTAGTAGTATTTAATCTATCATTAATCCATATTTTAATTTCAAATTTTTTTATAATTTCATCTTCCCAGTTATTTTTTTTAAAATTAACTACTTGAAAATTTACTTTTTTTAAAAAATTTTCAATTTTATTTTTATCATTTATTAAAAGTAAACATTTATTTTTACCAAACTTATCAATAATGTTTAAACATCTAAATATATGACCGTATCCTATTTTATGAGAAAATTTTGTTGCTATGACTATCATATTTTATTAATTTTCTAATATTAGATTTTATTTTTGATTTAAAGAAATTTCTATTAAACAAAAGATCCTTCTGGGTATCTACAGTTAATCTAAGTTTTTTTATTTTTTTCGATGCAATTTTAAATTTTAATTTTTGTATTTTGAATTTTTTATAATTTTTAAGAATATAGTCACAAACATGTTCTTTATCTTTTTTACTTGTTGAAAATTTATATGCTTTCTTCAAAGCTTTAAAAGTAAAGATTTCTGCACCCATTCCAATTGGGAGATTTTCTTTACTTGAAGTATAATCGTTTTTATTTTTTAAATGTAATTGAATAAGTTTTTCTAAAAATAAAGTATCTGTGAATGGATTATCAGACGTTAGACGAATAATGTTTCTTAATTTATATTTTTTTGCTGTTAAATAATATCTTTCAAGAACATTTCTAGGACTTCCTCTAAATACATAAACATTTTCTTTTACAGACAAACTAGCAATAATATCATCAATTTTAAGATTAGTTGTTGCAACAATTATTAAAATATTTTTAAATTTTTTTTTTCTTTTTAGTGATCTAATTATTCTTAATAGTATTGGTGTATTATTAATTTTTTTTAAAGATTTACCGGGTAATCTTTTAGAACCCATTCTTGCTTGAATAATAAAACCATCTTTATTTAACATCCGACCATTTTACTATGTCATCATATTTTATATTTGATTTACTTTTTTTATTTAAAATTTTGTATATATATTCAGGTTTTAATCCATTTCCTGGTCTCTTAATTCCTAAATTTTTAAAACTAAATTTTTCATTTTTTGAAATATTTTTAATCGCCACAATGCTTTTTCTGTTATTTTTTGCATTTTTTTTTTCTGATCTAGTTGGAATTTTTTTCCCATTTCCTTTCATAGTTTCGTAATCTCTTATTGAATTAACCAACCATTTCATCTCATTAAAATCTAAACTTAACATATGATCCGGACCCTTAAGGTTTTTATTATATGTAAAATGTTTTTCAATTACTTCAGCTCCTAAAACAACAGCACAAAGACTAGCTACAGGACCAATTGTATGATCGGAAAAACCAATTTTTAAACTTGGAAATTCTTTTTTTAAAGATTTAATTGTACTCAGATTCACTTCTTTTTTTAAAGCTGGATAATCTGATACGCAATGTAATATAGATAAATTTTTATTATATTTTAATATAGTTTTAGCAGATTGATTAATTTCTTTCATATTACACATTCCAGTTGAAAGAATTATTTTTTTTTTGGTTTTTGCGACGTATTTTAAAAGTGGAGTATTTATAGCATCATCTGAGCCAATTTTATGATAATTAACATTAAATTTTTCTAAAAGATCAACATCGTAAGGATGTGCAGGTGTCGAGAAACACTCAATTTTTTTTGACTTACAATAATTAAAAATTTTTTTATGTAATTTTTCTCCAATTTCATACTTTTTAAATAAATCGTATTGAGATACTCTGCCTGTATTTTTCATATCAAACATTGCTTTTTTACTTGCCAATGTATCTGCATTGAAGGTTTGTAGTTTAACAGCATCAACTCCTGCTTTAATTGCTAAATTAATCAATTTTTTAGCTTGTAAAAAATTTGTAAAATTTCCACCAATTTCTGCAATTATAAAACATCTATTTTTTTTCATCTTAATATTAAATCTTTAATCCCATCTCTAAATGTAAATTTTGGTTTCCAATTAAATTTTTTTCTAAATTTATAATTGTTAATTTTTACATTTTTAAAAGTAGTCTGTAAATTTCTATTATCTGTTTTATCCAAGAATGTTTTTGAATTCAATAATTCTTTAATTATTGATATTGCTTTAATAATTTTTAAATTTTTATTTTGAGATATATCAAATATATTAATTTTCTTTGGAAAATTAGAAATTATTTTTTCAAGAGCTGCAATTAAGTCTTTTATATAAAGAAAATCTCTAAATAACTTATAATTTGGAATTTGAATTTTTTTTTTAAATTTTAATTTTTTAATCATATCACTTATAAGATTTTTTTTTTGATGGTTTCCATAGACATTACTTAATCTTATTATACAAATATCCATTTTAAATTCGGACGAATAATATTCACAAATTCTCTCACATATAGACTTAGAAAATGAGTAAGGGCTAGAAAATTTTTTATTTTCTTTTTGATATACTGTACTAAAAAACACTAATTTTACATTATATTTTCTGCAAAATTCTAAGGATTCTAATAATAATCTATTATTTGTATCTATAGTTAATTTTGGATTTTCAAAAGATTTCAAAACAGATGTCATTGCTGATAAATGAAAAAAATAGCAATTTTTTGAGCTTTTTAACTTTAATTTTTTTTTAAATTTAATTATTTCATATTTTTTACTAAGAAGTTTATTGCAATTTATTCCAATAAAACTATTTAAACCATGAATTATTATTTTTTTCATTTTATTCAGATTTATGCAATTTATTTGCTTTGTAATAATCTGAAGGCCTTCCAATATCTAACCAATTATTTTTATATTTTATAGCGTTAATAAATTGATCACTTTTAATCAAATTTTTCATTAAATTATCAAACCCAAAAAACTTATTTTTTGGAATCCATCGCAAAATGTTCTTATTTGCCGCATATATACCCATACTAACACTAAATTTAAGTTTTGGCTTTTCTTGAAATTCAATTAATTTTTGTTTTTTAAATTTTAAAACTCCGTAATCAATTTTTTGAGTAATGCCTTTTACCGCTACAGATAAATTTTTCATTGATTTAGTATGTTCTTGATAAAATTTTCTATAGTTTATTTCTGAAAGGATATCTCCATTCATAATTAAAAAATTTTTTGGTAAATTTTTAATTAAGTGCAAAGGCCCCATTGTACTTAAAGCTTTTTTTTCATAAACATAATTTATCTTTACGCCAAATTTTGACCCATCTCCGAAATAAAGCCTTATTAAATCATTTTTTTTATTTAGACATATAATTATTTTTTTAAAATTATTATTTTTTAATTGTTTAATAATAATTTCTAAAATTGGCTTGCCTCCAACTGGTACTAAAGGTTTGGGAAATACAGATGTGTATGGTTGCAATCTTGTTCCTTGACCACCTGCCAAAATAACGGCAGTATTTGTTGAGTTATACATAGAAATTTTTTTTGTTATCAAATTTAAAATTATTTTTTTTGTACCACTCTATAGTCTTACCTAAATATTTATCAAAATCTTTTTTTGAGTTAATAGATGAGCGCCATTTAGAGATTTTTTTTATTTTTGTTGCATTACAAACTAATCTCATTACTTCACTAGTTTTAGGTCTATTTCTAATTGATTGATTTATAATATTAACATTTTTTTTATTTAAAATTTTTAAAACTTTATAAACTAATTCGTGTATAGAAATTTCTACACCAGTTCCTACATTGTATATTTCTCCTTTGACTTTTTGTTTATTAATTAAACTTAAATAAGCATT
>MDTG01334315.1_pt1 | contig 12795 bp, 9 predicted proteins | sample 811421 | NCBI WGS metagenome assembly MDTG01 (sample SAMN05326645, study PRJNA326480) | marine metagenome | isolation source: seawater | place: Pacific Ocean: South East | collected 2011 | reverse complement strand
TAATATAGCTTCCAGCTATCCGCATGTAATTGGGCAATACGCTCATAATCTTTATATTCAGCTATTTTAATTTCCATTTATTAGCCCTTAGTACTTCCATTTATGACTTGCTACTACATTTCACACTACCTTTATACAATATTTAAGTAAAACATACTAATACACGTTTACACTTTCAATATTGACTTACACGTGTACGCTGATATTCTAGCGCACAGATGTAAGCTCAATGGAAAAATTGCTAATGACTAGTGCCGACAAACCATCAACAAAAAAGCCGCCGTTAATCTGGCTCAATATTTTTATATTCTCTTTTAGTGTGCTGCTTGCTGTTGTTGCGGCTCCCGTTTATGGCTACTTTTTTGGCTATGGAATGGAGCACTGGGTATGGCTAGCGATCTGTTTTAGCTTCTGTAACCTTTCTATCACGACTGGCTATCACCGATTGTGGTCACACAAAGCATTTGAAGCACATTCGAGCCTAAGATTTCTATTTGCTTTAGGTGGTGCCTTTGCCCTACAAAACAGCGCTCTGCACTGGTCTTCAGACCATCGTGTTCACCACAAGCATGTCGATAACAACGACAAAGACCCATACTCTGCAAAACGTGGGTTTTGGTACTCACACATCGGCTGGATGATTCGCAACTACAACACGTCTATCTATAAAGATCACGAAAACTGTCGTGACTTGAAGAAAGACAAGATCGTAATGTGGCAGCACAAGCACTACATTCTCTTGGCGCTTATCATGAACTTTGGTGTGCCTATCGCACTAGGCCTTATCTATGGGGATGTAATTGGTATGCTGCTAATCGTTGGTGCCGTGCGTTTAGTGCTTAACCACCACACTACATTCTTCATTAACTCCCTTGCACACATCTGGGGTAGCCAACCTTTTACTGACAAGAATACAGCACGCGATAATGGTGTACTTGCCGTACTTACTTTTGGCGAAGGCTACCACAACTTCCACCATATCTTTGAGAACGACTACCGTAACGGTATTTACTGGTGGCAATATGATCCAACGAAATGGTTAATTAAAAGCGCTTCATTGATGGGTCTTGCCAGTAAGCTTAAGAAAACACCACAAGCACGTATTGAAAAGGCCGAAGCTGCAATGTTATTAAAGCGCACTCAGCAGAAAATTATGCATCGTGCAGATAACATTCAGATTGCTGAAAAACTGCAGGCAGAGTTTGATTCTCTCGTCTCCAACATGAACGAGTACTACGCCGTTAAAAAGCAACTGCTAGAAAGCAAACGTAACGATGTGGTTAAGAAATACGAACACTCACTACTTAAAGTACGTTACCAACAGATCAAGATGAACTTCGAACAGCAAAAGAAAAGTTGGGCGATGACAGTGGAGCAATACGCTTAAAGTAAAGCAGCACACTTAACACACCAATAACAACACTGTTTGCTTCTTATACGAAGGCCCTCATGAAAAGCATGAGGGCTTTTTTAATTAGACCTGTAAATTAAATATCTGAATTTAAAGCTTTTCTTCAAATCATAAACACTGGTTCCATTTGTCACATTGTTGATGCAATACCTTGTATTAGCGCACCATTACACGTGATCAATATCACTTACAAGTTAACCTTCGTCTCATACCATGCGCATCGAAAAATTCTTTCAAGCAACTAGCGGATCCATTTTATGAAATTGTTAAAAACATCTATCGCGTTTGCCATCTCTTCTGCGCTTTTGATTGGTTGCAGCAGCGATACCGATTACGTGCAACCTGAAGAAGTAAAGATCGCTACTTATAACCTGTCTTTTGATCGTGCCACCTTCCAAGATCTTGTTACGGAAATGCAGATTGAACCAAGCGCTCAAGCGGCACTTGTATCTGACTATCTGAACAACACAATTAGTGCGACTGACAAAGAGACGGCGAAAAAAGTGATTCAAATCCGCAACGTAGCAGCCGTGATTCAAAAGAATCGACCTGATGTCCTGATGATGGCCGAATTTAACAATGACGGTACTGGAACGGATAAGTCAGCACTAGAAGGCTTCCAGAAAAACTATCTTTCGGTTGCTCAAAGCATTGACGGTGCTGGCGGTGACGCGAACCTAGAGCCAATTTCATACCCTTACTTTGAAAGTTACTCTACCAACACTGGCTTATTGAACGAATTTGGCTTTGACCTAGACAACAACCGCAGCTCGGGCACATTACCAGGAGATGCGTGGGGCTTTGGCTTATATCACGGCCAATACGCTTTTGCTTTGATGTCTAAATATGAGATAGACACTGCCAACACTCGTACATTCCAAGAATTTAAATGGAAAGATCTCGAAGGTGCCACTATTCCAACAATCACTGTTTGCGATGATCCTAGTAAGTTCCCAACCGGTATGGTTTGCGGCGATGAATGGTATTCAGCTGAAGAGTGGGAAGAAGTTCGTTTATCATCAAAAAACCACGTTGATGCGCCAATTCTAATTCCAACTAAAAACGGGACTGAAACCATTCACTTACTGATGTCTCACCCTACTCCACCGGCTTTTGATGTAGGTAAAAACATTAAGCAAAACGCAGCAGAAGTCGACTTCTGGCACCAATACATCCAAAACAAGTCATACATCTATGATGATTCAGGAAAAACTGGTGGACTAGAGCAAGGCAAACATTTTGTTATGATGGGTGACCAAAACCTAGATCCAGTAGATGGCGACGGCATCAGCTATGTGATGCAAAGCTTGCACAATGATTCTTTAGTTAATCAACAAGTAACGAACGGAGATTTGTACCCGACCAGTTATGGCGCGGCAGAACATGCGGTTGATAACTCATCTTCTCATCCACAACCAAACCGAATTACATCGACATTTGGTCTTGCGGTTGATTACGCACTGCCTTCAGCAACACTCAACATTGTTGAATCCGGTGTTTACTGGGCAGCTTCGTATGAAGAAGGACGCAAGCTATTCAATGACTCACGAATTGGTGACTATGGTAACGGCAAAGACGTATCCTCTGACCACCGAATGATCTGGGTAAAGGCTGATTTCAGTAACTAATTTGTTCACTTTCAAGATACCCGGCTTAGTGTCGGGTATTATTATGGTCTTACCCCAATAATAGTCTAGTCATCACTAAAGGATTATGGACACCAATAACCATAGTCATTGGATGCGTCGATTCTTTTTCTTTGATTCATATATACTTATATTACCCGAACCAATATATTTATTGCCCTAGGGATTCACAATGACTACGCTAACCATTATTGCGACAATCGTTTGTAAAAAAGAAAAGATTGAGTTTGTAAAATCAGAGATGCTCAAACTGATCGATAAAACCCGTGCTGAAGAAGGCTGTATCAACTACGACCTCCATCAAGACAACAGCAACCCAGCGCACTTTGTGTTTCATGAGAATTGGGAATCAGAGGCTCTGCTTGAAAAGCACCTAGAAAGCCAGCATATCGCAGATTACGTTGCGGCGACAGAGGGATGTATCGAGTCATTCGCTATCAATCGAATGACACACATCGCCTGATACGCGGTGTACTACTGATTCATCAACAAGCCCTGCTCCTAGAGCAGGGCTTAGTTTTTCTGGTGCGTTTCACTTTTTCGAGTGGATTCAGCATCTTCCTCTCTGTACTGTCTTTCACTTGTCGTCTTCAAAAATGAACCTCACTACAAGCAAATATTCCTACACCTATATCAAGCAACCTAACGAAAGATTAATCACATTCATTTAAATACTGTTCACGACCTTTGACCATAAAATGAGCGACAAATTACAAAAATAACCGTCGACAGGAATGTGGATGAATACCAAACAACTTGAGGACGCGGTCATTGAAGTGGCCATGTTCAATCAACACCTGCAATTAAGCCAATCTGTTCATACCATTCCGACGCAACAACTGAATTGGAAGTCGATGGCTATGGGGCCTGCACCCACAATGCCAACCGTTCGCTTCGACCACAAGGTCGAAGCTATCGAAGCGCTCGATGGCCACAAGCCTAATTGGTTGGATATGTTATTGGGGAATAAATCAAAGCTACATGCTCTCACTAATAACCATACTATTTGCTCTGCCCCCTAATCTCGAAACTCCGGATAACAAAAGGCCCTCACAATGAGGGCCTTAATGTATCTAAAAGCGATTAACTTCTATCTCTGATATACCATTACGCTGTTTTTGACCTCAAGCCTGCTAGCACATCCATCTGCTTTAAGTTTGCCATCCCAACATACGCGACAGGTACCAAAAACAGTGAGAAGAAAGTGCCGACCGTTAAGCCGCCCACCAATACTAAACCGATGTTGATACGACCTAGAGAACCAGGCCCATCGGCCAAGGCTAACGGTAACGAACCTAGGATCATCGTCAGCGACGTCATCAAGATAGGACGTAACCTTGAACGTGCACTGCTGATCGCGGCGTCTTTTGCACTTGCGCCTGATTTACGTTTCTCATTAGCGAACTCCACTAATAGGATGCCGTGTTTCGTCACGAGCCCCACCAGCGTCAATAAACCGATTTTCGAGTAGATGTTAAGGCTTTGACCAAACACCGATAACGTCAAAATTGCACCAACAATACAAAGAGGAATGGTGAGCAAAATGATCATCGGGTCGACAAAACTTTCAAACTGCGCTGCCAAAATCAAGAAGATGAAAACCAACGCTAGTACGAATAACACCTGCGCACCTGTTGTAGAATCCACAAAGTCTTTAACAATACCGTTGAATTCGTAGCTCTGTGCTGGTTTCAATAAGCTTGGTACCGTGTCGTCGATATACGATTTTACATCACTTGCTGTATATCCAGGCATAAGAACAGCGGTAATTTTAGCGCTATCTTGTCCCATAAAAGTCTTGAAGTTCGATTCTGACGTTACTTGTTTGATGGAAACAAACTGAGATAGAGGAAGCCTTTGCCCCGATAGTGAATCTACATATAGTTTATCCAAGACTTTGAAATCACCAAGGTCCTTCAGGTTTACTTGCACTTGGATTGGATATGTATAGCCATCATCCGCTTGTAAATCGGCAGCTTTGACTGAACCTAAGAAAGTCGACAACGCGTTGGTTACATTGCCGTAGTCCACTCCAGATAACACAATCGCATTGCGGTCAATCGACAAGTCATAGCTCAGCTGGTCGCGTAACATTGAGTTTTTAACGTTAGTGACACCTTCATAATCCTCAAGAGCCTCCACCACTTTGTTCGCTGTTTCAGATAAAGCGCCAGTATCACGATTCACGGTTGTAAGCTCAAGAACCATGTTAGTCGCAATATTCAAGTTATCCGCTGAACGAACCTTGAAGGACATACCATAAGCAGAAACTGAGCTTTGTGCTTTGGTGATAAACTCATTCACTAATTCATCTGCAGACTGGTCACGCTCTCCCCATGGTTTTAGTAAAACATGATTGGTTGGTGTGCCTTCAATGTAAGACAGGTTCGCTTCAACTGATTCATCGCCTTTAAACACACTGTTTAACTGTTCGTTGTTATCAAGATGATATTGGCGACCAACACCGGTTGGTGGTGTTGAGGTAACCTCCACAAAGCCGGTATCTTCTATTGGCAACAGAACTTGAGGCATCTTCCAAACGGCCAATGCAGACAACGCAATTAGCATTAAAGCGATACCGCTCATAAGTGTTTTACGGTCAAACCACTTACCAAGCTCCATAGTGTATTGGTCAGACAGGACATTGAGCTTCGCATCGATCTTTTGATACCACTTTGGAGGCGTCGAGACAGGCTTCATCAAATAAGCGCTCATCATCGGTGAAAGCGTTAACGCTACAAACCCTGAAATAATCACAGCAGCTGCAAGTGTGAAAGCAAATTGCCTGAACAAATCTGCGGTTAAGCCAGCCATCAAGCCGATTGGCAAATAAACAACGGCCAAAGTTAATGTCATGGCAATCACGGGGAAGATGATCTCTCGACACCCTTTGATAGCAGCGTTGAATGGAGTTTCACCCTCTTCGATATGACGGTAACAGTTTTCTGCGACAACAATCGCATCATCAACCACCAGGCCAATCGCCAGAATGATTGCCAAGATAGTCAGGACATTGATACTAAACCCAAGTAAATGCATCACCGCAAATACACCAATCACACACACAGGAATGGTAATGATCGGAATAGAAGCAACGCGAACAGAGCCAAGGAAAAGAACAACAACGGCGGAAACAAGGACAATAGCCTCGACCAAAGTCATAAAGCCTTCATCAATAGCCGCTTTGATAAAATCAGCTTGGTTATAAACCATTTTCATCTCGATGCCTTCAGGCAATTGAGGTTGAATTATGTCAATTTGCTTTTTAACTTTAGCAGCAACCGATACTGGGTTTGCGCTTTTAAGAGGCTTGACTTGAATCGACATCGCTAAGTTGTCGTCAACACGAAGAATACTCGGCGTCAGGCTTTCTTCTCCCATTTTGACTTCAGCGATATCGTCAATACGAATGATCTTTCCGTTATCAACACGTATCACTAAGTCTCGGACATCATCAACACTAGTCACCTGATTAACTGGGTTAATTGAGAAATCTCGAACCTGACCTTTGAGAGTACCCGCAGTAAATGTCGCATTGTAAGAACTGAGTGTATCCACCACATCAGAAGCATTCATGTTGAGCGCCATCATGCGATCCGGTTGAAGCCAAACCCTAACTGCTTTTTGGCTGCCACCGTATGGCCCCCAAATACCACCTACACCTTGAATATGTTTAAACTGAGGTACAACTTGTTGGCTAATGTAGTCGTACATATCTTGCTTAGACATTTTGCCAGTGTTCATAAATGTGATGATATTACTTGGCATACTGGTGTCTGATGAGTCATCGGTGACCGTTGGTTTATCGGTCATGCTCGGCGGGAAATCGACAATGGCTTCAACACTACTGCGAAGATTGTTCATCAAGCTTGTGTATTCAACATCATCAACATCATCTTCGAAAATGATTTTTAGAGTACAACTACCTTCCAGACAGTCCGTAGTCATAGTCTTTACACTATCAAGACCTGTAGCAGCCGTAATTAACTTGTCCGCGACATTGCGCGACATAAATTCTGCACTTGCACCATTAATCTCAGCGGTTACTGTTGCTGAAGATGTTTGATGTTCAGGGAAATACTGAATCGATAGCTTCTGAAATGACAACATGCCAAATAGTACGATGGCGATGCTCAACACTGAAGCAAACACAGGGTGCTTAATACAAATCTCAGGAAGCTTCATTCGATCTCTCCTTCGTTATCGCTTAGTTGTTGTTTGATTTGCCACTTTGTTCTGCTGTAACCTTAGTTTTACTGGCTGCACTAGGCTCTTCTTTTGAGTCGTTAGTCCAATCAACCGTCGGCTCTACAGGGTATTGCTCATCAAGTTGTATTTCAGTGGCTTTTTCAATAGGTTCAGTGCCCTTTTGAGGCATTAACTCTACTGTTTTTTGTTCAACATTCGGATTCATCACCTTAACTAAAGAGGCTTTCTTTAGGTTTTGCTGGCCCGTAACCACTACGTTATCACCTAGCTGTAACCCTTTTTCGACAACGACATATCCATCATTAGTATTTACACCGAGTGCAACGATTCGTTGTTCAATGTTGTTTCCATTTGCGACCCAAACGAAACGGTCAGCATCTTTGACTTGGACTGCGTTTTGAGAAACGACCATTTTCGTTGAATCTTCACTGGTCATTTGGCTCACCTTAGCAAACATACCCGGGACCAAGCGATGCTCAGGGTTGGTCACATGCGCGTGAATATCCACTCTACCTGAACTTTCGTCAACAGCTGGGGCAATGTAGTCTACGACGCCAGAGAAAACCTCATCAGTAAATGCATCAACTTGGATCGATACATTCTGTCCTAGCTTCGCATTACCTAGATCCGATTGCCCAATGGAATACTGAACTTCAACAGGATCAAGTTTGATCAAGCTAACCAAGGCCGTTGAACTATCAATTTTGCTTCCCACTGAGTGATTGAAGTTCGTTAGCTGGCCATCAAAAGGCGCTACCAATAAATAATCATTCATTAATGCCTCTTTTTGACGGAAGTCAGCAGCCGCAAGATTCGCTTGTTCTTTTAGCTCTTCAACATCTTGTTGAGACATTGAATCAGGTTGCTTTTTCAGTAGCTCTTGTACTCGCTTTAATTTTGATTTTGCTAGCGCTAACGAGCTTCTAGCTTTATCTAAATCGGCTTTCGCTTTAGTGTTATCTAGTTGAGCAATCAGCTCACCTTTCTTAACCGAATCTCCATCTTTGAAATGGATTTCGAGAATTTTGTCGGAAGCGCTGAAGGTCAATGCAGCAGAATCTGTTGCTCTAATTTTGCCAACTTCGTTGATTGAAGAAGTGAATGCTTGTTTGTGAGCCTTTTCAATGGTCACTGGGATCAGGGGAGAGTCTTCGGCAAATGAGGGACTGATATGTAAGGTAAACAGAGCCAAACAGATTGTTTTACTGAGCTTTGTAAATTTCATTTTTAATAACCATAACCGTCAAATTCATCTGAATTAAACGTTTTTTAAGCAGCTATTTTTTACTTAATAAGCTTCCAGCTATTTAAATAATGCTAAAACAGCTAATGATGAGAATTGGGTTCAACTCACTGTCGAACCCTGCAATGTTTATATGATTCCTAAAGTTTTCGTTCTAAACTCCAAAGTAAAAGTTAAAAACGATGTTGATATTGAACACCAAGTAAAAAAGCGTCAGCGCTCGCAACTGCCGTTATATTGGAACTTGTTCCTAGAACCTTCGTCAGGCTTTCGTCAATATTTTGTGATTCTCCAATAATAAAACCAGTACCTACATCCATAGAGTTGCCATCCGTGAAGTGGTAAGTTCCGCCAACAGTCATCCTGTAACGAGTGGAGATTTACATCTGGTATCGATAAATAGGTTAACTTGTCGGTTGGAGAGATGTCATACAAGTAACCCGCTCATAAAACGATATCTTTCGACATTGTGTAAGTACCACCCACCGAGACATGCCCCGCATCGAGAGATTGATCAGCGAGTGTTTCTGTATTTCCTATCATCAGCGTGTAACTCACATTAGAAATATCGATACCACTATCCATAAAAACTGCACCAACAGATAACACAGGTTGTTCGATGTACGCTATGGCTGCACTATCCGATTGGTTCTCATGAATCAGAGCTCCTTAAATTTTTATCTCAAAACCTAACGAGGAGAACACACTACAAGTCCTGATTGAATAAGTTTGGGTATCTAAAGGTACTTGCGTTGAAGATAGAAGCCTAATGCAAGCCATCCCAGTCTGAAAGAAAGTACTAGAAGATAAGAGTGGAATGATCATGCCACTCAGCGTGGCAAAGGATTTAGATTTGCAGGTCAAGAAACCTAAGATAAAGAAGGTGGACTTCGTAAGATTCAAGCGCAAGCAAAGCAAGATTCACAACAAACACTAGAAGCGGTTCCGATAGAAGAAGCAACACGAGAAACCACAACTCCTACGAAAAAGAACAGTAACATGCTGACGTTGGTTGGGGTATTTATTGTTGTAGCCTTGTTATCCCACTATCTATTTTCTTACTTAGATCGAAATATCTTAGCTGAAAGACTAACAGGGAAGCACTTTACCTCTTGTAAAAAAGAAACCGACGAGTTCACATTTAAAAAACTTTATAACGTAACGCATTACGAATATAAGGGACGCAAGTTCATCATCGATAATTCAGGAAAATCTTTGAGCTTCCATAGCGAATTTAAGTAACTCAGCGTGGCATGATACATTTCTGCAAGAAAGTAATGTGTGCTGATCTGCCAGCCTATTCTAATTCGGAACCTGAGTTGAACATCATTAGATATCATCACTCTCTAACTAAACAATCCTTGTAGCCTCATTTCTGACGTCGAGCTTTCTTCAATCTACTCAATGTCAAAATACACCTTTCTCATTAATTACCCAGCACAACTTGTGAATCCAAATTATTTATAAATGGAAGTCACCATATGCAGCAAAACTACACAAAGGTGACCCAAGTAATATTTTGGCGATCGATAATATTTATTTATTAACATCTAAACAACAGCAGTTATTCATGATTTATAACCAGAATTAACATCGAAAAAAATGTTTGTCTTAGATCATATCAACCTCAACTATACCTCGTGCCAAAGTACAGTTTTCGGTACATTCATTGTCATATTCTGAAACAGTTTCTTGTATTTTTTAAACTTTGTGGAGATTTCGATGTTAGAACTCTTGATCGGACTAGTGGTTACCATCGCTGTAGGTTACTTTATTGTAAAAGGCTATAAAGCAGCCGGGGTTTTGTTAACTGCTGGCCTTGCTCTTCTTCTTATTACCGGCCTTATTGGTCACACAGTCTTACCAGCTAAGATAGCTTCAACAGGTAACATGGTTACCGATTCATTAGAATTCGTTAAGTACATGCTTCAATACCGTGGTGGCGGTCTAGGTATGCAGATCATGCTTCTATGTGGTTTCGCTTCTTACATGACTCACATAGGCGCAAACAATGTTGTTGTGAAACAGTTTTCCAAACCCCTATCTGTTATCAAATCTCCATACGCGCTTCTTGTTGCTGCTTACATCGTGGCGTGTCTGATGTCTCTGGCGGTGAGCTCTGCTACTGGCCTTGGCGTGTTGTTGATGGCTACCCTATTCCCAATGATGACAGCGATGGGTATTTCTCGCCCTGCAGCGGTTGCAGTATGTGCATCTCCAGCAGCAATCATTCTTTCTCCAACATCTGGTGACGTGGTTATCGCTGCAGAAAAATCAGGGCTAGACTTAGATGTGTTTGCGGTTCAAACGGTGCTACCGGTGTCAATCTGCGCAATTATCGTAATGGCAGCTGCAGCTTTTTTCTGGAACAAGTACCTAGATAAGAAAGAAAACACGCCAATGGAAAAAGTTGATGTTTCTGATATTGAAACAACAGCGCCTGCTTTCTATGCGGCGCTTCCGTTCCTACCTATTATCGGTGTTTTCCTATTCAATGGCCGTACTATTCCAGGTCTTAAGTTAGACATATACACTATCGTAGTTGGCTCAATTTTCGTTGGTGCCCTTGTTGATTATATTGTAAAGAAATTCGACGGCGAAAAGACGCTAGAAGACCTAGATTCTTGTTACCAAGGAATGGCGGATGCATTTAAAGGCGTTGTAATGCTGTTAGTTGCGGCTGGCGTATTTGCTCAAGGTCTAATGTCTATCGGTGCAATTGATAACCTAATCGGTCTTGCTGAATCAGCGGGTGCTGGTGGCATCGCACTTATGCTTATCCTCACAGGCCTAACGGTTGCTGCGGCAATTGCGACTGGCTCTGGTAACGCACCTTTCTATGCGTTCGTTGAGCTTGCGCCTTCACTCGCTGCAAAGATGGGCCTAAACCCTGCATTCCTAATTATCCCAATGCTTCAAGCATCAAACCTAGGTCGTACTATCTCTCCAGTATCTGGTGTAGTGGTAGCAACTTCAGGCATGGGTAAAATCAGCCCATTTGAAGTGGTGAAACGTACATCTGTACCAGTCATCTGCGGCCTTATTACTGTTATATTCGGTACACTTGTTCTAGTACCAATGGCTGCTTAAGTCTCTAATAGTTATACAGATATGTAATGCCCAAATAAAAGGCGCTGAACTTAATAAATTCAGCGCCTTTTTTATATCACTCTGAAACCTTTTACAGTTATCGAGAGTCGGATTGAATAGTACGGCTTGAAATAGTGTTATTTCAAAAGAACAAACCCTACTTAATTTCACCATAGCGTTCTAGGTAAAGCACGGTTGCAGCTGTACGAGAAGGTACTTGCAGCTTTTTCAACAAGCTCTTCATATGTACCTTAACTGTCGATTCACAAATGAACAAATGATCGGCGATCTGCTTATTACGGTAACCTTTCGCAACTTCTTGCAGGGTCTGCATTTCACGCTCAGTTAACTGGTCAAAGATATCATTGCGACTCGCGGCATCATTTAAATAACGAGCAACTACGCTGCTATATGCATTGTCACCACCGTATGCTTGTTTGAGCAACTCAATAAGCTCATCAGGCTCAGTGTCTTTCAATAAGTAGCCATCAGCCCCCGCTTTTACGAGCGCTTCTATATCTGCTGGGCTATCAGATACCGTAAGAATAACGATATTAGCACTAGAACCATCAGTACGAAGGGCTTTCAATGTATCTAGACCAGACATGCCCTTCATGTTCAGATCAAGCAAGATCAAATCAGGTTCTTCTTCATGAGCAAGCGCAACCGCTTCAGTGCCGTTACTTGCTTCTGCGATCACTTCGAATTCGTCTTCAAAGCGCAGTAATTGGCTAATACCTCTTCGCATCAACGGATGATCATCAACCAGCATTACTTTACAAATCGTCAACTTTAACTTCCTTCAAACTTTTATATTTCAATATGACTGTACAGCCTTTACCTTGCGCCGCTTCAATCGTTAAGTCGCCATTCAGTCTTGCCGCACGCTCCTGCATAATGCTCATCCCATAGTGGTTCACCTTGGAACCACTTGAGTCAAAGCCATCGCCATTATCTTTTATCACGACTAATACTTCACCATCCTCATCAATACAGCATACATCTATCAAGTCAGCATTGGCGTGTTTTATTGCGTTTATTGTTGCTTCACGAATCAATTGAAGCAAGTGAACCTGACTGTGCGCATCAAGTTCGATAGATGAAAGATTGTTAGTGAGGATAATCTTCGCATCTGTTCTTTCACTGAGCTCTTCAAGCATGGTGCTTAAAGCATCTCCGAAATTACCCTCTTTTAT
>MDTG01316121.1_pt1 | contig 12796 bp, 10 predicted proteins | sample 811421 | NCBI WGS metagenome assembly MDTG01 (sample SAMN05326645, study PRJNA326480) | marine metagenome | isolation source: seawater | place: Pacific Ocean: South East | collected 2011 | reverse complement strand
GGCGTTCTGATGCTGGCCAAGGTTGAGATCGCCGGCATTAATCAGCTGCTCGATATAGGTGCTGTGATGCAAAACCCGGTAATGGCCGCCCAGCGCACCGTATTCGTTTTTAAGCACGTGGAAACTGTGCGGATCAGCCGTGACGATGGTCTTGAATGTGTATTGGGCGAGGGTGGCGATATTGCGTTTGGCCAGTTGCTGGAAGGTCGCTTCATCCCCCAGCCGCCGCGCCACATCACCGCTGTCACGCTCTTCCAGACCGAGCACGGCGAAGTCGACCGCAGCGGCTTTGAGCACTTTGACCAGTGCGCGCAAGGTGCGCTGGTTGCGCATGTCGAACGCGCCATCACCGACCCAGAACAACACATCGCACTGACGTTTATCGGCCAGCACGGGCAAGTCGAGATCGGCTGCCCAGTTGAGTCGGCCGCCCGGTGCAAAACCGCCGGGATTGTCGGTGGCGATCAGATTGTCCAGAACCTCGGCGCCCTTGTTCGGCGTTGCACCTTTTTCCAGCGTGAGGTGGCGGCGCATGTCGACGATGGCATCGACGTGCTCGATCATCATCGGGCACTCTTCAACGCAAGCGCGGCAAGTGGTGCAAGACCAGAGCGTTTCGGCATCGACCAGGGCTTTGCCGTCCAGTGCCACAATGGGCAGATGCGGGCCGCCGCTGTGCTCGCCGATGTTCTTGCCGGGGTAGGGCGAGCCGGCAAACTTGGCATCGCTGCCACCCACCAGGCCCACGACCATGTCCTGAATCAGCTTCTTCGGATTCAGCGGCTGACCCGCCGCGAAGGCCGGACATGCTGCTTCGCATTTGCCGCATTGCACGCAGGCGTCGAAACCGAGCAATTGGTTCCAGGTAAAATCAGTTGGTTTTTCCACCCCGAGTGGCGCCAGTGGGTCGTCCAGATCCAGCGCTTTCAACCCTGTCGACCGGCCGCCGCCAAAGCGCTCGGCGCGGCGGTGCCAGGCCAGATGCAGAGCGCCGGCAAAAGCATGCTTCATCGGCCCGCCCCAGGTCATGCCGAAGAACAACTCACTCACGCCCCAGGCAATGGCGACCAGCAGGATTGCAGCCAGAAGCCAGCCGCCAAAACCCGCTGGCAAAATACCGGCGACCGGCAACGTGGCGATAAACAGACTGGCCGAGAACATCAGCAAGCTTTTCGGCAAGCGCATCCACGGCCCTTTCGACAAGCGAGCAGGCGGATCAAGCCGCCGCTTGGCCACGAACAACGCACCGACAAACATCAGTGCAGTTGCCGCTAACAACACATAACCAAGAACCGCGCTGTGCAGCCCAAAGCCATGCACCAGAATCGCCAGCACCGCAGCCAGCACAAAGCCTCCGGCAGTTGCGACGTGGGTATTGGCGATGTATTTGTCGCGCGCGACCACATGGTGAAGATCAACCATGTAACGACGCGGAATAGCCAACAAACCACCAAACCAGTCCACCTCAGCAGGCTTGCCGCGCCGCCACATGGCGAACCGCTTGAACGCACCAACCACCGCCAGCGCCAGTGCGGCAAATAGCAGAATTGGCAGAAGAGTATTCAACATCATCGGGTCTCCCTAGCGGGACCGCATCACCGAAAGACGAGCCACACAGTGACTAGCCAACTTGTTTAACTATCGAGCGTTTGCCACATCGCACCCGCCCTTGCTTTTACCCAAAGCTCCCCGCTCTCGCCCTTGATCTCGCCCTCGCTCTCAAAAATCCAAGGCCCACCCGATCGAGTCACTGAGTGCGCTGAGCAAGGCACTTACCGCAGCCAATAGTCGACTATGGGCAAGGGAAGTAACGCCGCACAGCACACTCAGAGGCCGATCAGAAGTCCTTACACAATCTAAGAGCGTCGTAGATGGCAGCATGGGTATTGCGCTGGGCTACGCAGTCGCCGATGCGAAACAGCAAATAGCCTTCGCCCGCCTCGCTCAAACACGGCTGTGGCTGAATCGCGAACAGCGCCTCGACATCGATCTGGCCCTTGTTGCGTGAGGCTTCCTTTAGCGCGTAATACAGGCTCTCGTCCGGGCGCACGCCGTTCTCGACTACAACCTGATCGACCACGCGCTCTTCCTTGGCACCGGTGTATTCGTTCTCCAGCAGGGCGATGAGTTTGTCGCCTTCGCGGTAGACCTTTTCCAGCATCAGGTCGCCGGTCATGACCACTTCCTTGGGGTACATGCTGCGGTAGTAAGTCGGGAACGAGGTGCCGCCGATGGCCACGCCGGGCTTGATGTCGTCGGTGACGATTTCGACCTGCGAACCTTTGTCTGCAAGAAAGTCGGCAACCGACATGCCGGTGAATTCGCAAATGGTGTCGTACACCAGCACGTTTCTACCCGGCGCGACTTTACCGTCGAGCACATCCCAGCTGCTCACAACCAGGCCTTCTTCAGCGCCCCAGTGCGGGTTCTGCTCAAGGTTCGGGTGGCCGCCGTTAGCCAGCACGATGATGTCTGGGCGCAGGTCGAGCAGGGTGGCCGAGTCGGCGCCAGTGCCCAGACGCACATCGACGTTCAGGCGCGCGAGTTCCAGTTGATACCAGCGGGTAATGCCGGCGATCTGGTCGCGTTGTGGGGCTTTTGAGGCCGTAGTGATCTGCCCGCCAAGCTGGTCTTTCTTCTCGAACAGCGTTATCTCGTGGCCGCGTTCTGCTGCGACGCGGGCCGCTTCCATACCGGCTGGGCCACCGCCGACGATGACCACTTTGCGCTTAACGCCGGTGGTTTTCTCGATGATGTGCGGCACGCCCATGTATTCACGCGAAGTGGCGGCGTTCTGAATGCACAGCACGTCGAGGCCTTGATATTGGCGGTCGATGCAGTAGTTGGCGCCCACGCACTGTTTAATCTGGTCGACCTGACCCATTTTGATCTTGGCAATCAGGTGCGGGTCGGCGATGTGCGCACGGGTCATGCCGACCATGTCGACATAACCGCCTTCAAGAATCCGCGTCGCCTGATTGGGGTCCTTGATGTTCTGGGCATGCAGAACCGGAACCTTGACGACTTCCTTGATACCCGCCGCCAGATGCAGAAATGGCTCGGGCGGATAGCTCATGTTCGGGATGACGTTAGCCAGGGTGTTGTGCGTGTCGCAACCCGAGCCCACCACGCCGATAAAATCGAGCATGTCGGTATCATCGTAGTATTTGGCGATCTGCTTCATGTCTTCATGGCTGAGGCCATCGGGGTGAAACTCATCGCCGCAGATGCGCATGCCCACACAGAAGTCCGGGCCTACTTCGGCGCGCACCGCCTTGAGTACTTCGAGGCCAAAACGCATACGCTTTTCAAAGCTGCCGCCCCATTCGTCTTCACGCTTGTTGACGCGTGGCGACCAGAACTGGTCGATCATGTGCTGGTGCACGGCCGACAGTTCGATACCGTCCAGCCCGCCTGCCTTGGCACGCCGCGCTGCCTGCGCGTAGTTGTCGATGACCCGCCAGATTTCTTCCGGCTCGATGGTTTTGCAGGTGGCGCGGTGCACCGGTTCGCGAATGCCGGACGGCGACATCAGGGTCGGCCAGTGGTAACCATCCCAGCGTGAGCGACGGCCCATGTGGGTAATCTGGATCATGATCTTGGCGCCGTGCTTGTGCATCGCGTCGGCGAGATTCTGAAAGTGCGGAATAATCCGGTCAGTGGCCAGATTGACTGAACTCCACCACTGCTGGGGGCTGTCGATGGCAACCACCGACGAGCCGCCGCAAATCGCCAGACCAATGCCGCCCTTGGCTTTCTCTTCGTAGTATTTGACGTAGCGCTCGGTGGTCATGCCGCCGTCGGTGGCATAAACCTCTGCGTGTGCAGTGCTGAGCACGCGGTTGCGTATGGTCAGCTTGCCAATCTGAATGGGCTGAAACATTGCTTCGAACGCCATCTGGTACTCCTTAATACGCAAACAAAGCAGCTGCACTTGATCTGGCGCGGGCTCAAGGGCTTGAGAACACCGGGCCAGATCTTCGCTTACGGCGCTGTAAACGCTTCAATCAAATAGGGTTAACAATGAACAGGCCATGCTGATGGCCTTCTTCGGAGGCGCTGAATTCCTGCTCGGCCACGGTGCGAATCGAACTGCCGGAGGCTTCCAGAATCTGGTCCATGGCGCCGGCAAACCAGCCGGTAAACATGTAATCGACCTTGCGTCCGCACTTGCCATACACATAGACGAATGCCGAGTGCTCAAGGCGTACCTCGGCGGTGCCTTTGGCCAGATCGATATGTTCAGTCTTGAACAATCCCCAGCCGCGCTGAGACAAGCGCTTCATGTAGTGCTCGAAAACCGCCACGCCTTGCAAACCATGCAGCGCTGCTTCTTTTTCACACCAGTGCCAGGCGGATTTGTAGCCGGCTTTGTAGAGGATTTCGGCATAGGCTTCGGCGCCCAAAACCTCTTCGATACCCATGTGGTTGTTGACGAAAAAGTGCCGTGGCACATACAGCATCGGCAGGGCGTCGGTGGTCCAGACGCCGGTTTCGTCGTCGACCTGGATAGGCATTTCGGGTGCGTGTGTGGCCATGTTCAAACTCCAGAAAAAGGTGACTCAAGCGTGTAGTCGGTGCTCGCGCAGCCGGTTCGCGCCGGCGCGCCTTGAAGCTGTTTACAGGCTGGGCTGGCTATTTCTCGTTCCAGACATCGGCCAGTACCCGCACCCAGTTTTCGCCCATGACTTTGCGCACCACGCGCTCGGGCATGCCGCGCTTGAGCAGGGTTTCGGTCAGGTTGGGGAATTCACCGACGGTGCGGATGCCCAGCGGGTTAACGATCTTGCCGAAGCTGGTCAGGCGGCGGGCGTAACCTTTGTCGTGGGTCAGCCATTCAAAGAAGTCCTGCCCGTGGCCCTGAGTGAAGTCGGTGCCGATGCCGATGGCGTCTTCGCCCACCAGATTCATCACGTATTCGATGGCTTCGGCGTAATCGTCGATGGTCGAGTCGATGCCTTTGGCGAGGAAGGGCGCAAACATGGTGACGCCGACAAAGCCGCCCTTGTCGGCAATGAATTTGAGTTCTTCGTCAGATTTGTTGCGTGGGTGCTCTTTAAGGCCAGACGGCAGGCAGTGTGAGTAGCAGACCGGCTTTTTCGATTCGAGGATGACTTCTTCGCTGGTCTTCGAGCCCACGTGTGAAAGGTCACACATGATCCCGACGCGGTTCATCTCGGCAACAATTTCGCGACCAAATCCGGAGAGCCCGCCGTCACGCTCGTAGCAGCCGGTGCCGACCAGATTCTGGGTGTTGTAGCACATCTGCACGATGCCGACGCCGAGCTGCTTGAACACATCGACATAGCCAATCTGGTCTTCAAAGGCGTGGGCATTCTGAAAACCAAACAGAATGCCGGTTTTGCCCTGAGCCTTGGCGGCATGGATGTCGGCCGTGCTGCGAACCTGAATAACAAGGTCGCTGTTGTCGCGAATCAGTTGCTGGCTGGAAACAATATTGTTCACCGTGGCCTGAAACCCTTCCCACACCGACACGGTGCAGTTGGCAGCGGTGAGGCCGCCTTTGCGCATGTCTGCAAACAGTTCGCGGTTCCATTTACCGATGATAAGCCCGTCAATAACGATGCTGTCGGCGTGTAGTTCGGCTGGGCTCATCAGGCTGTCCCCTCAGGTTCTTGCGCCAGGTCTGGTGACGACGCTTTGAGGTGAGCATATCCCCGAGGGGTAAAGTGACCCGATGCAAAAACGACTGAGGGATTGCCGAAAGCGTCAATCGGCGGATGCAATTCGCTTGTCCGGCGCGATTAACGCTCTGGCGCGGGTGAGCGTTCAGCTTTGTGAGAGGGCAAAAGGCGCGGCGGGTGTTGTGGCTCAGACAGCCGAGTTGCGGCCATTCTCGTGACGGTCATGGCTGGGGCTTCTGCCGAAGCGCTTGCGATAGCGTCGTGAGAAGTAGCTGGAGGACTCAAAGCCGCAGGCCAGCGATATTTCCAGCACATTCATGTCGCTCTGGCGCAACAGTTGGCGGGCTTTGTCCAGACGCAGGTTAAGGTAGAAGTTTGCCGGTGTGTCATTCAGGTGCTGGCGAAACAAACGCTCCAGTTGGCGCGGGGTGACATCAACTGCTTCGGCCAGTTGGGTCGGCGTCAGCAGGTTCTCGCAGCGACGCTCCATCTCGGCAATCACATGGCTGAGCTTCTTGTTGTGCACGCCATAGCGATTGGTGATCTGCATTCTCTGATGGTCCTGACGCGAGCGAATCCGCCCCAGCACAAATTGCTCGGACACCTGCACGGCCATGGCTTCGCCCTGATCACGGGCGATCAGCGTGAGCATCATGTCGATGGTCGAGGTGCCGCCCGCTGTGGTGATGCGCTGCCCGTCGATCTCGAACAATTCCTGGGTGACCTGCAAAGCAGGAAAGCGCTCCTGAAATGCATTGATCGCTTCCCAGTGCAAGGTAATGCGCTGCTTGTCGATAAGCCTGGCCTCGGCCAGCACAAAACTGCCGGTGTCGATGCCGCCGATAATCGCGCCCTGTTGCGCAAACCGTTGCAGCCAGTTGGCCAGCCGCGAGCTGAACGCCTCCAGCGGTTCAAAGCCGCTGACCACAAAGATTGTGTGTGGCTGGCCCTGATCTTCAAGGCCGCCTTCGACGTTAAGCGACATGCCGTTGCTGGCTTCTACCGGCCCGCCATCAACGCTGAGCAGACGCCAGCGATAAAGATCGGCGTGAAAACGGTTGGCAACACGCAGCGGCTCGGTGGCGGACATCAGCCCCATCATCGAGAAACCGGGCAGCAGGAGGAACCAGAAGGTTGTCGGCATGCAGTTGAGAGACCTTGGCCGGTGAGTGTGAAGCGATTATTGCGCCGATTATGGCGAGTTTATGCAGGCGAGTCGCTATCGTTCGATAAGTAGTCGGTAAAAGCCGCTTTATCAACGGATGCTCTCGGTATTGTGGCTGCATCGGGCGATATCAAGCCCGGACACGGAAGAGCCGTATGGCTTTTACAAAACAAAATCGTGGCTAACATCAACCCTGTCCGAGGGGCTGATGCCGCGATATAAACCGTACCGCGAGGGAGCAAAACAATGAATCGTCTCAAACTAATCGCCGCAGGCTGTGTGCTCGCCCTGAGTAGTTCGTCGTTGTTGGCCGCAGAGCAGGCAAGCTGCAAGAACGTTCGGGTTGGCCTGGTCGGCTGGACGGATGTTGTTGCCACCACCGCAGTCGCGTCCACCCTGCTTGAGGGCCTTGGCTATGAAACCAAGCAGACTCAAGCCTCGCAGCAAATCATTTTTGCCGGTATCCAGAAGGACCAGATTGATGTGTTCCTTGGTTACTGGAAGCCGATCATGGATGACAACATCAAGCCGTTCCTCGACAAGAAGGCGGTCAAGGTCATGCCTGAGCCATCGCTCAACGATGCCGTCGCCGTGCTGGCCGTGCCAACGTATACCGCTGATAAAGGCCTGAAAACACTGGCCGATATTGCCAAGTTCAAAGATCAGTTGGACGGCAAGATCTATGGCATCGACGCCGGTTCGGGCGCCAATATCGCGATCCAGAAAATGATCGACAGCAATCAGTTCGGTTTGGGTGACTTCAAACTGGTCGAGTCCAGCGAAGCCGGTATGCTCGCCGCCGTTAACCGGGCGACGCGCAGCGACAAGCCCGTGGTGTTCTTTGGCTGGAAACCGCACCCGATGAACCTGCAGTTTCCGATCACCTACCTGACCGGTACCGAGGATGTATTCGGCCCGAATGACGGTGCAGCCACTGTCAGCACCGTAACCGCACCGGATTACGCCGAGCGCTGCCCGAATGCCAACTTGCTGCTGAGCAACCTGCGCTTCACCAGTGAGCAGGAAAGCCAGTTGATGCAGCCGATCATGGACCGCAAAAAGCCGGAAGACGTTGCCCGCGAGTGGATCAAGGCCAACCCGGAAATTGTCTCTGGCTGGCTGCAAGGCGTGACCACCTTCGACGGCAAACCTGCCGACAGCGCGATCGCCGCGCTCAAGTAACCCCCGCATAAATACCCATGCGCAGCCATTGCTGCGCACGGGTTTCTGTTGCCTTGAACAAAGGAGAAGACCAATGAATTATGAAGTTGTCGTGACCTGCGCTGTTACCGGTGCTGGCGATACAGTGGGCAAGCATCCGGCAATTCCGGTGACCCCGAAGCAAATTGCCGATGCCGCCATCGAAGCCGCAAAGGCTGGCGCCACCGTTGCTCACTGCCACGTGCGCGACCCGCAAACCGGCAAGCCGAGCCGTGATGTGGCGCTGTATCGCGAAGTGGTCGAGCGCATTCGCGAAAGCGACACTGACGTGATCATCAACCTCACCGCCGGCATGGGCGGCGATCTCGAAATCGGCCCCGGCGAAACGCCGCTGGAGTTCGGAGCCGGTACTGATCTGGTCGGGCCGATGGAGCGTCTCAAGCACATTGAAGAACTGCGTCCGGAAATCTGCACCCTCGATTGCGGCACCCTGAATTTTGGCGATGGCGACTACATCTATGTCTCCACCCCGGCGCAACTGCGCGCTGGCGCCAAGCGCATCACCGAGCTAGGCGTTAAAGCCGAGCTGGAAATCTTCGACACCGGCCACCTGTGGTTTGCCAAGCAAATGCTCAAGGAAGGCCTGCTGGAAGATCCGCTGTTCCAACTTTGCCTGGGTATTCCGTGGGGCGCTCCGGCAGACACCGTGAGCATGAAAGCCATGGTCGATAACCTGCCAGCCGGTGCCACATGGGCAGGCTTTGGTATCGGGCGCACGCAAATGCCAATGGCGGCTCAGGCCATGCTGTTGGGCGGCCACGTGCGCGTGGGGCTGGAAGACAATATCTGGCTGGATCGCGGCGTACATGCCACTAACGGGCAACTTGTCGAACGCGTTATCGAGATCATCCAGCGTCTGGGTGGCCGTGCGCTGACACCGGCTGAAGGCCGCGAAAAAATGAAGCTCAAGCGTCTGGGCTAAGTACCGCTTGATTGAGCGTACCCACTATCGAGCAGGAGTCAGCATGAGCAATCAAACTACCTTTGTGACAGAGATTAAAACCTTCGGCGCCATCTGTACCGGCGTAATCGGCAGTGGCTGGGTCGCCCGCGCCCTGGCCCATGGCCTGGATGTTGTCGCCTGGGACCCGGCGCCGAACGCCGAACAGCAACTGCGCGAGCGTATCGCCAATGCCTGGCCGGCACTGCAAGCGCAGGGTTTGGCGGAAGGTGCCAGCCAGGATCGACTGCGCTTCGCCGACAGCGTTGAAGCGTGCGCGCGTGAAGCAGACTTCATTCAGGAAAGTGCGCCGGAAGTATTGGCCCTGAAGCTGGATCTGCATGCGCGCATCAGCGCCGCAGCCTGCGCCGATGTGCTGATTGGTTCGAGCACATCCGGCTTGCTGCCCAGCGAGTTTTACGCAAGCTCAAGCAACCCGCAACGCTGCGTGGTGGGGCATCCGTTCAATCCGGTTTACTTGTTGCCGCTGGTTGAGGTTGTGGGCGGTAAAGACACTGCGCCAGAAGCCATTGAAGCAGCGATGAGCGTTTACACCGCGCTGGGCATGCGGCCCTTGCATGTGCGCAAGGAAGTGCCGGGGTTTGTTGCCGACCGTCTGCTTGAGGCGCTGTGGCGTGAGGCCCTGCATCTGGTCAATGACGGCGTGGCGACTACCGGCGAGATTGATGATGCAATCCGTTTCGGTGCGGGCCTGCGCTGGTCGTTCATGGGCACCTTCCTGACCTACACGCTGGCGGGCGGCAATGCCGGTATGCGTCACTTCATGCAGCAATTTGGCCCGGCACTGCAATTGCCGTGGACCTACCTGAAAGCGCCTGAGTTGACCGAAAGCCTGATCGACAGCGTGGTCGAAGGCACCGCTGAACAGCAGGGCCAGCGCAGCATTGCCGAGTTGGAACGCTACCGCGATGATTGCCTGATTGCCGTGCAGGAAGCGATTAAACAGACCAAGGCCAAACACGGTTTCGACGCTGCCGAGTGATCGACGCTTACCCAGCCCGCCGGCTTTTTGCCGGTCGGGTTGTGCTTGATTCAGGAGAATTGCATGACGCGACTCACCACCTACCAGACGGCCGTGCTGCCCGAATGGGTTGATTACAATCAGCATCTGCGCGATGCGTTTTATCTGCTGATTTTCAGCTATGCCACCGATTCGCTGATGGATCATCTGGGGCTGGATGAGGCAGGGCGCGCGCGCACCGGGCATACCTTGTATACCCTCGAATGCCACCTCAACTACCTCAACGAGGTGCGTTTGGGCGCGGAAGTCGAGGTGCACACGCAACTGCTCGCGCACGATCAGAAGCGTCTGCACGTGCATCACTCTTTGCACTTGGTTGGCGTGGAAGCCGCCTTGGCCGAGAGCGAGCAGATGCTGATGAATATCGACGTCGAAAGCGGGCGTTCGGCAATTCTCGATGAGCAAGTTAACGCACGGGTAGAGGCGTTGTCTGCCGCTCACGCTGGCTTGTCGATGCCGGTTTATGTCGGGCGGGTAATCGGTTTGCCAAAGCGTTAGGCAAGCGCGAGCGGTTCGAGCCGCACAAATGACCAAAGGGCGAGCAATCTGTCGATTGTTCGCCCTTTGGCGTTATGCAGTTGAGTCCGGTCTGGCTGGGTTTCTCTGCTGTTCTGGCGGGGCCGGTTTTATCGCCAACAGGCTGTATGCCAGCAGCGCCAACAGCAGAATGAAACCCAGACTCATGACGCGCTACTCCGACACGACTTGGCGCAACTGGGGCAGCGGCTGCGCATTCAGGTTGTTGAGCATGCGTTCGCTGTACCAGTCGACAAAGTTGACCACGCCGAACTCGTAAGTCTGCGAGTAAGGGCCTGGCTGGTAGGCGGTGGAGTTGATGCCGCGCTGATTTTCTTCGGCCAGACGACGATCCTGATCGTTGGTTGCATCCCACACTTGGCGCAGGCGGGCGACGTCGTAATCAACCCCTTCAACGGCGTCCTTGTGCACCAGCCATTTGGTGGTGACCATGGTTTCTTGCGCGCTGATCGGCCACACGGTGAACACAATAAGGTGGTCGCCCATGCAGTGGTTCCATGAGTGCGGCAGGTGCAAAATACGCATCGAACCCAGCTCCGGGTTCTTGATGCGGCCCATCAACTTTTGGCAGCCGCGCTTGCCGTCCATGGTCATCGACTCGGTGCCCTTGAGCAGCGGCATACGCACGATACGATTGCGCAGGCCAAAGCTGGCGTGGGCATAAGGAATGTTCTCGGCTTGCCATTTAGCAGCGGAGTCGGCGACATGATCCTTGAAGTTCTGGTCGGCGCGCGGGTCGGTCACGTCGTCCCACTCAAGCAGTGACTTCAACAACTCTGGGTGCGAGCCGCTGCAGTGGTAGCACTCGCGGTTGTTCTCGAGTACCAGCTTCCAGTTGGCCTTTTCCATCAAGGTGGTTTGCACCGCCACCTTGGTGTTTTCCATGTCGTAAGGCTCCATGTAGTGCGCCAGCGTGCTGAGGAAGTCATCCACCGCAGGCGGGTTTTCTGCCAGCGAAATGAAGATATAGCCGCCGGCTGTTTTGCAGTGAACCGGTTTCAGGCCGTACTGGTTCAGGTCAAAATCTGCACCCATTTCCGTGCCGGCAAACAGCAGGCGACCATCGAGTTCATATGTCCACTGGTGATAATGGCAAACCAGTTTGGCGACCTTGCCTTTTTCGCTGGTGCACAGCCGCGAGCCACGGTGGCGGCAGACGTTGTGAAAAGCATGCACCACGCCTTCGGCGCCGCGAATCACAATGATCGGGTTATTGCCGATTTGCAGCGTCAGGTAATTACCTTTGGCCGGTATTTCGCAGGTCATTCCGGCGATCAGCCACTCCTTGTGGAAGATCTCCTGCATGTCGATCTGGAACAGGCGCTCGTCGTTATAAAACGGCTGCGGCAATGAAAAGGTCCGCTCACGGCTGTGAAGCATATCTACCGTTGCCTTGCGCGCTGGCTCAAGTGGATCGCCGAGGCTCAGAGTCGAAGTGACGTCCATCAGTAACTCCTCAATGGCGATAGTGGGTTATCGCCGTAAAAGTGGCATTTAGGTGCAGCTGCAAGGTGATTGCGCCGTGCTTTTTAACCGACCGACTGGCGCTGGTTCCATTCAAGCGGGCGTGTTCGAGTCGCGACTCAGGGCACACCAATTGATGATTCGGCTAGGGTCGAGTTTGGCTGCGAGCGCGGCTTGATCCTTATCCATGGGCGACACGCCTGAATCAGTTTCCGACCAGCAATGGCCCGTGTTAGCGGGCGGGTCGCGATAAGCATGTAAATGTCGCTAACAGATATATGAGTCGTGCTGGCGTTAAGCACAATCGCTGCATATTCAGGCCGATGTCCGGCCGCGCGCGGAGGCACGTGCATGACCACTAACGACTTTCTAAACCCGGTAACCACCCAGACCTGGAGCAATGGCCGCCATCTGGTGCGTTGCGTCAAGGTCATCCAGGAAACCTGGGATGTCCGCACCTTCTGTTTCATGGCCGATCAGCCCGTGTTGTTCTTTTTTAAACCGGGGCAGTTCGTCACGCTGGAGCTTGAAATCGAGGGCGTGCCGATCATGCGCTCTTACACGATCTCCAGCGCGCCGTCGGTGCCGTACAGCTTTTCGATCACCATTAAACGGGTGCCTGGCGGTAAGGTTTCAAACTGGCTGCACGATAATCTGCATGAAGGCCAGGATCTGGCCGTGCATGGCCCTGTGGGTAACTTCAATGCGATTGATTTCCCCGCAGAAAAAGTGCTGTTTCTCAGCGGCGGTGTGGGCATAACGCCGGTCATGTCGATGGCGCG
>MDTG01397636.1_pt1 | contig 12797 bp, 13 predicted proteins | sample 811421 | NCBI WGS metagenome assembly MDTG01 (sample SAMN05326645, study PRJNA326480) | marine metagenome | isolation source: seawater | place: Pacific Ocean: South East | collected 2011 | reverse complement strand
GCCGCTCATCCAGATGATGATGTATTAGGTTGTGGGGGAACTTTAAAAAAACTCTCAAAATTAAAAAAAAATGTAAGAGTAATTTTCATAGCTGAAGGTAGTTCCTGTAGATTTACAAACTATGAAAAATATAAAAAGAAAATCAGTAAAACTATAAATCAAAGAGAAGAGTATGCTAAAAAAGCTCTTTTAGATCTTGGATTAAAGAATAGTTCTTTCTACAATTTAATGTGCGGGAAGCTAAATAAATATCCAATTACAGAAATAGCGAAAATTATTGAAAATGAGATTTTAAAGTTCAAACCAGAAGTTTTAATAACGCACTCAAATTATGATGTTAATTTAGATCATAAAACCGTCTATCAAGCCTGTCTTCAATCTACAAGGCCAATCAAAAAAAATAGAATAAAGGCATTACTTTCATTTGAAGTTTTAAGTTCTACTGAATGGAAATATAATAAAATTTTTGAGCCAAATCTTTTTATAAATATAGAAAAAGAAATTAAATATAAAATTAAAGCAATGCAAAGATATAAATCAGAAATGAACAACTTCCCTCATCCAAGAAGTATAATAGGAATAAATACTCTAGCAAAATATAGAGGTATTCAATCACAAAATAAATTTGCTGAGGCTTTTAAAATTATAAGACTATTTTCAAAATGAAAATTCTTTGTGTTGGCTATAGGGATTGGGCAATAAAAATATATACAAATCTTAAAAAAAGAAAAAAAAATATATTTTTACATTATACAAAATCGTATTTAGAAAAAAAAATTTTTAAAGTTAAGCCAGATATAATTCTATTTTATGGATGGAGTTGGATAATTAAGAAAAAAATCTTTAAAAATTATGACTGTTTTATGCTTCATCCATCTCCATTACCAAAATACAGAGGAGGAAGTCCTATACAAAACCAAATTATAAGAGACGAAAAAAATTCTGCTGTAACAATTTTCAAAATAAATGAGATAATTGACGGGGGTGATATTTATTTTCAAAAGAAAATTTCGTTAACAGGAAGTTTAAATGAAATATTCAAAAGAATAATTAAAGAGGGAACTAAGGGAACTTTAAAAATACTTAACACAAAAAAAATTAAAACAAAAAAACAAAATCATAATTTAGCAACATATTTTAAAAGAAGAAAACCACAGCAAAGTGAAATCACGGTCAAAGAAATCAAAGAGAAGCCAGCAAAATATATTGCTAACAAAATAAGGATGCTGGATGATCCATACCCAAATGCATTCATAAAATTAAAAAATAAAAAACTATTTATTAAAAAATTCAAAATTAAATGAAAACAATAGGATTATTTTTTGACTCTAATAAGAATATTGGGGAAGGTCATTTTTGGAGATGCTTCAATTTAGCAAAAGTTTTAAAAAAGAAAGGAAGAAATTTTTTTTTTTATTTCAAATAAATTACAAAAAAAATTTATTAAAATTTTAAGAAATGAAAATTTTAATTACATTCGAATATCTTCTTTAAAAAAAATTACTCTAATAAAGAAATTTATAAAAAAAAAAAAATTAGATGTCTTTATTTCTGATTACTATGACTTCAGTGAACAAAATAAAAAAGAAATTAGAAACAATGTAAATTCTTTTGTTGTTATTGATGATCATATTAATAAAAAACACTTTTGTGACATTTATATAAATAATAACTTTATGTCTAATAAGGTTAAAAATAAGATTAAACATCTAAATCCAAACTCAGTTCTTTTGCTTGGAAATAAGTACTTTATTCACAATTTAAAATTTTTAAATTCAAATATAAAAAAAAAGTTTGGACAAAAAATAAAAAAAATTTATGTTTTTTTTGGAAGCACAGATCGATCAAACGAAACATTAAAATTTATTAAATCAGTTCAAGATTTTAATAATGTAAAATTTAATGTGTTAGTTGGAAAGCTAAATAAAAATTATAAAAAGATAAAAGATTACTGTAAAAAAAACAAAAATATTAAAATTTTTTATAATTTAACCAATAACAAAACCATAAGATTAATGCAAAAAAATGACCTTTATTTTGGTGCCGGGGGAGTTAATTTATCGGAAAGTCTATTTTTAGAAATTCCATCAATTGTGATATGTACTGCAAAAAATCAACAAGATGCACTAAAAGCTCTTACTGAAAAAAAAATTATTCATTACCTTGGAAAAAACAGTAATGTAAATAGTTTAGTAATTAAAAAATGTTTAAAAAACCTATTAAGTAACCCTAAAAAAATCAAGTCATTATTGGTAAAAACACGTTTGCACTATAATAAAAACGATTGTTTAAATATATTATCAAAAAAACTTAATGTTTAATAAAAAGTAAAATGAATTTGTGTATAATACAAGCAAGATTAGGATCTTCACGATTTAAGAAAAAAATATTTCAAGAGATTAATGGTCAAAAAATAATAGAAATAGTTTATAAAAGAGTATCTCAATCAAAAAAAATAAATAAGATACTTATCGCTACAACAAAAAATAAAACTGATGATCAGCTAGTAAATTTTTTAAAAAAAAAAAAAATACCTTTTTTTAGAGGTAGTGAGAAGAATGTTTTAGATAGATATTATCGTGCCTCTGTTAAATTTAAAGCAGATGACATAATAAGGATTACCTCAGATTGTCCTTTAATAAGTGCTGATTTTATAGATGAACACATTAAGATATATGAAAAAAGTAATGTTGATGTTGTGTCAAGTTATCTTTTAAAAAGCTATCCAATTGGAATTAGTATATCGATTTGTAAATTTAAAATATTAAAGAAAGCTTGGAAAAATGCTGTACTTGATTATGATAAAGAACACGTTATGCCTTTTGTGTATAAAATGAAAAATATCAAGATAAAGAAAACAAAAAATAAAATTTTTAATTTAAAAAAATATCCACGATTAACTCTTGACTATCCTGAGGACCTCATAACAATAAAAAATGTTTTTGAATATTTTAAACCTAAAATTTATTTTAGCTGGGTTGATGTAGTTAATTTATACATAAAAAAAAATAAATTATTTTCATCAAATAATAATATAAGCTAATAAATTACTAAATATTAATATTCAAATATAAAAAAAAGATGTATACGCTACAATTATGTTTATTAAATTTTTAAAAAAAAACTATTTATCTATTATTTTTTTTTTAATATCTTTCTTATATTTATATGATGGAATTACTAATATTCCATTAGCAAGTAAAAAAAATTTGCTTGTTTTATTTTCATTAATCATAGTTGTAATAATATATTTTTATGTGCCAAAAATTAGACAAACATTTTTAATTTGTATTGCTACTATTTTTTTATTTGATGTCAGTTTTAATTTATTTTTACAGGATCGTTTTTCTGCTATCAAAATTAAACCTATAATAAAAAACTCTGTCCAAAAAAGTACATTATATCTTGATAATTGGCCATATTTTAAATTTAAGCCTAACATAATCGCTCAAACCTATGGTGACAGAGGAGACGACTGTATCTATAAATGGAAAACGGACAAATTAGGATTTAAGAATTTAAGTGTTAAAAAAAATTATGATTATATTGCTGTTGGAGATTCTTATGTTGAAGGAATGTGTGCACAAATAAATGAAACATTTTCTTCTTATTTAACAGAAAAAAATATTAATACATATAACCTTGGTGTTCAAGGTTGGTCTGATAAACAGGCGATAAGTGCTTTGCAAATCTTAGAAGATGAAAATATAAATTATAATGGTGTAATATTTGGCTATTTAGATGATAGATTTTATAGAGAAAAAAATTTTTTAGATAAGCCTGAACCTGCTGGTGGATTAGGAAAAATTATTAAAACAGAATTAAGAGTTGGAAAAAGTTTTTTTGTCTCCCGCGAAATCATACAAAAAATATTTAAATTTAACGATTTTGACTGGTCTCGAGAGTTTAATTTAACAAGTCCTAATTTAATTTTAGCAGAACAAACTAAAATAAAACTTAAAGAAGAGTTTAAAAATTTAAAGATTCCATTAAATTATATCCCATATACTAAGCAGTGGTCAGAGGTAAACAATATTGATCTCAAAAATAACAAACTTATAGATATTTCCAATAAATCGATCCTAAACCTTGCAAAAAAACTGGATAAAGAAAATAAAGATTTCATAATTTTTATTTTCCCACTAAGAAGTGCTGTGTTAGGTCATATAATTTACGAAGATGGTCATATTTGTAATACTGACTATTATCAAGCAGTTGAAAGAGTCCAAAAAAATTTAAAGGGTACAAATGCAATATATATAGATTTTTTTGATGAGTCTGTGGAGTTAACAAAAAAATGGATTGAGACTAGAGATTATAAATATTTTATATGGAAATATAAAGATCCTCACTATAGCAAAGTTGGAAACCAACTGGTATCAAATTCAATTGAAAAATATCTTTTAGATGGAGATAAAGGATCTTCAGATTATTTAATTGCTTGCAATTAATCATAATTTTTAAATTTTATAAATAACCTAGAGTTTTTAAATCTTTATTTAGATACTGAGTAAGTAATTTGTTATCTTCTTTATAGTAATTTAAAATCATGTCTACTTGATCTCTATTGAGTATTATTGGATCTCTAAAATTTTTTAAATCTAGAAAAAAGTTTGCTATTATTTCTTTTATAGTTTTTGGGAGTAGTTTTGAGAGAAAATAAAGTATTTTATTTTGGCTAAAAAAATATTTATTAATTCTTTTTAATTCTTTACCTTTTTTCCTTGTAATATTAATAGCAACATCTGAATAAGATCGATCAAAATTTTTAGTTTTCATAAATAAACAAATTTCATCGAAATAAGTATTGCTATTTTTTATCATATCCTCAAAAAAGAAAATTTTTACATTTTCCTTTAAGAATATCTCTTCTAACAATTTTAAAAGATTAAAATATTTATACCTATCATAGGCATTAATAGAGTTTTTTTCAGAAAGTTTCTCAACATTGTCAATATTGTTAACAAAACTTTTAAAACTCTTACAGAATGAATAGCCTTTATCAATATAAATTGATGGAGTATTGGCGTAATGGCTAGGAATTATTGATAACTGATTTCTGATCGTGATAAAAACCTTTAGTTGAAAATTACAATCTGCAAATAAATTTTTTAAGCGTTTAAAAATTACATCTTGATTTACTTTAAAATTTAACTGCATAAATCCTTCAAAACTTATTAAATTTGTCATATTTTCTCTATAATCTATATCTCTTATAGTTTTTAAACAATTTTTGTAATCTTCATCACTTAACTTATCAAAATGTATAATCTTAAGAAATACCTCTAATAAGTCTTTATCAACGGATTCGAGATTATCTTTTTTTCCTAAATTATTAATTTTTGGATGATGAATAAAAAAATTTCTTTGCAAGAAACTTGTGCCTGTTTTTGGTTGGCCGGGATGCAGATAGATAATTTTCATTTGAAAAACTTATAAATTAAATTTAAATGTTCAAAAGATATCATATAAAAATTCAAATTAATTATTTCTAAATCTAAGTTTATTTTTATTTGAAATTGTATCTTTAAACAAATCAATATTTATAAATTTCCATTCAATATCGTTATAAGTTTTAAATTTTTTAACTATATTCTTATTAAAAATCTTAATAATATTAACAAATTTCATTTTTGATTTTTTGTTTATTTCATTTGGAAATCCAGAGAATCCCTGTTTTTTAAACACATACTTTAAATTAAAATATTTAACAAATATTTTCTTTAAAATAATTTTTGTTTTAAATTTTTCATTATTATTCAAATTAATCTTAAATTTAGCTGGTATGTTAATAATTTCTTTTATTATTTCTTTTTGCACAAAAATATTTCTTATTTCTATTGAATTATCTGACCCTATCATGTCGTTACAAGCATTACCTACTTTAACTGATTGAATAAAATAATCACAAAATAAATTGGTTTGAATATTTATTTCTTCCTTATTTTTTAAAAAGCTATATTTTTTTTTAACTCTATTTCTAAAATTATTAATACTTCGATTGTATTTTCTGTCTTTAATTTTAAATTTTTTTAAAATTTTTTTATTGATTGATGAATAAGGAGATATATCTAATTTGTTAGACTTCCAGTCTAAATTTTCATAGATTTTATAACCGCCAAATAACTCATCAGCACCATCAGCTGCAAAATATACTTTGCATTTTTTATTTTTAAAAAATTTAGAAATTTGATGAATGCCAACAACACTGTGAGTGTAAATTGGTAGTCTACTATTTTGATAGATTGAAATTAAATCATTAAAATATTTGACTGGTGTAATATTTATCCTATAGATTTTTGTACTAAAAAATTTTTGAAATTTACTTATATATTTTGTTATATTGTCTTTCTTTTCATGATGTAATGTGGCTAATATACTAGGTTTCTTTATTTTATTTATTATTGCTGATTGGAGTGAGGAGTCAATACCTCCAGAAAAAACACAAGCAAATTTTCTTTTTGGGATCATTTTTTTAGCTTGTTTAATCAATAAATTTTCAATTTTATTAGCAACATCCTGCTCAGAAAGTTTAAGATTTGCTTTATATTTTTTTGCATCTATCCAATCAAGTGGATCTTCAAAAATTTCTTTTTTTATTTTCAAATTGAAAGCATTAATTTTTAAAAATGAACCAGGGTTAAGAACTTTTATGTTTTGATAGCATGTATCGTTAAATGGAGTTAAATGTCTCGTTGTAAAATAATTATTAATTGCAACTTTATTAAATCTAATGTTCGGATTAAATTTTAATATAGAGCTTACATTTGAAGAGAGTATAATTTCTTTTTTTGACTGATATATATATAAATTTTTTTCTCCTTGTACATCATTAGCTATCAAAATCTCATTTGTTACTCTGTCAAAAATAGTGTATGCAAACATACCTTCAAGTAAAATTGGTATTTGTTTTGATTTAACTTTTTCATGTAAATCTACTAAAATTTTAGTATCTGAAACTTTATCATTTGGTTCGTAATTTAGATATTTTTTTGCAAGTTTTTTGTAATTATATATTTCTCCATTAAATGCTATGTGATATCGACCCATTTGAGATTTAATAGGAGATCTTGATTTTTTATCTAATTTACCAGTAATATTCAAAACTGTGTTACCAATAAACAGCAATTCATCGTTGTAAAAATTATACTTAACATCATCAGGGCCTCTTTTTTTCAAATTTTCTAAAACAGAAAGACAGTTCTTTTTATCTAATTTTTTTTTTGAAATGACTATAAATATTCCACACATTTTATAATAATATTATCTATAAATTAATTGTTCTTAACATCTTTTTTAATTAAAAATGCACCTGGATAAATTTCTTTTACTTCAAATCTTTCATCTATTTTCATTTTTTTGGATATATGGATAATCTTTTTCTTTAATTCATCAGAAGTTAGATCGGGGAATTTTTGTATCGCAAATTTTATATTTTCACTAATTTTTTTATTAAATAATGACTTTATAACAACAATATTATAATAGATTTTAGATTTTATTTTAAAATATATGAAATTTAAATAACCTATTTTTATATCTCTAGAAACTTTACTTTTTTTTTTAGTTTCTTCTGAAAAACAACTAATCATATTTTCTACTGAACAACTTTCATTAATTAAATTTAACATATTTAAATTTAATTTTTTAAAATTTACCTCTAAAAGAGTCTCAAAGACTTTTTTATCTGTATTTCTATTTTTAAAATTATCAATTTTTTCAATCAAGTTGTCTACACTGTTAACCTGTATGCCAGTAATTTTTGGTAACTTAAACATAACATCATCATCCACAACAGGCGTAAAATTATAATTTATCTTTTTTAACAAAAATGCCTCCACGGAAGTTGTGCAATTTGACGAAATAGTAAAGTTAGAAGCAATCATCCAGCTGCAAGTATTAATATCATCGTAGACTGTATGTACATTTTTATGTTTTTTAGACAAGTCATGCCATATTTTATGATTTTCTGACATGTGCGGCCTGATAACCAATTTTTCCTCTGGATATGTTTCAGCAAATTTATCTACAAAATCTATTGTTTTTTTTAATGTTTCTTTTTGAATTTTTTCCATTTTAAGTCCATTTTTATACACAAGAGAGTCTTTTTTAAATGACTCACTTTGTAAAACTTCTAATCTCTTCTCTTCCCACTTACTGTAAAAATGATTAGTAAAAGTAAAGAATGTATTTAGTAAATAAAATTCACCAAATTTTTTTTTTATCTCTAAAGCTTCATCATAATATATTTGATTAACTGGATCCTTAAGTATATCTATTCTTGAACTTCCTGTTTTATAAATTTTTTTTTTATGTTCCGTTAAATGGTCTGAAAGTAGCTGAAAATCATCTTGTCCCCATGCAAAAATATAATCAATATACTTTAAATTTTCTTTATATATTCTTCTTTGAATAAAATCTTGAGGACTAAAATACATTAGACCTTCCTCATCCATTACCGAGAGAGAATGTCCAATAGATTTTATATCCATTATTTCTTTAAGATAATTTTTTCCAGCACTTTTGAGAATTACCATTCCTGATTTTAAAAAATTTTTTGTTTTGTAAAAACTATTTTTTTTACATATTACCACCTCATAATCGTTTAAACATGACTTAATTGCAAAATAACATCTGGAGTCTAATTCTCTTTTTTTAACTTCTAATATTAGATATATTCTTTTATTCATTTATTATTTTGAGAAAAAACTTTTTTTATTTATTTTCATTAATTTAACTTTTTTTTTATTAATTAAATATTTTGCAAATTCTAAATCTAATGGGTAATTTATATCGTACGATTCAAACTTATTACTGAAATATGGAATAATTTTTTTTCCTGTTATTGTTTTATATTTATATAAAGTAGACGTTTTGGAAATTTCTAGACTTGCATTTTGAACAAATATTTTAGGTAAAGATTTGTATTGAGAGTTATAAGTTGGTTGGTTCAATATTTTTTTCTTAATTAATGGAAATATAAAATTATTTTTTTCTTTCCACATTTTTCCTGGATGCTCTTTAACTAAAGAGACTGCACGTAATGTGTCACAATCTTTATATCTATTATATTTTTTCCAAGCTGCTTTTATAGTATTTTTATTTCTAAATGGATTAGTGGGTCTTAAAATAAAAAAATGTGTAAAATTAATTTTTTTTTTTTTATACAAATCTATCGTATAATTAACCCAATGATAATCTGGTGATCTTGACGATGAAATTTTTTTCGGTCTCAAGCTTAATACCTCTGCTCCATAATATCTTGCAATTTTTGCGTATTTTGAGGAGTCTGTGGACACTATTACTTTTTCAAATATTTTTGATTTAATGGCTGATTGTATTGCGTAAGCCAGAAGTGGATGTGAGAAAAAATTTTTAATATTTTTATGTTTAATTCTTTCTGATCCTGCTCTCGCTGGGATTAAAGCAATAATTCTTTTTTCCATGTTAAATTTCGTTACTTTAATTTGATGTCTTTTAATTTTGTACTCTTTAGACCACCAGAAAATCTTAATCCATATTTTGACTCAACTCTCACTCTATCGTTAAAGTGTGGTGTAGATGCTTCAATTATTGAACAATTAGTTAGTGCTTCTTCTTGATGAATTAATCCTGGCGCAAAATGAAAAGAGTCACCTGCTTTACAAATTTTATTTATTAACTTGCCTTTTTCATTTTCATACCTCACGAGCAACTTTCCTGATAAAACATAACCACATTCATTTTTTTTTCTATGATATTGTAATCCACCTTTTTTTCCTTTTTTAATTTTTAATATTTTGAGTGAAATTTTTTTTGAAATTAAAACTAATAACGTTTCAGATCCCCAATCACGTCTACCCATTTTTTTTGGAATAGGAAAAATATTTTGTTTATTTTTTTTCATCAAAAAAAACCACGTGTTTACTCAACATCCTTATTCGTTATCAAGTCATCTTTACTTAAATCTTTTTTTAACTTCTTGTTCAATAATTTTTCATACTCATAAGGTTTAAGCCCTCCTCCTGGGGACTTAAACGCAAGACTCTTATAATTTAAGACATGACCTTTTTTAAAATTTCCAGCTGAAACTATTGATTTATACATTTTTTTTAGAGGTGCCTCTTCTGATGTTAATAATTTTTTTTCTTTATCACCTAACATCATAGGTATTCTATTCAAATTTCTTATTAACTTTTCTAGTCCTTGTGGTTCTAAAGAAAACGAGTGATCTGTTCCCTTGTCTGCTCTATTAAGAGTAAAATGTTTTTCAAAAACTCTAGCTCCTAACATGAACGCAACAGATGCGGCATCTATTCCATTTTCATGATCAGATAAGCCAATTGTATTATCTGGGTATTGTTTTAATAATTCTGGTATTACATTTAAATTCATATCTTTTATATCTGCTGGGTATGATGCGGTACAATGTAAAATTATTAATTTTTTATTAATTTTTGTTATATTTTCATATGCTCTTCTCACATCTTCAAAAGTACCACCTCCTGTACTTAAAAAAATTGGTTTATCTGTTTCAGCAATTTTTTTTTGTAACGGTATATTTATTAAGTCTGCAGAAGCTATCTTATAAGCGGGCATATTTAATTTTTCTAAAAAAATTAAACTCTCTTCATCAAATGGGGTACATAAAAATTCTATATCAATTTCTTTTGCATATATAATTAGTTCTTTATATTCATCTTCTGAAAGTTCTAAAAATTCTCTATGTTCACCATAAGTTTTACCATAACTATTTCTGTGATTATAAGGCTGGTTAAAAAAAGAGTTTGTATATAGCTCTTTATTGCTTCTTTTTTGAAGTTTTACAGCTGATGCACCACAATTTTTAGCTGACAAAAAAAGTTTTTTTGCTAAATCAACTGAGCCTTTATGATTATGCCCAATTTCAGCTATAACAAAACAATTATCTTTAACCAAATTTTTTTGGAATATATTTTTAATTGTCATTATTAATTATTATCATTTTTTTTTAAGATTATAATATTTGGTATAAAATATTTAATTTAGACAATAAATTCATTTTTTACAAATAAATAAGTTATTTGATAACACGAACTTAAAAGGTTCTCTTACCTAGTTAAAAATTTAATTATTTATTTCAATTAAACATGATAATTGTAATCGACATGATAAGAAATCTTTTAAAAAAAATTTTAAAAAATAAAGGATATGTTAATAAATATTCGTTGAGCAACTCTAAAATTCTGTTTGATCCTCTTTACTTACTCCTTTTTGCTTTACAGAAAAAAAATTATAAAATAATTCAAGTTGGGTCAAACATTGTGAGAATTAATGATGATCCAATATATGCATTTATTGAGGATTATAATGATAAAATTACTTATTTGGGCTTTGAGCCACAAGAAAAACCTTTTAATGAATTAAAAAAAATTTATCAAAAGTATGATAATTTTTATTTAATCAAACAGTGCGTTGGAAAAGAAGGAAAAAGTAAATTTTACTACCTCAACAAAGAGTTTGAAAATTTTTGTAAAAAAAATAACTTGTCTTTTAGTAATGGTGTAAATTCATTAGTAAAAGAAAACTTATCAAAAAGATTAATCAAACAAAATTTAAATCCTGTTGATTATATTGAAAGTTATGAAACAGAAGTTTTGCCTTTGAAAAAAAGTATCGAAATTAATCACAAAGATATTCTTGATGATTTTAGAAATATTGATTTACTTCAGATCGATGCCGAAGGTTATGACGACCAAGTTATATATGAGTCTTCTATAGATTTTTTTAAACCAAAGTATATTAATTTTGAGTCTAAAAATTTAGAAAAAAATAAACTAAAAAATTTAGTAAAATATTTAAAAAAACATTCTTATGAATGTATTAAATGGAAAAATAGCGATCACTTAGCTGTTTTATCAGATGTTTGATAACAAAATAATTTTTATTTATAGTTTTAAAAAAACCTTGCATATTTCTAAATCAATTTCTTCGTGTATGTCATGTGAAGAAAGCACTAAATAAGGCAATACTTTTGGGCCCATAAATTTCCAGGGATTGAAACCTTTATTATCAATTATCGCTTTAGTTCTAATTACCCAAAAATTATGACAAAGAAAATAGCAATTTTCAAGATCTTGTCTGTTAGAGGAAACATTTTTTTTAGAATGAACAAAAGGGTTAAGATAGTTTTTCTTAATTTTTTTTGCTCTTAAAGGATGTTTATCATTATCTTTGATAACAGGAACAACTGCGGATGCTTTCTTCTTTATTAAAATGTTTATACAATCTTCAATCCATTTGGGATAAATTATCGGTGCATTAGCAAGTAAAACTACCAAAACATCTGGATATAAGTTTCTTTTACTTAGCTCTTTTAAAGAATGTTTTAATACATCATGATGTTTGCTGTTGGCTTGAGATAAATATTTTGGTCTTTTTATTTTTTCAAAACCATACCTTTGTGCTGTATTTAAAATTTTTTGATCATCACTTGAGACAAAATAGTTATCTATTTTTTTAACCTTTTTTGATGCTTCACATGGGTAAGCTAGAACTGGTTTTTTCAGAATTTTAATAACATTTTTATCTTTTAAACTGCTTCCACCTCTTCCAGTTAACAAGGCAGTTATTCGCATATAGAATTATTAAATTTCATCCTTAATTACCTAACAATATTTGATTTTATAAATAAAATTAATATTTTATTATTTTAATGATCTAGGTTAAATATCAATTTCCTTAAAATTTTTTTCAGTGCATAAATCAAGCCAATTGAGCTATTAGTACTGGTCAGCTGCACGCATTACTGCGCTTCCACATCCAGCCTATCAACGTGG
>MDTG01394526.1_pt1 | contig 12798 bp, 8 predicted proteins | sample 811421 | NCBI WGS metagenome assembly MDTG01 (sample SAMN05326645, study PRJNA326480) | marine metagenome | isolation source: seawater | place: Pacific Ocean: South East | collected 2011 | reverse complement strand
CTGTTCGGCGATCTGGGTGATCAACTGCACCACCTGGCCGATTTCATCAGCAACTGTCTGCAAGCTGCGCATTTCGTTTTTCGAGGTTTCCGAATAGGTGACGGCATTGCGGGCAACATCGGAAAACTGAGTAATTTGCGATGAAATTTCGCCGATGGCGGCCACCATTTCCTCGGTCGCGGCACTCAATGCCTGCGCGTTGCCAGATGATTCTTCGGCCTCGGTCGCCACAGATGTTGCGAGATTGTTGGTATCGCCCGAGTTGGCATTTACAGTGTTGGCGCGCTCGACCATTTCTTCGGAACTGCCAAGGATACGAGCAAAGACCGCACCGATCGAGGACCCAAAAACACTGACCAGATGATTGCGTTCGGCCTGACGTTGCTTTTGTTTTTCCTCGATCCGCTTGTGGGCTTCTTCAAGCTCACGGGCACGGATCATGTTTTTCTGGAAAACCTTCATTGCAACGGAAATCTCGGCAACCTCATCCTCAAACCGGCTGTTGGGGACGGGCGTGTCGAGCTTGCCATCGGCAAGTTCGCTAAGTGCGAAGGTCAGCCGCTTCATCGGGATCGAAATGCTGCGGCCCAGAAGAACCGCCATCAGGATGCCGAGCAATGTCGCCAGACTGGACAGAATGGCAATCATCATCTTGCCGTTGCGTTCGTCTGCAAGGGCCATATTCATAGAGGTTTGGGTAAAACTGGAAATCCGATTGAGCAGGTTTTCAATCTCGGTATTGAGGTTTTCCTGTTCCGCTTCGGTGCGGATCACGGCCTCGATCAGGCTGGCGCTGTTGATGTCACCTTTAGCGACGCTGTCAAAGATGCTTTCGACATGATCTTCATACACGCGATGTTCCGTTTCGATCCGGTCAAGCGCGCCGGAAACAAGATCAAATTCCAGCCTTGTTTCTTCAGACAGCGAGGTTTTCAGAAATTCATCGACCATGGCGCGAGCGGCGGCAATTTCGACATCGGTCTGGGCTGCGATTTCCTCGAAATGGTGACGAACCGTGTCAAAAGTTTCGGTTTCCGCATGGGCATTGACATTGCCGATGCGTAGGGCGCGTTCCATCAGGATGGCCTGTTCTAGCTGGTGTTGGGTAATTTTCTCCAGAAGCGCATTTAGCGGCAGGTCGCGATCAGCAACTTCTTCCAGTTCGTGGCCTATTTTCGTCATGGTATAGACGCCAAATCCGCCCACCAAGACGGTCGACAGGATCAAAAAGCCGACGAGGCTGAACAGGCGGTGCGAAATCCGTAATTTCCGAATAGCGGAGATCATGAGATTTACCCTTCCCATACTGGCTTCCGGTGCAGACCGGTAAAACCGAAGTGAATTGACTAAGCGGAAGTATAGTTATTTCCGTTAGCCGCCATATCCTCATATGGGGAGGTAAATGCGATACGTGTTGTTTTTTGACTGATAATTAAATCACGGGTTGCTTTCGTGCGAGAGGGCCGCTGCTAGATGCTTTGGAACAGAAGCCAGATTGCCGCACAACCCAGCACGACATGCTGGATCACCATCGCGGGCGCAATCAGGGCAAGGGTTCCGGTCAGTGTTCCCCAAGCGTGCAGAAGGCGGGCAATAACAAAGGCCGCGGCAATCAGCCAGATGATGCCCGATGTTGCCAGAACAGCCTCGAGTGCCAAGACAACCAGAATGCAGAACGGGGCGTTTTCGGCAAAGTTTCCATGAGCCCGGATCCGGCGCAGCAGAACCTTGTCCCCGCCATCGCCAAGCGAAAGTTTAAGATCGCGCCGCCGCAGGGAAACATTCAGGCTGAGCACAATCAACATCAGGGCAAAGATGCCGGTCAGGCAGACTGTAACGGGGATCGGCAGCATGGGCATGGTCCTTTATCGCGTTATGATAAAACAGCTTTGCCCGATTGGCGGTCGGATGCAAGGGCTGCATGAAAACAGGCCGGATATTTCCGGCCTGTCTAGGATGCGGACTGGACGACTGTGTTCGGGATTATTCGGCAGCGCGCAGCATTACCGGTTTGTCGGCCGCATATCGGATGCCCGTGTCCGGTTCGTCATTCTGGGCACGTTTCATGGCGGTGATGAACTCGCCGATTTTGCCGTTCAGGAAATCGGCCTGATGGGCGGTGTGATCGGCATTGTCATGCACCGTAACCGCGCTGCTGCCGACGTTCGTCACGCTGGACTGAATGGTGGTGACATTTTCCGAAACACGCTTGGCACTTTCGGACACGAAATCGACATTTCGGGCGATTTCCCGCGTTGTGGCATTTTGTTCCTCGACCGCACCGACGATGGCGGTCACGTAGTTATCGATGCTGCCGATGACCGTGCCGATATTGTTGATGGCTTCGGTGGAATTGCGCGATACGCTTTGAATACGTTCGATCTTGCGGGTGATTTCATCGGTGGCCTTGGCCGTCTGATTGGCAAGGCTTTTGACTTCGCCTGCAACCACGGCAAAGCCCTTGCCCGCATCGCCAGCACGGGCCGCTTCGATGGTGGCGTTAAGCGCCAGAAGGTTGGTTTGATCTGCGATCTTGGTAATCAACTGAACGACCTGGCCGACTTCATCTGCGACTTCCTGCAAGTTTCGCATTTCCGCCTGTGAGGTCGCAGAATGTTCAACTGCATTTTTCGCAATGCCCGAAAATTGCGTGATCTGGGATGATATTTCGTCGATGGCGGCGACCATTTCCTCGGTCGCGGCACTTAGTGACTGAGCACTTGCAGATGATTCTTCGGCTTCGGTGGCGACCGCGCCGGCAAGTGATCCTGCCTGTCCGCTTTGGGTTTGCATCATTTCGGCACGTGCCAGAACATCCTTGGCACTTTTGACGATATCGGCAAAGGTTTCGACAAGGGTTTCGCAGAATTCCTTTACCAGACGGTCGGTTTCAGCGCGGCGTTTCTCATCACGTTCCCGCCGGGCGACCTGTTCGGCTTCAAGCGCGCGGGCCTTCATCATGTCGGCCTGAAAGACCCGCATTGCATCAGCCATGTCACCGACTTCGTCGCGGAATTTGGAAGCCGGAACCGGCGTATCAAGCTTGCCCTTTGCCAGATCGGCAAGCGCATTTGTCAGGCGACGCAAGGGCAGGGTGATGGAGCGGCCCAGAAGCCAGGCCAGTGCAATGCCCGACAGCAAGACAATACCGGACAAAGCGGTAATCAGTGTCTTGCCCATCCGTTCATCTGCAAGGGCGGTGTTCATGGAGGCAGCGGTATAGGCCGCGACTTCGGCGACAAGATCTTCAATCGCGGCATCAAGATCGTTTTGCAACCCTTCGGTGGCGATCACGGCATCAGCAACGTCCGACGGGCTTGCGCCATTATCGAGTGCTTTGAAGATATCGTTTACCTGTGTTTCGTAAGTGCGGTGATCGGTTTCGATACGGGCAAGGGCGGCTTCGACACCGGAAAATTCTGTTCGGGCTTCTTCGCTGATTGTATCTGCCAGATAGCTGTTGACCATCTGATGGGCCGTTGCGAGCTCGCTATCGGTCTGTTTTGCCAGTTCTTCAAAATGATGGCGTAGGTCGGCCTCGGTTTCGGTGGCGGCATGGGCATCGACATTGCGATAGCGCAGCGTTTTTTCCATCAGAATGGCTTGTTCGAGCTGATGCTGCGTAATTTTTTCAAGCATCAGGGTCAGGGGTAGATCTCGGGCGGCAACCTGTTCAAGTTCGTTGCCTATCACCGTCATCTTGTAAATCCCGACCGATCCGATCAGGCAACTGAACGCCAGAAGTATGGTCGCCAGTCCGGCCAGGCGATGAGTGATGCGAAAATTTCTGAACATGATGAGGCGACCCTTGAAGCCATAACTATTCGGGGATTATTACAACGTGAACACACTCATGCAGTTTAGTAGCATGTGCTAATTCTATTTTTGATTACAAGAGTATGTCCGGGAGAAATACAAGCTGAAAAAGTCTGATTATTGACATGAGACAAAGTCGCAAAACCAACGCTTTGTCTTCATGGACAGATTAGAATTTTTTCAGATGTCATTTTGCCGGTTTCGGGAGAGATACGGCGTGGCGGAGCGCCGAACAAGGGGCGGAATGGATAAAAAGCATTCCGATTCTGCGCCGATTTCTGGAACCGGAAGGGTACGAACACGTTTTGTCCCGGGTAAGAGCTTTGCCGACAATCAGGACGGCAATATATTGCCATGATTGTCTGTCATTTCCGGCAATTCCTTCGAATGTTCAGTCTGTTGTATAACAAAGAGGGCAAAATTGCATAATTACGACACGAGCATCCCGCATGCTGCTGGTCAGGAGCCCGAACATCGTTTCGGGACGGACGGTATCCGTCCGATGGATCGTCCCAGTCGCATCACCCGGTTTTTCATGGGGATTGTTTCCCGCGCAGAACGGTTGAACCGGAAATATGCAAAGTTCGGCAATCCGGCAGTTTATGACAATGCAACCTTTCCCTGGGCTGCGGAAATCGAAAAAGAATGGCCTGCCATCCGCGAGGAGCTTGACCAAATTCTGCGGCGCAAGGATGAGTTGCCGTCGTTCCATGACATTTCGACAGATGTCAAAGAAATCTCCAGCGATGCGGATTGGAAAACCTTCTTCCTGTTGGGGTTTGGTTTGAAGTCCGCGCAAAACATCCGGGCTTGCCCCGAAACCTGGCGGATCATGAACAAGATCCCCGGACTGACGACGGTAATGTTTTCAATATTCGAGCCGGGAAAACATCTGCCGCCGCATCGCGGCCCCTATAACGGTGTGTTGCGGATGCATCTTGGCCTGATCGTTCCGGACCAACCAGATAAGCTTGGCATTCGGGTGGGCAACCGGACATGCCACTGGGAAGAGGGCAAAGTGCTGATTTTTGATGATTCCTATGAACATGAAGCATGGAACCATACGGATCAGACGCGGGTTGTGCTGTTTGTCGATTTCGTCAAGCCGATGAAATTTCCCGCCCGGCTGGTGAACTGGTGCCTGATGAACCTTGCGATTTTCACGCCTTTCATCAAGGAAGGGCTTGATAACCACAACAAGTGGGAAAAGAAGTTCTATGCCGAAGCCGAAAAAATGCGCAACCAGACAGATAACTGATCGTAAAGCTTGCCTTGTTGTCTTGACCTAGCGGGCAAGCTGCTGCCGGAGCCACTGCCGGAATGTCCTGAAAGCCGGGCTGTTTTTGCTGTTTGCCCAGCACAGATAATAGTGGCGCGTATTCTGTTCGGACCATGTGTCATCGCCAAGCAATTGTATCAGACGCCCGCTGGTCAGATATGGGGCGGCATATACATGCGGGAGCCACGCGACGCCATGTCCGTCTAGTGCCGCGACGAGTGTCAGCGCGCTGGGCAGTCGGGTGATCCTTGTATGCGCCTGATGGGCAACGCCATGATCATCGAACCAATGCGACATTTCGATGTCCCTGTCCTCGTCAAGTATCCATGGCAGCCCGACCAGATCCCGGGGCGTTTGAACAGAAACAGATTCAAGAAGCGAGGGGGCCGCGACGACGACATCCCTGCTTTCAAGAAGCCGTTCGCTGTTAAGTCCGGGCCAGTTGCCATCACCATGCCGAACCGCGGCATCGAAATCACCGTGTTCAAGATCATGTATGGCCGCATCGGCATTGATACGCAGGTCGATTTCCGGGTGACGTTTTAGAAACTCGCCAAGGCGCGGCAGAAGCCAGTATTGGGCGAAATGCGGTGTCACCGTGATGTTGAGGATATTTTCATCGCGCCGATATTGTTCGATGTCACCGGCAATTGCCCTGAAATTCCGAAGCAGATTTTCTGCCATATCTGTGGCTTCGGGCAACATGACCAAGCGGTTGCCCGACCGGGTAAACAATTTACGTTGCAATCGGTCTTCAAGACCGCGCAGATGCTGGCTGACGGCACCATGAGTCACGCTCAGCATTTCCGCAGCCGCCCCGACAGAGCCGGTTTCGTGAACTGCGGCGAAAGCCCGAAGTGAATTCAGCGGCAGCCACGCAATATCGTTTGACTTTATCATGATAGAAAAACTAACAGAGGCGCAGCTTTTCTGGCAAGCATGAATGCCGGTGGAATGTTAGATTTATGGCATCGAAAGGCGAAGGAGAAGACAAGATGTCATACAAATTTTCTAACAATCGTATCAAGGATGTCTCTCGCCATCCGGTTTCTGCTTTTGGTGCGGATCAGGAATCCCTTCACCAAATTCGCGAACAGGCAAGAATTGAGCGGGTAAAAGTTGTTCGCCAGGGTTTTGTGATGTTGAGGCGAGCCATATTCAGGCACCTTAACCCGGTAAATCACAGTCGCAGCAGCGAGGAAGGCCGTGAAATTTCTGAGAGGCGATGTGCAGGCATTTGAAGCCCGCGTCGGTGATTTCAGTCGCAGTCTTGTGCCTCTAAAACGAGACATTCCGAAACGACTGAAATCACGTAGCGGTTTTCGGAGCAAGGGTTCACTATTCGGACCGAAGCTTTAGATATGGCGCAACCGGTCAAGGAAGTTTTTGACCTGGGTGTCGAGATTGCGGGCCTGTGCGGCAAGTTCGGTCGCCCCGGCCTGAACATTGGATGCGGCATCTCCGGTTTGTTGGGACGTGTTGCGCACAATCCCGATAGAGGATGATACCTCGTTCGTGCCCGCTGCCGCCTGTTGCACATTGCCCGAAATTTCGGCGGTTGCGGCACCCTGCTGTTCGACTGCGGCCGCGATGGCACTGGTGATTTCATTGATATTGGAAATCGTTTCAGTGATTTTTTCAATCGCGCCCACGGTATTGTGGGTTTCAGACTGGATCGATCCGATTTGCTGGGCGATATCCTCGGTCGCTTTGGCGGTCTGGTTGGCAAGGTTTTTGACCTCGCTTGCGACGACGGCAAAACCTTTGCCGGCTTCGCCCGCACGCGCGGCCTCGATGGTCGCGTTCAGCGCCAGAAGGTTGGTCTGGGACGCGATATCATTGATCAGGCTGACAACCTGACCGATGCGATCAGCAGCCTCGGCCAAGCCGGTAACCATGGCGTTGGCACGCGATGCTTCATCAACCGCATTGTTGGCAATTTCCGATGACCGTGCGACCTGCGAACTGATTTCCTGAATGGAAGCGGAAAGTTCCTCGCTCGCCGAGGCGACGGTCTGGACATTTGCACTGGCCTCGTCGGCGGCAGCGGCAACCACGGTTGCCTGCTCGGAACTTTCATCGGCCGCACGGCGCATCTGTCGGGATACCTTTTCCATGTCGCCCGCGCTATCGGTAACTTTTACAACGATGGAGCCGACCGATTTTTCGAACTCTTCAGCCATCTGAAGGCGGGTGCGGTTTCGTTCCTCGCTGGCGCGGTGTTCGGCTTCGCGTTTATCACGTTCGGCCTGCTGCATGCCTGCCGATGCCTCCTTGAAAGCTTCCAGCGCCTTGGCAATTGCACCGATCTCGTCGGACCGGTCATGATAGGGGACCGTGACATTGAAATTGCCCTTTTCCAGATCGGCAATCACACCCGCAACATGGGTCATCGGACGGGCAACCATGGCGTTGGTCGATAGCAGGATCACCGCAATCACCACAATCAGCAGAACCACACCACCGATCAGCGTTGCATTGCGCAGGCTGTCAGCCGGGGCAAAAACGGTTTCGAGCGGCACGTTGACAACCACACCCCACTGATTGGGATATCCCTCGATGGCGACCGGCACGATCAGGTGCATGAATTCGCCGTCATCAATCTGGCGCGACTGGCCCGATTTCATCGCATCGAGGATAGCGGCATCGGTAGTTTTGGCAGCATCCAGTTTGGTGCCCCGAATATCGGGATTTTCATGTGCAACCCATGTGCCCTGGGCCGAGACAAGATTGACGGTACCCGTACCAAAGGGGGCGAGTTGGGCAAACCGTTCGGAAAGTGCATTCAATTCAAGATCGACGCCCATCACGCCAAGGAATTTTCCGCCGCTGTCCTGCACCGGATAGACAAATGATGTCAGAACTACATCGCGGCCCTGAATGTCATAGGTGATGGCATCGGTCAGGTAGGGTTTATTGGTGCGTTTGGGTTCGGTGTAATATTCATTGACCTCTGGATTATCGAGCCCGGTCAGGTGGTAGGGGGTGATGCCGCCACCGAAGTTATAATAATAGGTGACGTATTTTCCGGTGCCGTCGCCAAACGGTTCGCCTTCGCCCTTGTAATCGGCATCCTTGCCGTCAAGGGCATCGGGTTCGAAGCCCGACCACGCCCCGGCAAGTGACGGGTTGTCGATCAGCGTGCGATTGAGGATTTCGTTATAGGCCTTGCGGTCTGCGCCGCCCTGTTCACGGAGTGCACGAAATGCACCGGCAAGGTTTTTGGCAACCAGCATGCCGCCATTGAGCACGCGGCTGGCCTGCTCGGCATGGAACTGTCCGACAGCACGGGCTTCGCCCACGGTAAGTTCTTCGGTTGTTTTGCTGGTTTGAGCCGTTTGCAGGAAGATGCCGACGATCAGGCAGAAGGCGATGGCAAGTGCGCTTACGCAGGTCAGCTTGGCGCCTAGAGACAGGTTGGAAAATCGCATTTAAGGTCCCCTCAGATAAACCTATACCTCTGAAGTAATCCTGGTGGTCCGTCCCTGTGCTGCCTTATTCAAGGACTTGGCAGCTTTTGATAAGGGATGGTACCACGCAACCTATACTTTCGGTAAGTAGGAATTATCTGATTTGATGGCTTTTAAATGCGCGATTGTTTTATGAAATTTTCGCGTTGTGGTGTGTAACTGCGAAAAGTTGTTCCGCGGGAACAGGTTTGCTGAACAGGAAACCCTGCAATTCGGAGCAACCCTGGGCGCGAAGGAAGTCCCGCTGTGCGGCGGTTTCGACCCCTTCGGCGGTAACTTTAAGCCCAAGGGTGCGTGCCATGGCGATCATGGCCTCGGCCAGGGCGGCATCATCGGTATTTTGTGGAATACCGTTAATAAAGGCGCGGTCAATTTTGATGCGTTCAATTGGCAGGCTTTTGATGGATCGCAGGCAGGAATAGCCGGTACCAAAATCGTCGATCGCGACCGAAACACCGACTGCACGCAATTCATGGAGCGTATCAATCATGATGTCTTCGTCCTGGATCATGCTTTCGGTGACTTCGATTTCCAGCCATTTCGGATCAAGTCCGGTATCGGTCAGAACACTTTGTACCGCTTTGGCAAAGCCCGGCGAGCGCATCTGACGAACCGAAACATTGATCGCGATGCGGATCGGATTTTGGCCTTCATTCTGCCAGCGGCTTGCTTGTGCACAGGCTTCTTCGACAACCCATTGGCCGATTTCGACAATCAGGCCGCTTTGTTCGGCGACCGGGATAATTTCGGCCGGGCCCAGCAGGCCGTTTTCCGGATGGTTCCATCGGATCAGAGCTTCGGCCCCGGTCATTTCACCAGTATGGGCATCTACCTGCGGCTGATAGTAAAGGCTCAATTCGCCCTTTTCAAGGCCGCGTCTGAGTTCGAGGCTGCGGGTCATATAATGCGTGGCACTTTCGGTCATTTCCGATTTGTAAAACGCATAGGTACGGCGCCCCTGATCCTTGGCGGCATACATGGCGGTATCGGCCAGCCGAATAAGATCCTGCGGCGAATGGGCATTTTCGGGATAAAGGGCAATGCCGATACTGGCGGACAATGTCAGTTCGTGACCGACGATGTAGAACGGCTTTTGCAATTCATGAATGATCTGGCTGGCAAGGTTGCCTGCGGCAGCATGGCTATGCATGTTTTCGCGCACGATCAGGAATTCGTCCCCGCCAAGGCGTGCAATCGTATCGGTGCGATCAGTCAGTGCCTTGATGCGGGTTGAAACAATCAGCAGGACCTGGTCCCCGGCAGCATGGCCCAGCGTGTCGTTGATGTTCTTGAAATCATCGAGATCAAGGAACAGACAGGCGACAACCGCCCCGGTTCGCTCACATCGTTCAATCGCACGGTTCAGGCGGTCAGTTGCCAGTAACCGGTTGGGAAGGCCGGTAAGCCCGTCATATTGGGCCAGATAATGCAGCTCCTGCTCTGCCTGCCGGATAGCGGTGCGGTCGGAAATCATGGCGACGAAATGGGTCAGAACCCCGTCATCATCCTCGACCGCGATGATCTGCATCACGATTGAAATCGGATTGCCCGACATATCGCGCGTATCAATCTCGCGGTGCCAGTGGCGGCGTGTGCGCAGCGTATGGAACAGTTCCTGATAGAAGGCAGGCGGAAATTGTTCGGGAACGATCATATAGGGGGGGGTGCCGGTAACAGTCAGGGGATCGGCACCGGTGATCTGGCAGTAGGCACGATTGGCACTGGTGATGTTCAGGTCCGGATCAAGGATCAGGATACCATCCTGGGTCGTTTCGAAAACCGTCATTGCCTGACGGAGTTTGTCATTGGTGATGCGCTGATCGGTGATGTCCTGCATCACACCGATGATGCGCTGGGTGCCCTTGCGGTCATTGATATAGGATTTACCGCGTGCCCGGAACCAGCATTGATGGCTGTTATCGTGGGATTGGCCGCGAAATACGATGTCGTAAAATTCGCCATTCAGGACGGCGTACTCAAATGCCTTGCGGACCATGTCCCGGTCTTCGGATGAGACACGTTCAAGGAAACCATCCCAGCTTTCGGTGATGGTTTCGGCATCATGTGTCTCGCCGGGGATGAATTTTCCAAGACCGGTGCTGTGCATTTTGCGGGTGGAAACATCAACTTCCCAGCAGCTCATCTGGGCAGCATGCATGGCAAGTGACAGCCGTTCCTGACTTTCGCGAAGGGCCAGTTCGACTTCGCGGCGTTCAAGAGCCATTTGGATGGTTGCGTGCAGTTCGCGTTCGGAAAACGGTTTTAGCAAAAAGCCGTAGGGACGGGTTTTTCGCGCACGTTCCAGTGTGGTGTCTTCTGAATAGGCGGACAGATATATGATCGGGATCATCAGATGTTCAGGAATACCCGCCGCGGTTTCGATGCCGTCGAGATCGCCGTCAATGCGGATATCCATCAGGATGATATCGGGCGCATCGGTTTCAATCGCCTTAAGGGCATTGATCCCGGCACTATGGACCGATGTCCTGTCATAGCCCAGCCGCGCAAGCTGTTGGCGCAGATGCAGTGCGACGATCCGTTCGTCTTCAACAATCATGACATGGATCGGTTTGCGCATGGCGATCCTCAATCCTGTATCGTGAATCGAATGGTGATGCGGGTCGGTTTGCCGGACCGGATATCCAGCGTTCCGCCCAGTTGATCGGTTAGCAGTTCAACCAGTTGCAAGCCAAGCCCGTCGCTGCTGTCGACACAAAATCCGTCGGGAAAACCGACGCCGTCGTCCGTCAGGCTCAGTTCGATCAGGTTGGAGTCAAGTTCCTGCGCCACCAGGCTGATATTGCCGGGGCTGTTCCCCGGAAAGGCGTGTTTGAGCGCATTGGTAATCAGTTCGTTGGCAATCAGGCCACAAGGCACGGCCTTGCCAATCGGTAGCGACACTGATCCCAGATCGCGTTCGAAATTGATGCGGTCGGGATCGGTATTGAAGGTCACCAGCAGCGAATTGATCAGTGCGTCGCAGAAATAGTTGAAATCCACGCGCGAGACATCCTCGCTTTGATAAAGGGTCTGGTGAATCTGGGCCATTGACCGGACGCGGTTGCAGCTATCGCGCAGGATTTCGCGTGCTAGATCATCCTTGACGTTTGCGGTCTGCATATCAAGCAGGCTATGGACGATTTGCAGGTTGTTTTTGACCCGGTGATGAACTTCCGAAAGCAGAATTTCCTTTTCCTGCAGGGATTTTTCAAGCCGTTCCTGACGGCTTTTGCGATCAGAAATATCGACAATCGCAGCCAGGACCTGCACGCGGTCACCTTCGGCAATCGGGTTAAGGCCGATTTCGACGGGAAACTCGCTGCCATCCTTGCGCAAAGCATAAAGATCACGCCCTGGCCCCATCGGGCGCGGGCCAGGGGAGGCGATGAAGCTGTTACGAAGGCCTGCGTGATGATGTCTGAACCTGTCAGGAACAAGCACATCGACCGGCTGACCCAGCAACTCGTCGCGGGTATAGCCGAATACCTTTTCCGTTTCGGCGTTGACCATTTCAATACGGCCTGTGGCATCGACCAATATCATCGCGTTCGGCGCATATTCGACAACGCGCCGGAAACGATGGTCTTCCTCGAATGCAACATGCTGTGCGGTCATCGTACTTCCCGAGCCATCGGTGTGCGACGCCGACAAATCCTGAGTGCCTGAAGTGTCAGCCAATCACTAATTCTCCCGTGCGTGGCGATAAGTTGCCTGAATTGGTGGTTTGTCCACCTGATCGTCGCCAATTTGAATGACCCACTCCCGGATCTATTATTGTTTTGTGGCTGCACGGATAGTTCTTCAACTTTGTCCATATCTGCGTTCGACAAGTGTTTTTCAACCACTCGTCGGTGTAGGTTTATATCTTTTCGCATTTTTGGCGTATGTTGCTGATCTGATAAGCGAATTTTGCGCATCTCATCGCCAGTACTCTCTGCCAGAGTAGGAATGAGCGAGGCGCTTTACCTGTGAAATTGCGCGTTGCAGCCCGGTCATGCCCGATCCGGGCTTGATCTTGCGGGCCTGCGGGGATAGCTTCGCGCACGCGCGAAATCCGGGTGATTTCATGCGTGGCCGAATTTCCAGATAATTCAACGATACAACTGACAAACAAGGTTTCAAAAATGACAGCCGATCTTCGTGATGCCGCACTAAACAGCAACGTCTGGGCTTTCCAGGAAGCCCGCAAGCTGGTTGAGCGGTATAAACAGAAGAAGCCTGAAAAGGGTTATG
>MDTG01200829.1_pt1 | contig 12798 bp, 14 predicted proteins | sample 811421 | NCBI WGS metagenome assembly MDTG01 (sample SAMN05326645, study PRJNA326480) | marine metagenome | isolation source: seawater | place: Pacific Ocean: South East | collected 2011 | reverse complement strand
GACATCCTACCACTTCCTCACTAAATGTCCCTGGTAGAGACATCTAGTCGATGTCTCCTCTTGAGTTTTATTGGGACTCAAGCTAACCCGGTTTATTGCCCCTTTCCGGACACTAGGGGCCAACCTAGTGTTCATTCAGCCCCGCAATAAACAGTGACATCCGCCACCCCTTCACTAAATGTCTCTGGCTAGGAGACATCTAGTCGATGTCTCCTCTTGAGTTTTAATGGGACTCAAGCTAACCCGGGTTATTGCCCCTTCCAGATACCAGCAGCCAACCTGATATCCATTTTTCATCCCCGCAATAACCAGTGACATCCACCACTTCCTCACTAAATGTCCCTGGCTAGGAGACATCTAGTAGATGCCTCCTCTTGAGTTTTGTTGGGACTCAAGCTAAACCCAATAGGTATTAAATAATGGGAAATTCAAAAATTTGATATTTCAATTTTTTTAAATTAGGTTATTAATATACAGTTAATTTAAAGTATTGATTTTTATTATACTATATGTCAAAGTTATTAGAGTATTCGGTAATATATACCAGTCGAGCTGTTAATTTAATGAGTAAACAATATCAACAATGTGTCAAAGATATAAATAAAAATTTATGTCAAGTTTATAACGCTAAAAAATGTGCTCTTATTCCTGGAAGTGGTACAACAGGGATGGAATCTGTTGCTAGACAATTTGGAACAAATAAGAATTGTATGGTTATTAGAAATGGTTATTTTAGTTATAGATGGAGTCAAATTTTTGAAACTGGTAATATTACTGATAACTTAAATATTATTAAAGCAAACGTTAATGAGGCTAATATGATTCAACCACCATCATTATCAAAAGTATGTGATATGATTTTAAAAAATAAACCAGATTTAGTTTGTGCTCCACATGTTGAAACTTCAACTGGTGTTATTATTAGTGATAATTATATTAATGAAGTAGCAAAGGCAACTAGAAAAGTTGGAGGTTTATTTTGTTTGGATGGAATTGCATCAGGTACTTTATGGACTGATATGAATGATCTATTAGTTGATATATATTTAACTGCTCCACAAAAAGGTTGGAGTTCACCTGCAAGTTGTGGAGTAGTAATGTTAGGAGATCGTGCATTAGAGAAATTAGATTCAACAAATAATAGTAGTTTTACTTTAGATTTAAAAAAATGGTGCCAAGTAACTGATGCATATAATGATGATAAATTTATGTATCATTGCACAGTTCCAACAAATTCATTAATTGAATTTAGAGATAATATTCAGGAAACAATTAATTTTGGTTTAGATAAAGCAAAAAATAATGCAATTAAATTAGGAAAAGATTTAAGAAAAATTTTAGAAGAGAATGGATACAAGAGTGTAGCAGAAAATGGATATAAATCACCAACGGTAATTGTTTCTTATGCAGAAGAAAATATGGTAGAAAAGTTTAAAAATAATGGTATTCAAGTAGCAGGTTATGTTCCATTTAAATTAGATGAACCAGAAAATTTAAATACATTTCGAATAGGTTTATTTGGTATTGACAAATTATCAAATCCTAATAAAACAATAGAAATATTTAAAGAAAATATGTTAAAATAATTTTATAATTTAATATAATTGTATGGACATTTTGTTATCTCTTCTACCCAATGACTACTATATTAAATTTGAATATTTACCAAATATTGATTGTATTTATACTGGGTATTATGTTGAAAATCTTAAAAAAATAATTTCATTTAATGAAAATTCTGTTAAACCAAAAGATATAATTGAAAGGCTATATTTTTCTATTGGTAATAAAATAGATATGTTTTATAATAATGAAGAATTTTTTGATAATGAAGATGTTGCTTTCTCAATATTGTTTGAACAGTCTGATTCAGAAAAAGAAAATATTAAGAATGAAATTTTATCTACAGTAAAGAGTTTTTATAATGAACATTTGAAAAAAGATATAGATGTCGATATTAATAATATTAAACTTCTTTTAGAAAATCCAATAAGTAAAATAGAACACACAAATATAGTTTGTGAATATTATTCATATTGTTTAAATTTAATTTTACAAGATAATAGCAGCATCATTAGAAATATTACTCAAAATTTTAATAAGAAACTCTTATTATTTGATAAGCAAACAATAAATAGTTTAGAAATTGGTTGGGATAATGTAAAATATCGTTTATTTATATTTTTTAAAGTTTTAGGAAAAGACTTTGATAAATTTATTTCTAACCCAATATTTATGACTGACCCATTCTCAATTATGTTTATTAAGTTTAATAAATTATTAATTTTAAATTTAAAAATCAAATTATATGAATATTGGTCAAATTACCAAAATGAAATTTTATCTGAAAATATAACTAATGAAGAGGCTTGTTTATTATTATTTATGTTTTGTAAAAATAATGATTGTAAAGGAAATTTTATAGATATATATTCTTTACAAAATTATAACAGTTTAGAAATTTATAAAAGAAGAAGTATTAGAATGCACAATTTATTTAGATATACTTAATTGAATATATTCTTGAATATATTCATTTTGATTAATAATTTCATCATTTGCTTTAAATTCAGTTAAAATTTTTTCAATACTAGATCTTGTAAAGTACATCCAAATATAATCAAAATTATTTTTAAAAATTCTAAATGACAGAGCTCTACCTGGTCCTTCTTGACTATTAGAACTATCATTACAATTAATAGGTAAAAATAAATAAGGATTATAATACTCATCATTAACTAAAAGTGATATCTGAAATATAATAAATTTTGCATCTTTAGGAAAAGAAATATTGCTAAACATTATTTTATATTTCATATTTTCTGAACCTAAAATTGGAGAAGAATTATTACTAGTAAAACCTTCAAAGGAATCTGAAATATTTTCAGACGTTAGAGTGTTATCATTTTTAAGAACAATCATTTTTACAATGAAATTATCTTTTTTTAGTAACATTATATATTATATTATAATTAAAATAATATATTTACTTCAACTTTTTTGTATCTAAAATTTAAAATAATAGAAGAATGTTTTGATAATGTAAATTATTTAAATAAATAGTACTATTAATTAAGATAATTTAAATGGAATTAGTTAAAAAACTATTTACTGAAAACATAGAAAGTATAGATAGTTTTAAATCTTTATCAGGTGGACTATCAAATGAAATTTATTTGATAAATGAAAGATATATTTGGAAAATTTTTAAAAATAAATATTTATTTAATCATGAAAATGAAAAAGATATTATTAAGAACTCTAATAAATTAGAGTTATTTTACAGTGATAGCAATAACATATGTTATAATTTTATTCCTGGAAATAATATTTCAAAAAACTATTTTGTAAACAATCTAAATAATGTAATTTGCTTATGTAAAGAATATCATAAAAATAATTTAAACATACCAAATTTTTGGAATGAAATTTTACCAAAATGGTTAGATTTGATACCAGAAAAAGCAATTTTTTGTAAAAAAACAGAATTATTAAATATTTATCAAAATATAGATAATGAAATTAATATAATACCTAATATTCAAAATGATATAGTATTATGCCATCATGATATTCATTCTAGAAATATAGTAAATAATAAAGATAAACTAGAATTAATTGACTTGGAATTTTCATTTAATAACTACTATTTTGTTGACTTGGGTAATATAATTTGTGAAATTTTTACTGATTATGATAATGAAATTTACGAGTATAATTTAATTGATGATAGTATTATTAAAAAAGTTCTTAAATTATATGATAAAAATATAACACCTGATAATATTAAAAAAATAAAAATTGGAATTCAAATTTCACATTTTTATTGGTGTATATGGGGAATACTTGTAGATTTAAAAGAAAATAAAGATTTTTTTGATTACAAAAAATTTTCAATGAATAGATATAAATATTTATTAAACTAATCTGAATCATATGAATTATCAGTATTATCGTCCATACTATCATCTGCAATTATTGATAAAATTGATTTTATAGTTGAATCCATACTATTATTTTTTCTACACCAATCGATAATCTCTGCTGGTGTTAACATTTCATCTAGATTACTTAAATCCATTTTTTTTAATTCTGATAATAAATTTTCATTAATTGATAAGTCTTTTGAATCTTCTGACTTCCAGTAGTGATATAATATTTCTTTTAGATTTTCTTCATTACTTTTTCCAAAATTAATTTTCAAATCAATCCTACCTGGTCTAATTAAAGCTGTATCTAAAATCTCAGGTTTATTTGTTGTCATTATAATAATTCTACCTGGTGTCTCATTAATTCCATCAAGAATATTTAAAAGATAAGATAAGTTATTATTTTCTTTATTGTTTATCTTTTCTTTAACTTTTACAAAATCATCAGACCTTTTATTAAACTCCATTTCTATATTCTTTTTTGAATCAGAATTATCATCAGAAGAAAAATATTTTAAAACTTCTTCCTTAAATTTATCCTTTGCATCAATATTTTCTTTTTCTTTTAGATTTCTATCTTTGACAATATTTCCCATTGCATCAATATCTTCAAAAATAATAATTCTTTTATTTTGGGGTATAACAATGTCATCATCAATCTCCTCATCATAAATAATATCTTTCAAGTCTGAAAAATTAAAATCATCATTTAATTTTACCTCAATAGCATGGCGCTCTGTATAATTCATCAAAGCTTTAATAAAACTAGTTTTACCACAACCGGGTAAACCAGAAAGTAATATACCAAGAGTATGATTTAATCCTTTTTCTTTGTACCATTTTTCATTATTAAGAAAGTGGTCAATTGTTTTTAAAATTTTATCCTTTTTAGGAAAAAATCTTGTATCAAATGTTACGTTTGAAGACCACTCTTCTTTTGATATCTTTAAATTATCATTATCTTCATTATTTGATTTAGAAGATAATTTATTTTGTGAATTATTTTCTATTGTTATCAAATATTGTTGGTCTAACATCTGCTCCTTTAAAAATTTATTATAACTTATGCGACATTTTTCAACAAATTCTTGTATTGTTTTTAATGATTCAGTTTCAGAATAAACAACCAAATGAATAAATTCTTTAAAAGTTACCTTCCCGTTATACTCACCCGCTTCTTTTTCTTCAGTAAAAACTCGTCCTTTTATTGAATCTGTAAAATTAAATGTTTTAATTTGGTCAACACGATATATATTAGAATATTCTTTATCCATATCGGAGTATCTATCATACTTTCTAAATATATCTTCTACCAAATGTCTAACATCAGAATTTGTATAATTACAGTTTGATAAATAATGAAATAAGGATTTACACCTATTTGATTGTTCACCTCTTTTAAACATAAATGTAATTCTTCTCTCGTTATTTGACGGGAAAAGATATTCATGAATATAATCTTTAATTGAATTTGATATTTTAAGGTCACGACTAAAAGTAAAAGCTGTTATAATAAAAATCATTATAAACAAGTCTACAAAAATTATATTTGTTTTGAAATCATTGATTCCATTCATTATCATGCTTCCCATCATTAGTTCAAGATATTGCATTTGTAATATAATATCTATAATAATTATATTATAAATCAATTTTTATGAATGATTTTCAAAAATTTATAAAAGCTGGTTTTTCTGCAAATGTTGCATTATTTATCACATATCCAATTGATATTTATAAAATAAATATACAATCTTTCCAAAATATAAAAAACAATAATATGTTTAAATATTACAAAGGAATTTTACCTGTTATACCTTTAACTTTTGTAGAAAAAGGAATAAAAATATTTACTTATGATCATTTTCGAAATAAGTTTGATTCAGGAAATTTTTCATTTAGAGCAGCACTCATCGCAGGATTATTTCAAGGTCCATTAACAAATCCAATAGATATAATTAAAATTAGAAATCAAATTAGAAATACCAAAATACCTTTATATAGAGGCTTGCATCTTACATATTTAAGAGATATACCTTTTAATCTAGTATTTTTTGGCATATCAGATAGTTTTGATAATCCGTATTCTAAATTTGCTGCAAGTTTTATTGGTACAACTTTAGTTACTCCTATTGATGTTTTAAAAACACGATATTCAGAAGACACTAATGTTACTATTAAAGAAATAGTTAAAAAGACAAAGTTAAATGATTATTTTAAAGGAATTGTACCAAGAGTTTTATCAGTTGGATTTTTCTATGGAATAACTTATAATCTTTTCTTATATTTATAAAAATATTTTATAATAACTAATATATGAAAACAATTATTTTACTTATAATACTTATATTAATACTATTAATATGTATACCAACTAAAGAAAAGTTTTATGGAAAAAAATTATACCCAGGTGTTCATCAATATTATAATGATAGTTACAAATACGGTTTACATGGTCAAAAAAAATGTAATAATTTACATTTAGGAAAATTTTCAGATTATATACCGTTAGTTAATCACTTATTATTATAATTAAGAAAAATCCATTAATTCTACTCGCATAATTAAATTATCAAATGGAGTTGAATCTAAAGCTTTAATAAAATATTGAGACTCCTCTTCATTATAAAAATCAATATATGAACTTACTGAATCATAATAATTTTTAATATTAATATTACCAATTTCTCCCCATTCACCTACAAGTTCGGCAAGTTCTCTTACTGTAATATCATTTGGTAAATTAGAAATTTTAATAACATATTTTTTCCTATTTCTGTCATATCTTCTATTAGAACCTTTTTTAGAAAATTTTTTAGAACCCTTTTTATAACTACCTCTTTTTGATGATTTTTTATAACTACTTTTTTTATCTGAAAAATTTTTCTTAGGTTTATTTACCTTCCTAACTTTTTTTTCTTCAGTCGAAGGACTAGGTGAATCATTCACTTCTTCTACAATACCCAGTTCCTTTTTTTTATCTTTTAGTCTACTAGAGACCCATTTCTTTTTTGGTTTATCCATTACTAATTGGTCATTAATATTAAATATTGTAATATCAATTTTTCCAATATTTTAAATATATTTTATTTTAATTTTTTTATAAATTATTATAATGAATTCAGAAATAGTAGAAACAAGTAGTCAATCAAAAAATGTAATTTTAATGTGTGTTTTAACATTTGTTTTTTGTTTTATGATTTATAAATTTTTACTAAATAGAACAATCGAAGTTGAAAAATTTTCAAATCAACCAGTTATATACTCTTCAAATGGTAAAAATATAATTGAATAAAAATATATAGAATATTTTAATGAATAATAAAATATTAGATATATCAGAATTAGAAAAAAACTTAAATCAAATTCCTATTGATAACAAATCATATATGTCTGACTATTTGTATCAAGAAACTAAAATTTTATCTACTTTAAAATTAACAAGTAAAATATTATCAAAAATTAATGAAGATGAAAATGCAATTTTTATTGGAGAATCATTAATTAAAATTAAATTATTTGGAGACATATTAGCAAATTTTGATTTAATTGAGAAAAAAAATACAGATTACATAGCAATGTCTAGATTGGGTAAAATTATACGAATTAACGATTCACCGGAAGATTATATAGTATCACAAACTTTAGACGATGAGACGGAAGATTTGTTAAAATACTTTCATAATGAAAATATTTTTAAAGATATTGTTAAATCTGGAAAATCTGATGATATAAAAATAAAAGTTAAAAAATTACTTAATATATTCAGTACATTTTTTGATATGCAAAAAAGAGAATTATATAATTTCAAGTTTGATGATGAAATAAATATAGTTAATTTTATTAGAAGCATAAGAGAATGGAATCTAGAAAATATTAAGCAGAATTTTAAAAAAGTAAAAAAAGAAATTGGTAAGATACTACATAATTTGAAAGTAAATAAGAAAATTATAAAAGATATATATTTTTATTGCAATTCAATTTATAATAAAAGAGATATGGTTTATACACCATCAATGAAGAAATTTTTTTATGATAATAAATTAGATCCTTTTTCAATAATAAAATATAAAAGTGAAAATAATGCAAAAGTTGTTTTATTAGATAGAGTTGAAAGTGGTAATAGTATTTTAGGATTTTTTACTACAATGTTAGAAATACTAAAAGAAGATAGTAAGAATTACTCTGAAGATTTAAATAAATTAATAAATAGTTTTAACTTGGTATTTATAGATTTTTTTAATGATATAAGAATTGAAAAATTTGAAGATGAAAATTACATAAATTATACATATAATAAGGATTACATGATGATAATATTTAAATTCTATTTTATGGAATTTTACAATATAAATAATTTTAATGAGCAGATAAGAAGTTTCATGCAAATAAAGAGAGATAGTATTTATGAAGAAATATTATTTGATATATCTATGGTACCAGAACATGATTTCATAGATAGATGTTTAACCACTAGAAGTATTATAAGTAAACCAATAAAAGATTATCAAACTAATGAAGTAGATGAACAAATTGTACAATGTAATGTAACACAATTAGAAATGTTTAACTATATACAAGAAAATTTAGAAGAAGTTAAAACAAGTTTAGAAGAACCTTTAGAAAGTATAAATGAATACAATAGATATTATATTAAGTATAACCATATATATTAAAATAAATTAAAAATAAATTAGAAATAGATTTCAAATATATAAAAATTGAATTTTTTTTAAATATTAATAATCCTTTTTTAAAACTAATGACAGATATTAAAGTTATTAAAGTTTCTAGTAATAATAAAAAAATCGCAGAAGAATGTAATTGTTGCTATAATATAACAGATAAGTTTAAAGATTATGGATGTCACCATAAAGTTTGTATTGAATGTCATAATACAATGAATAAAAAATTAGGAAGAACAACGTGTTTATATTGTAATCCTTTAGAAAATAACAATGTAGTAATTAATGTTACTCCTGATATATACCCAATTAATGATGTAGTTATTAATTATAATTTCAGACAAAAAAATATTAGAATTTTAATTATTGATATTATATGTTTTACAATATCTTGTTATGGATTAATACTTTTTGGTTATTTTTGTTTCAATTTTATAAAATATATAAGCTCTGATGAAGATGATTATTCATCATCAGACATATTTAAATTAGATAAATTTTCACTTGATAAAGCAATTTATGGACTAATTTATCTTCTAATATTTACATATATAGTTACAACTTTTTTACTATTGGTACTTAGTCGAGTAGGAAATGAGGATGAAGACCATATTCTTTGTAAGGCAACATTTTATATTTTTGATAAATTTAGTAAATATTATAGAAAATTTATCAAAAAAATTTGCTGTATTAATTAGCTTTTATTTTAAAATTATTCAATACATAAAAATGATAATATGACCTAACTATCGAATCAGTTAAAACAAAGCATGCTCTAAATAAGTTCCATAAATAAATATTATTTTGAATATAAATTTCTTGAAAAGACTTATGACCTAATAAACTAATCATTCCAGTTGCCATATGGGTATTTGCTAATGTTTTCGGTATTATTGGAATTTTATCTAGTCTTGAAAAAATAGCAATCCAACCAGCATAATCACATACATTCATAGTAAAAAACTCAAAAGCAGATTGATTATCGACGGAACCAAATACATCTGTTTCATAACCAATAAATTTTAGAAAAACAAAAAAGTGTGCAATGATTTGATAAGTATTCATTAATCTACCTGCAAAATCTAATTGTGGAGATGGTGGAACTTTTATAGAATAACTATTAAGTAAAAGAAGAATTACAAGTGCAAAAAAAATAGAAATCATTTAAATTATATATTAATAATTTTTTATACCAATATAAAAAATTTGATTTTTGAAAAACAAACTAATATACTTATGATATTATAAATTATGACAGAAGCAATAGAAATAAAAATTATAAAAAATGAATGTCAATGTTGTTACAATGAAACAGATGAATTTATGAATTATAATTGTCAACATTTAATTTGTAAAAAATGTCATCAAAAAATGAAAAAAGATAACAACAGAAATAGTTGTTTATTTTGTGATCCTTTAAACCAAAGTAATAATGAAATTGAAATACAAACTGATAATGAAATTGAAATACTTGTTAATAATTTAAGAATTAGAACATACAAAATAGTTCATAGTTCATTATGTTGTCTGCACTCATTAATAGTATGTTGTACTCTATTAATTATTACACTTATTATACTTAGGTTTTTATTAGGAAAAAATGATTAATTTATAAAAAATAGTTTAAATAAACTTATTTTCCGATCAGTATTAAAATGGTTGGATTCAAACGTTTTTCTAAAATAATAGATAATCGCAATGTTACTCTTGTAACTAATTTATCTAAAAGTTTTGGCAATTATCTCGTAGATATTAATAACAATAAATATCTTGATTTATATTGCAATATTGCTTCGTTACCAGTTGGTTATAATCACCCAACATTAGAAAAGATAAATTTTAATTCCGATTCATTAAAGGGTTTATTAATACAACGTTCTGCTTTAGGAGTTAATCCCCCTATAGAATGGATTGACCAAGTAGAACAAATACATGATAATTATGCACCAAAAGGATTAGACTTTATGTTTATGGGATGTGGTTGTGGTTCAGGAGCTAACGAAAATGCTTTCAAAGCAGCATTTCTTCATTATGCTAAATTAAATTTTGGAGAATTATTTATGAAAGAAAGATTAAAATCTGTTTTAAAAAATAAAGAACCTGGAGCACCAAAACTATCTATATTATCATTTGAAAAAGGATTTCATGGTAGAACTTTAGGTTGTTTATCTACAACTAGATCTAATCCATATCATAAATTAAATATTCCAGCTTTTGAATGGCCAGTTGCTCCTTTTCCTCAATTAAAATATCCTTTAGAAGAATATGCTAATAGAAATAAAATAGAAGAAGAACGTTGTTTAACTGCAATAAGAAAAATTATTAAATCTGATAAAAATATAGCTGGTGCAATAATCGAACCAATACAAGCAGAAGGTGGAGATAGACATGCATCAGATTATTTTTTTAAAGAGTTAAGAACTATAACTAAGGATGCTAATATTACTTTTATTGTTGATGAAGTTCAAACAGGAGTAGGTTCTACAGGAAAGATGTGGGCACATCAACATTGGAGTGATGAAAATAACTTACCAGATATTGTAACTTTTTCTAAAAAAATGCAAATAGCAGGTTATTTTTGTAAACCGGAATTTCGTCCCGATAATCCATATCAAAATTTTAATACATGGTTAGGTGACCCATTTAGAATTATAATTACAAATAAAATTTCGGAAATAATAAAAGAAGAAAAATTAATAGAAAATGTAAATAATGTTGGAAATTATTTATTAAATAATTTAAAAGAGTTAGAGCAAAAAACTAGACAAATTTATAACATAAGGGGTAGAGGTACTTTTATTTCGTTTGATCATAAAAAACCTGAAGAATTAAAAAATAAATTATTTGAAAATGGAGTTAATTCAGGATTATGTGGAGCAAATTCTATTAGATTGCGACCAAGTTTGATTTTTAGTAAAAAAGAAGCAGATACTTTTTTGAATATATTAGAGTTATCTTTAAAGCTTATGTAAATCCATTTTAAGAAGATAAATTTATTAACTATATATGGAATGTTGTGGATGTTTTAAAGAAAAACAATCTTTAGTTTACTTGCCAATATATGGATATTTATGTGGAGCTTGTTATCAAGATTTTATTAAAGACTATTTAAAATAATGAATAATTTTTTTATCCATTATATTAAAATGAAAATAAATAATGAATTAATTAATAAAATATTTAATAATGATCCAAAAAAAAGAGTTATAATCAAAAATAAATCTGATAAAATAAAACTATCACAATATGAAGATTTGATACCCATGTATGATATTTATTCAGATAAAATATATGCAATTTCTAAAGAGAATGTATATTATAGATTAGTTAATTGCCATTATAGATTTATTACAAATGAAATAAATAAATGGATTAGTAATAAATATAAAAAAACAAAAAATGAAAAACATCTTTACAATTTAGATATAATTAAAAATTATGATATAGATATCCTACTTGATACATCTTATAAAATACTTTATAAATATAGTCATAATCTAGGTTTATCGGTATCAATTTGTAAAAGAAATAGTTTTAATAAATATTCCAAACATTTAAATCCATATTATACTAAAGATGAATTAATTAAATTAGGTTTAAATATGGAAATAATAAAAGAAAGTGAAAAGATTAATTTAGATGACGAGAAAACTCATTATAAAATTTGTAAAAAAATTTCAAAAAATGATATATCATCTGAAGAAATTATAAATCATAATAACTATATTATTGATAATAATTTAATAACTTTAATATCTAACTATTCATTTATGGGAAGTTATTTTATGAACAGATACTTAAGAGGTAATGAAAATCAACCTAATAGTTTTTTAATTAATATAATTAATAAATTAAGTGACAAAATGATAAAAACGCCAAAATTAGAAAATGATTATTATTTATATCGATTTCTTTGGGATGATTCATTTTTAAAAAAAATAAAAGTAGGTGATATTTTTATAGATAAAGGGTTTATATCATCTACAAGAGATCCTTTTTATTCACCAGGAATAAAATCAAGCTTTGGATTAATATTAGTAAAAATTAAAATTCCAGCAAAAGAAAATATAGGTTTATTAATTGAAAATTTTTCAATGTTTCCAAAAGAAGAGGAATTTTTATTACCACCTAATTCTAAATTAAAACTATTATCAAAAAATGATAACTTCAAATATTATCACACT
>MDTG01013035.1_pt1 | contig 12798 bp, 7 predicted proteins | sample 811421 | NCBI WGS metagenome assembly MDTG01 (sample SAMN05326645, study PRJNA326480) | marine metagenome | isolation source: seawater | place: Pacific Ocean: South East | collected 2011 | reverse complement strand
GAGACTGTAAGGGTATAGTTACCTGCAAACTCCCCCGAGGTAGGCGTGTTAATAAATAACCCATTGCTAGTTTCTACTATCAAGTCATTTGCATTTGGTTCGCTGCCATCATAATCCAGTGTGTAACTATAACTATTTGTGTCACTGTTAGGCGTGATTTTGATTGTATCCCCTGCAAACACATTAGAAAAAGTCTCTCCATCATTTACTTTATTACAGTGAATGTTTAGATAAAAATCATTTTCAGTTGGGGCGACCACCGGCCAGCCAATGTCTTGTAAGACACCCAAAGCAATACCTGTATCACATGCATTAACCGCTAGGTTTGGCTCCATTAGTTCGCTAGGGGAAACACTTATATCAAAGTGACTCACGCTACTGCCTTGCTCTAGGTTAGCAGGCGCATACATTTGTATGCGGCCATTGCTAAAGCCTGTGTTGAGTTTGGTTGCGGCCATAGTGTTGGCATTTGTGCCGTTCCAGTACAAATCATTCACACTGATTGCAGAATTTAAACGTTGGCTATCAGAGAGGTTATTCCAAGTATCGGATAATGAATTTACATATAAAAAATTTGAAAAAATATCATCGATCCCACCTGCTTTACTGAAAGTTTGCGGATCTACTAAGGAAGAAAAACCTAAGCCGTGAGTTAACTCGTGTAGTAGTACGCTAAGAAAAGGAGTTTGACTATCTATCTCGTCATCGAAGCCATAATACCAGCCTCCACCAAACAAACAGTTTGAGTCACCAAGGTTTGAATTAAAGTTTGCTTGAATATCAGCGTAGTTACTGTTTGTGTTGAAGTCATAAGAATAATTGATGTCAGCAAGTGCGTTTGCTAAGGCGATAGGGTAAAAAACATCCGCTACCGCACCTTCAGGTATTGAGTCTTGAGTGCTGTAACCAATACTACCAGTGGCGCCTGCGCTACCCAGGACTGCTGAATTAGCGTTGCACTCTAAATCACTAAAGCGAGCATCCACTTCAATTACCTGAGGCGAAACCACTTGATAAGAGATAATTTCAGCGGCCTTGATAAACGCTAAACGACGCTGCTCGCCAATGGTTTTTCCATTATTTCCCCCTACGGGCGAAGTGGCGGTTGAAGAGACAAATCCAGAAATAAAGTTTAATTTAATATCCGAGCCGCTGCCTTCAACGGTACACGAGCTTATATTGCTCACATTGGTTGAGCTGGCAGGACAGCTTGCCGCAAAACTCATTGGGCTTAACAAACCAAACGTTATGCTAGTTAAAAAAAAGGTAGTTAGATTATTTTTATTCATTGTGTGGCGTCCGCTGTCGTCTCAGGGATAACGGAATATTCCTTTATTTCGATACTGCCATCGGCTTTGCGTACGGCCACAGGCATGTTGACGAAGCGGCCAGCATGATCCATTCGAATCAAGCCTTTATCGTCTTTTGTGATGGTTTTAGGGCCATGATGAAAGAGTTTATCTTTCAAGGCTTGTTTCATTTCTGGAGATAAATGATCAATGTGGGCTTTTTCATTTAAACCCACAGGGCTATCTGAGTGAGGATGAGGTGCTGAGTGGGTTTTACTCGGCTCAGCTGCTTGTTGAGCTGGGACTTCTTTTACTTGATTGCTGATCAAGTCAGTGGCTTGAGGCGATGGGTCCACAAGGGCGATATTCGTTTGAGATACCCAAATCCATACCAATGCGATAATAGCAATACAACTGGCAACAACAATTTTCATAAATAAACCCTGATTCAATTCTCCAAGTTTAAATGGAAATGTTGTACAGGAATACTCTTAGGGTCCCAAAAAACAAAAAAACGCTTCCAAGGAAGCGTTTTATGAGCTTATTACTGTTAGCGATGACGCTTGATGATAAGAGGTGGTGTTAGAAGTATTGATAACATAAGTAGCAGCCATAGATTTAAGCTACCACCACTTGAACCGGCTTTCGTTGGGTTGTTAGAGATAACTTGGGTACTTGAATCCATAAATATATCAAAGGTTATGTTATCAGTTGTATTGATATTAAAGATGATACCAATGCCTTGGCTATGGGTGACCTCAAGAGATGATGCAGCACCTAAGGCAAGATTATGAACATAACTGAAGGTCACCAAGGTACTGTTGCTTCTGGTTGTAGGGATGTTCAGCTCTGTGCCGTCATTGAGCACCAAGGTGACCACGGGTAATTCAGTGGCGAAGCTCAAGTCCCTAAGGGCCGTGATGCTGCCGGACAATGTCATAGGGTCAGTGATGTCTTCTAACACGACGGTTTGGCTTAACAGTGAATCATCAAGTGTTACCGTGGCATTTGAATATCCGCTTAAGCTGGTGGTTGCACTGTAGTCAGTTGTATTGCCGGGCAGGGCAAGAGTGATTTGTCCTTGATTGTTGCTTGTATAGCTACTGGCAAGGTTGTAAGCCCCTAGCGTACTGGTATCCAGCGTAAGAACAACATTCTCAAGCGCAACCCCTACACTGTTTTCAAATGTTAGGGTGTGACTGCGCACGGGCTCAACGCTTAAGCCGCTTGAGTTTACCGTGTTGTATACACTGCTAACGGATGCGGTGACAGCAGTACTGGCGGAAACGTCGCTGGTTACCAACACTAAGCTTGCTTGATAAAAGCTAGCAGCATTGCCATCGGCTGTTACGTTAGTAATAGCACTGCCATTTTTGCTAAAGGATAGGGCGCTATCGCTGCTGGCAAGTGTATAGACCGTATTGGCTGCACCACCTTCAATTTTTAATGTTTGTAGACTGTAATTCGCCAGTAATTTAGTGGCTGAGAACACCAAGCGAGGATCACGTACCAGTGTGAAGTCGTATGTGGTGCCAGTATTGGCATCGGTAAACGTTAACACATACTCACCTGCAAACTGACCACTTGTTGGCATGGCAATGCTCAGGGTTGTGCCATTTATGCTAACCAAATCATTTGCCGGGCTGCCTTCAAATCCCAGTGAATAACTAAAGGCATTATTTACAGCACTGATATCAATGCTGGTGGCTGCATTTGAGATGTTCAGTGTGTCATTCGGGTTTAAATTTGTGCTGTTAATATCAAGCTCAGGTTCAGCGTAAGTGGTAAATGTAAATGCTTCATTGTCTGTCAGGCTGCCATCACTTACTTCAACTGTAACATTAAATGAACCTGTCACTGATTTGCTCAGAGTTAGGGTTGAACCACTGATAGATGCTACGTTACTAGGGTCATTGGTTTCAGTATAAGTCAGCGGGTTACCCTCAGCATCTGTGGCGGAAAGATTAACCGTTAAATTGGTATTTACCGGCGCATACTGATTTCCAATGCTATCGAGTACGGGAGCGGTATTGATATTGGTGATAGACACATTAAAGCTAGTCGAAGTTTGACCGCCATTACTATCATCAGCCTGAATCGTCACATTGACGGTTGCCCCGGCATTGGACGATGCTGACAAGGTAAGGGTAGATCCAGAAACGCCACAGGTTAAGCCCGTGCCACATGCTGTTGCAGAGTAACTCAAGCTGTCGCCGTCAATATCGCTGGCAAAGCTGCCTAGGTTAATTGTCACAGGTGAACCATAATTGACGGTTTGAGCAGACACAGTGCTCCAAGCTGGTGGGTCGTTTTGAGCAATCACATTTAAGTTGAAGGTATCGCTGTCTGAGCCGCCATTACCATCGCTGACGGTGACGGTAATAGAATGGGTGCCACCATTATGGTTGGCTGCTGGCGTCATCACAAAGTTCGTGCCGTCAGTATTAATGCTGCAGGTAATATTGGTTGCACAGTTTGATATTACCGAAAAGCTGAGTGTGTCAGCGTCGGCATCGCTCGCCCAAGTTAACCCTCCACTGCTGATGTCGATGGTTAACGCCGTATCTTCATTGGTGCTTTGATTGGTCGCGGTTAACACGGGTGCGTTGTTGCTAGGCGGTGCAACCACCGTCCAGCCAATGTCTTTTAATAAATAGGATGCCAACCCCAAGGTGTACTGGCCTTCTGTGTATTGTGGTTCCATTAATTCGTTTGGCGCCGCGGCAGTTGTGAAGTGGCTGACGCTAGAGCCACCCTCAACTGGGTTGGGGGCGTACATTTCTACGCGATCGCCTGTTTCGAATGTACCGTCACTATCAATGTCATTGAATCCATCCGTTAATAATCCCTGTGCTTGTGTATTGGTGTTAGATCCGGTCCATAATAGTCCCGTTACGCTCACTGCTGATGCTGCACGCTCACCATCTGTTAATCCGCCGGCAACCGACCAGTCCGCACTATCTGCTAGTGAATATAAAAAGTTAGAGAATATATCGTCGATACTTGAAGCCTTTGCGCCAGTTGAAGCATCCGTTAAGCTCGCAAAACCTAAGCCGTGGGTGATCTCATGGAGTAGCACTGTGGTAAAACCAATGAAGTTTGCTGCTGGTGTGCCAAAGCCATAATACCAACCGTTGCTTGATTGTAAGCAGCCCGTTGTACCAATATCTGAGTTGAATTGAGCGGTCACATCGCTTTTAGTGTTATCGGCATCAGCGCTAAGAATGGCGTTCATTAATCCAATTGGATAAAAGGTGTTATCCAGTAAACCAGAAGGTGCAGGAGAGCCATAAGCAAGGTTTGCTGATGCACCAGCGCTACCTAAAGTTGCCGAGCTGGCATTGCATGATAATGATGCGAAGTCAGCATCCACAATGATGGTTTGAGACGATGCCACTTGATCCGCTATGACCTCCGCGGCTTTGATAAAAGATAATTTACGTTGTGCGCCTACCGTGGTGCCGTTATTTCCATCTATTGCACTAATTACAGTGCTGCTGTCAAAACCGGAATTAAAGTTTAATCGGATGGTCGATTGCGAACCAATCACATCACAGGTGCCGTTTCCGGCTGTGGTTGTGCTGCTGGAAGCAGGGCAGGCTGCGGCAAATGCATAGGTATTTACAAGAAGAGAAACACTTGCAGCTAGCAATAACCGAATCATCGTATACCCGCCCAATAAAGTTAAAGGTGTGAGCCATTTCACTTCTTTAAAGATACGCTTGCTGGCGAATATTGACGTAAAGTAATACGGTATCTATGTAGCAATTTGTAATGGAATCGATGGTTTAAAGGGTTTGGTTATATAGGTTTAAAATGAAATAGCTGTATTTCAGTAATAATAAAACAGGTGTACTACTTAGTGCTTGGAGAACTGGCTTTTGGCACCACGCTGTATTCACGGATTTCAATGCTGCCGTCTGGCATTTCCACCGCCACAGGCATCTGAGTAAAGCGACCGTTGGCAGGCAGTACAATGACACCATCCGCTCGAGTATGTGTTTCCATTGGGCCTTCAAGCAGAAGGCTATCTTTTACCGCTTGCTGCATTTCGGGAGACAATTGGTCGAAATGGGGGTTGCCTGTTTTGCCTTTCGTCGGAATACTCTGTTGGTTGGCCGAGCTTGTTTGGGCGTGATCATGTTTATCATGACTGTGATTTAACATGTTATCGGGCGATGCGTTATTTGTGATTGGTTTCAGTGCGGCAGGTGACCCTAACCCCGTATCAACGAGGGTTGGCTGGGTAAAGAAGTAGCCTGCGGTGAGGGCTAATAAAGCTACCAAGAATACGCTGAAATATTTCATGAAGCCCACTCGTTAATGTTAATCATACATTGCAATATACATGTGTCAGTTTAGACCCTTATTTGCCTGCAATGTTTTATTTATTTTCCCTCCATGCGTTTTTTTGTCATTCCACTGGCCTCTGCGGTTAACGGGTCTTCTGGCCAAGGGTGTTTGGCATAGCGTCCGCGGTTTTCTTTTCTTACTTCTGGGTAGGCTTCTTTCCAAAAAAACGCTAAGTCTTGGGTCATGGCCAGTGGCCGTTGTGCTGGAGACAGCAGATGCAAATTTAAGGTGATTTTGCCTTGGGCGATAGTGGGGGATTGCGCTAAGCCAAAGCATTCTTGCAGTTTGGCTTTTACGACGGGTGGTGTTTGGCTGTAATCAATCTTTGCGTGTCGACCCGTTGGCAATGTAAATGTTAGCGGAAAAAGCTGATTCAGCTGCTGTTGTGCACTCCATTCTAAGCGGCTTAATAACGCCTGGCTGTAATCAAGATTTACAAGCTTGTTAGTGGCTAAAAAGGGCGCTAACCAATTTTCTTTGTCACTTATTAATGCACTCTCATCAAAATTTGGGAATTGCTCTGGTAATAATGAATGAGCCAGTTGTAAACGTGACAGTGTTTCAAAATGTTCATCTTTAAAGGGTAAAAACGCCAAGCCTTTCTGAGTGAATTCTTGCAGGTAAAATGCGTTTTTCTCTGATGCATCCGCAGGTTGAGTGCTGTGTTTTAAGACTAATTCCCCAAGTTTTAACTGAGTAATATTCTGTAATTGCTGTTTGTCGTTAAGGTTTAATGATGTGGTGGTGACCAATTGATCAGAGAAGCTTTTTTCAATGTCTTGTTTGCTCACCGAACAGGCCAAGCGAATCATGCTATTAGCGTGCTTGCCTTGTTGTTGCGATTGAGAAATATGCGCCACTGCTAAAAACTCGCTGGCGGGTAAGTTTTCTAAATGATGTAGCTGACAACCAATGCCATTACGTAAGCGATAACCGCTGCCGCGTTTTTGTGCCACCCGGTCTGGATACGCTAGCATGAGTAATTGCCCGCAATGATCACTGTGAAATGACGTGGTTGATATGCGCAGCATTTTGGCAAATTTCTTGGCTAGCTGTAAAATTCGCTGCGATTTTTTCTGATTTACTTTTGCGTTTTCAAAATAACTAGGGAAGCTTGTCCGCTCAAATAGTTGTAAGCGAATACTCAAATCCGCGTTAGGCTCATCAAAAAACAAAGGGTCACCTTCGCTTAAAATGGCCGCTAGCACACAGCCTTCGAACCCCATGTTTTGGGAGTTGGCTTGCACGATCATGTGACTTAAGCGCGGGTGTAAGGCGAGTTCGCTTAAGCGTTTACCGTGCCCGGTTAATTGAGCATCTTGAATGGCGTTTAGCTGTTTTAGTAACTCAAGACTGCTTTGATAGCTTTGAGTATCTGGCTGAGTTAAAAATACATAGTCGGTTAAATCTAAGCTACCCCATGCGGCGAGGTTTAAACACAATGGCGCAAGGTCTGCTCGTTCAATGGCGTGTGGGCTAAACGGCGCACGACGTTTAAAGTCGTCTTCGCTGTATAGTCGATAGCAGTCACCGGCTTGTACGCGTCCGGCTCGTCCTGCGCGTTGAATGGCACTGGCTTGGCTGGCGTTGATGGTGACGAGTTCATCCATGCCTTGGCGAATATTAAATTGGTTAATGCGCTCTAGCCCGCTGTCGATGACGCTAGTGACCTTGGGTAAGGTTAAGCTGGTTTTGGCGATATCAGTAGCCAAAATAATGCACGGGTGTTCTTTATTTTTTAATACGGCATTTTGTTGTTGTGGGCTTTGCTGGCCGTGAAGGGGTTCGATTGAGAGTTGCCCTTGTTGTATTTGATTTTCGAAGTACTCGTTTAACCGGTTTTGGCACTGGTTGATCTCTTTGACTCCAGGTAAAAACACAAGCACGTCACCATTACTGTTGTTTAGCGCCAGGCTAGCGGCTTTTTGCACTTCGAAGGGCAGGTGTGTTGCTTGAAGGTTCGCGCTAGGTAAGTAATGATTTTCCACATGAAAGCTGCGCCCTTCGCTGGTAATCATGGGGCAGTCAAGAGTTTGAGATAAGCCTTCGCTGTCTAGCGTGGCCGACATGATGACGAGTTTTAAGTCGTCTCTCAGATACTCTTGGCTTTGCAGGGCTAGGGCTAGCCCAAGATCGGTATGTAAGTTCCGTTCATGGAATTCATCAAACACGATCATGGCACACGATGGAATGTCATTGTCGTTAATCAGGCGCTGGGTTAATACCGCTTCGGTCATTACGATGAGTCGATTACTACGGTTAACCTTAGTATTTTCACCCGTCATTAGGCCAATGCTTTTTCCTACGTCTTCTCCCAGTCCTTGAGCCAGACGCTTGGCGACTTGCTCTGCTGCAAGGCGTCTAGGTTCTAGTAGCCAAATCTCACCCTTGGGCAAGGAATCACTATTCATAAGAGCTAAAGGTAATAGCGTGGACTTGCCAGCTCCAGGAGGGGCTTGAACAATCAAGCGGGAGTGGCTTGCAAGTGACGCAATCACTTGGGGAAGAATGCTAGAAATAGGGAGTTCAATCATGGGCTGGCATTATGCGGCGTCAAGTCTGGAATACAAGTACCAGCAAAAGCGAAAGCCTTGTCTATACTAAAAAAAGGAATATCTATATCGGAATTAAAGGAAACTCCCATGAAGCGATCCTTTCGATCATTACCGTTAAAAAACAAACTCTTAGGTGCGATCATCGCCGCTTTCGTAGTACTGGTAGTGATTCTCAATACGAACCTATCCATGAACCTTGATGGAATGAAAGAGGAATTGGTAGGGCAAACCCGTGAAACTATGGAGCAAGAGCTGCTAGGTCGTTTAAAGAGCGAAGGCCAGCAAATCGGGCATCAGGTCTCAGGTTACATTAATGGCGCATTTAGGGTGTCTTTAGGGGTCGCGAACACACTGGGTGAAAATGCGGCCAATCTAGATTCAAAAATGAGCCGAAATCAAGTGAATCAACTGGTTAGCTCAACTCTCAATACCCATAAAGATATTAGTGCCATGTATGCTCAATTTGAGCGTAATGCTTACGATGGCTTAGATGACGAGTTTTTACAGTCTGAAGAAATCCACACTGTGCCGAATACAGGTGGCCTTGAGATTTATTGGATCCGCACGCCTGAGGGGCGTTTAGAGCAGCAACGCGTTGAAGACGCCACGGAAAAGCACGCCGATACCGTTGGTGAATTTGGTATTCGTGAGGCCGAGTGGTATTTGTGTTCAAAGGATTCAAAAAAGCCTTGTGCCTCCGAGCCTTATCTTTATGAAATTAGTGAGGGTTATTCAGAATTAATGACCTCGCTGGTCACGCCAATCATGGCCAATGGTCAGTTTCGTGGCGTGGCGGGAACAGATGTTAATTTGCCTATTTTTCAGAAAATTATTGAGAAGCGCGCCAGCGAATTATACGACGGTAAAAGCTCTATCACATTATTAAGTGAATTGGGTTTGGTGGCCGCATCAAGTAAATATAAAGATAAGTTGACCCGCCCACTGTCTGAATCTCGAGATACTTATTCTGATAAATTATTGAAATTACATGAGAGTGAGCAGAGCACCTGGCTGCATGACGGCACCTATTATGTCGCTACCAGTGTTGCCATTGGAGCATCCCAAAATACCTGGTCTATTTTGATTGAATTACCTGAAGAGGTGGTGCTAGCCAGTACGAATCAATTAATTAATACCATTGATGGCAACATTGTCGAAATTGTCAGCAGTGCGGTTGTGATTGCTCTGGTGGTGACCTTGATGGTTATTGGTGTTGTGATTCTAATTATTAATTCCATTGTGCGCCCAATTAGAAAACTTGATGAAATGGTACAGAACCTTGCCAGTGCGGATGGGGATTTAACCCAAGACATACGATTGAATACCCATGCAGAGCTGATTTCTCTAAGTAATGGTTTTAATAAGTTTATTGTTAAATTAAGAGATATGGTGCAGCAGCTTAAAATCGTGGGTGACGCCGCTAAATTAAGTGCAGTGCAGGGCAAGCAAATCAATCAGCAAAGCTTAGAAGCCACCAACGACCAACAGCGTGAAATCGACAGTGTTGTGACGGCCACAAATGAAATGTCAGCCACGGCAAGTGAGGTATCACAAGTGGCGGTTGAAGTGGCTGATAGTGCTAAGAATGCACGCGAGACGGTATTGACATCACAAAAATCTTTATCGGGCTCAGTGAATACAGTACAAGAGCTTACGGATGATATGCAGCAGGCCAGCCAGTCTATTTCTGAGGTAGCATCACGAACAGAAGACATTAACCGTATTTTGGATGTGATTCGTGCCATCGCTGAGCAAACCAATCTGCTTGCATTAAATGCAGCCATAGAAGCGGCACGTGCCGGTGAGCAGGGTCGCGGTTTTGCTGTTGTAGCCGATGAAGTACGCAGTCTAGCTTCAAAAACCCAGACAAGCACTGAAGAGATTAATCAGATGATTCAAAGTCTGCAGGGCGGTGTGAAGCAAGCTGTTGCCGTGATTGAATCGGGTACATCTAAAGCTAAGGGTGCCATGGAGGAAACGCGAGTTTCTTATGATTCCTTAGCCTCGGTGGTGGGGGATATTTCCGCCATTGCTGACAATATTAGCCAGGTGGCCACTGCCGCAGAAGAACAAAGTTCAGTGAGTGAGGAGGTGAGTCGTAACCTCACCATTATCGGTGATGCCGCTCGTGCGCTTGCTAACTTGGCCGGTGAAAGTAATCAGTCCAGTACGGATCTTGAGTCAGAAATGTCGAAACTGGATCATCACCTAGCCTCACTTAAAACCCAGTGATTCTTGTGGTGGCGTTTGCTCAGGGGTATTATCTGGCAAAGAGGTGAAATATGACGGCTGATAATACCCATTACAATATCGTGACCTTAGACGTTGCGCGAGAAGCAAAAGAGTTTGAGCGTAAAGAAGAGAAGGTTGCCAAAATGGCAGAGCGATTTGAAGCGGCGTTGCCGAACAAGGCCACACCTGTAAAAGATTATTTGAAGAAGAAACGTAAAGCCAAAAAGAAAAAGTAGAGCATCGTCTTTACACTGTGCAGTGAAGTTGGCGATGACGCCCATAAAAAAAGCCAAGGTTTATAAACCTTGGCTTTTTTGTTTCAAACGATTTTAGGCGTTACTTGTAGCAGGTATTAACGACCAGCTTTTAAGTTTGCCCAAAAACGAGTTTGCAGCTTGCTGATTTTTGGTCCGTGAACCACAAGTGGGAACAGCTTGGCTTGTACTTCATCGCTAGGGTAGATGCTTGGGTTAGAAGAGATTTCTTCATCAAGCAGTGCCTTAGAGGCAGGTACACCGTTTGGATACCAAACGTAGTTAGAGATGTCAGCCATTACTTTAGGATTAAGTAAGTAGTTGATGAACTTATAAGCGTTATCCGCATTTTTAGCTTCTTTAGGAATCGTCAGCATATCGAACCAAACTGAAGTACCTTCAACTGGAATGGTGTACGCGATTTCTACGCCGTTTTCAGCTTCATCTGCACGATCCATTGCTTGTAAAATATCACCAGACCAACCAATCGCAACACAGATGTCACCGTTAGCTAGGTTGTTGATGTATTGAGAAGAATGGAATTGAGTAATAGATGGGCGGATATCTTTTAACAGTTGAGCCGCTTTGCTGTTCTTTTTGTAGTCAGCTGCATTTTTCGAGCCTGGGTCCATGCCTACATAATGTAACGCAAGAGGATAGATCTCATCGGCACTGTCTAAAACAGAAACACCACAGTCTTTAAGCTTGGCTAGGTTTTCAGGTTTGAAAACCAAGTCCCAGCTATCAACCGGTGCGTCTTTACCAAGCGCTTTTTCAACAAGTTTTACGTTGTAACCAATACCTGTTGTACCCCAAAGGTAAGGGATACCGTGCTTGTTACCTTCATCTAGGCCAGCAAGGGTTTTCATTAAACCTTTGTCCAGACCTTTGTAGTTAGGCATTTTAGATTTATCTAGCTCTTGGAAAACACCGGCTTGAATTTGGCGAGCCATAAACGTAGCAGAAGGCACTACGATGTCATAACCAGAATTACCCGCTAGCATTTTTGCTTCTAATACTTCGTTACTGTCGAAAACATCGGCCGTTACTTTAATACCGGTTTGTTTTTCGAAGTTTTCGATTGTATCTTCAGCAATATAGTCAGACCAGTTATAGAAGTTTAATTCTTCTGCTGCTTGCGCAGAAAAACTGGCAGCTAAGCCTAGCGCTAGTGCTGTTGCCGTCTTTTTAAATGTCGGCATTTTAGGTGCTTTCATATGATCTACCTCTTGGTTGTGTATGTTATGTTTTTATTAGATTTTTATTATTATGTCACGAGGCCAATTTAATTGATTATACGTTTAACAGTAAGAACTCACGTTCCCACGAACTAATCACTTCGTTGAAAGTTTCAAACTCTTTACGTTTTACGCCGATGTAAGCTTCAACGAATGACTCGCCCATGATTTCAGTTAATTCAGGGCAGTCTTCAAGTAGGCGTAAACCTTCTTCTAGAGTTCGAGCAATTTCCACTGTTTCATCGTCTGGCGAGCCGTTAGTGGGTTCGCTTGGTTTAATGTTGCCTTTCATACCAAGGTAACCGCAAGCAAGGCTGGCTGCAATGGCAAGGTAAGGGTTGCAGTCTGCACCTGGGAAACGGTTCTCAATTCGCGTTGCTTGTGCAACGGCTTCAGGAACCCGTAGGCCAGCAGTGCGGTTGTCGATCCCCCAGTTCATGTTAATCGGCGCGGCAATTTCAGGTGCAAAGCGGCGATAAGAGTTTACGTTTGGTGCGTAAAAACTAATGGCATTGCCTGTGAATTTTTGCAGGCCGCCAATGTAATGCATAAATGTGTCGCTGTAGCTGCCGTCTTCATTAGCAAAAATATTCTTACCAGTGCTTTCATCGATCATACTTTGATGGATGTGCATGGAGCTGCCAGGCTCTTTTTGCATCGGTTTGGCCATAAAGGTTGAATAGATGCCATGTTTTAGTGCAGTTTCTCTTAAAGTGCGCTTAAACACAAAGACCTGATCTGCCAGGCTTAATGCGTCGCCGTGCAGGAAGTTGATTTCCATTTGCGCAGCGCCAGATTCATGAATCAAGGTATCCACATCTAGGCCTTGAGCATCGCAATAGGCATACAAGGTGTCGATAACCGGATTGAATTCGTT
>MDTG01174294.1_pt1 | contig 12800 bp, 5 predicted proteins | sample 811421 | NCBI WGS metagenome assembly MDTG01 (sample SAMN05326645, study PRJNA326480) | marine metagenome | isolation source: seawater | place: Pacific Ocean: South East | collected 2011 | reverse complement strand
TACAGTACATGCATATCCTAGAGAGACAGATCCTTACAGTGGTAAGTGGATCAGGGTATCTAATGTAACTACCAATACATTTAGAGTTAATAGTATGCAGTCTGGTTTTGAAGGAAACTCAGATCATATATTCTCATCTGGTGTAACTGGTGCTATTAAGAGATCGCAGATTCATGGTGGTGGTGCTTATGGACACACCTTCCAAGCTGCTGGTGTCGGTAGCATGGATCAGAAGCGTGATAGAGCATATGATCAACCAATTGGTATACATTCTGTAGGATCTGCTAGTGTTACCCCAACAGACGCTGTATATGATCCTGTAGCAGGTATTATGACAGTTACTGTTGCTGGTCATGGATTCATGAACAGTGATAGGGTTAAGTTTGATACTGGAGCAATATCACTGAAATGTTCTAGAGATTGGTATCGTACCACTCATGCATATCCTCGTGTATCAGATCCTATTCATGGTAAGTGGGTATCTATTGCAAGCACTACTGTCAATACATTTGCGGTAGATGTTGGTGCAACTGGTCCTAATGATCAGTTTGAGCATACCTTTGATAGTGCAACAACAGGCGGTATTAAGAAGCAGACTGGATATATTACACTTCAAGTTGGTGTTTCAACTGATACATCAGAGCATCGTTATGATATTGGTGCAGGACATGAGGCAACTAACGCAGTAGTCTCTGGTGGTAACCATACTCATAGATTCCTTAATGCTACTACTGGTGCGGTTCAGTACGGTGGTAATTATAGTCATAATTTTGTAAGTGCTGCAGCAAGCTCACTTTATATTGATTCTTGGTCTGGTGCTGCTCTAACTCCAACAAACGCAGTATACAATCCTTCAACAGGTATCTTACAGTTTACTGCTGCTAATCATGGATTAGTAAAACCTGAGAACTTCAAGTTAGCAGGTATCGGAGTTACTTGTACATATGGATCTAAGACTTATCCTAGCGGTGTTCAAGGTTACTATTACACTGTAAGGTCTGTAGGAACTACTACATCCTTTACCACATTCGTTGGTGTATCTACATTAGCACATCCTTATACAGGCGGTGGTACGGTAAGAGTTGGTTTAACAACTAACATTTACCCTGATTATGATCAGCAGTTGGATGTAACTGGTATTATTTCTGCCAGAACCTTTACTCTTAATGCTGGTATTAGTACTATTCACCACTCCTATCATAGTGGTGGTACTATTGCTCCTTGGTATGATTTGACCTTTGGTTCTGGTTACAACTTACTTTCAGGACCATATGAGGTATGTGTACATGATTATAGCGGTGTTGGAACAGATGCTTCAGTAACAGCAACAGTTGGAGCAGGTGGTACTTTAATATACAGTATTTCTGATGGTGGTCATAGTTATGGTCAGGGTACTACTCTTGATGTAGCACCTCCTGATGGATATAACTTAGCGATTACTGGAGCGTATAGAGAAGGACTTGGTAATACTACAACTACTGGTGTTTGTGCTTCTGTAACTGTAGATATCATTGGATTATCTTCCAGCTTTATTGGTGCTGCGAATACAGATCCTGAGTTCCAATTGAACGAGGTTTATATTTGGAAATTAACCAAACCTGGATATGGATTTAAGAGAGGTGATAAGTTTAACTTAGTGGGATTAGCAACTGATCCTAATGCTGGTGATTTATTTGAACCATTTGAAGTGACTGTAAATAATATATTCAGTGACGATATTGCAGCATGGCAGTTTGGTAACATTGATTATATCGATAACATTAAGACATATCAGGATGGTGATAGAAAGAGATATCCTCTATACTATCAGAACCAGTTGATTAGTTTTGAGATTGATAATAATGATATAGATTCAAGAGAAATTGATCTTGGTCCTGTTCTATTGATATTTGTTAATGGTGTTCTTCAGGAACCAGACAAGCACTACACATTCAGTGGTGGAACTTCAGTTAACTTTGAAACACCTCCTACTGTAAATGATGATGTGTTTATCTTCTTCTATAGAGGAACAGTTGGTGCAGATAGTATACTATTTGATGTTAATGAAATTATTAAAGAAGGTGATTCATTAGATCTATTCAAGAGTGCTCAACTCGAATTGAATCAAGTTGCTAAAGATAACACTAACTTTGCTCAACAAGATGAAAGAATCGTACAAAGAATCGCTACTGCATCTGTTGTAGAAACACCATTCTATCAAGGATCTGGTGTTAATAATGATAATTACAAACCAATGAGATGGAATAAGCAGAAGCAAGATAGGGTCTTTGCTGGTGGATTGGTATCTAAAGCAAGAGATTCTATGGAAGCACAGATCTTCCCTGTAACTAATGTTATTTCTTCTTATGCATCAACTGATGGAAGCATGTTCGTTGATCATACTGAGAATTTCAGAGATCTTGATGGTAACCTAACAGATGACTTTGGACTTTATGTTTACGGTGTTGGTGTTGGAACAACTGCACAAGCAGGTGTTAACTGGGAAGTTTGGAATGATATAGATCCTTTAGTTACTGATGTTCAGGGTTATACTGGTTTAATTACTGGTATTACAACTTCTGTTGGTATTGGTACTAATCTTGCACTTGTATTCCAGTTGGATACCAACAACTTGATTAATGCTGAGAATGCTTCTTTCGTTACTGGATTTGGAACTGGTTACCCATTCAGAATCTATGGATCTGGTATATCACCTGCAGCAGGTGTTATAACAAGTGTTGATGCACATGATTCCGATCCTATCGGTATTAGTACATTTGAACTTGATAATATATACTATGCACACGCATTATCATGGGATGGTAGTGCTAGAACAGGTGTAATCACCTGTAATATCCACTCTGGAACCAATGTTAATGGATTAGTTGGTGTTGGATCAACATTACATCCTGCAGCAAGATTTACATGGGGACGCTTCTCTTCAGCAATAAGAGATGTCACATATCCTCTTTCTCTGACTGCTAAAGGATTGGATTATGATTCAAACCTTGATAAATGGCCGTTTGTCCAGAGGCGTAATATTGGATTGCGTAATACTGGAGCATTCGACAAAACCTTATAAATACCAAAATAGTAAGACTTTACCCTAGAACATTGCAATGGCAGCAATTATAACCGATCAGTTTAGGATTATTAACGCTAATAATTTCATGGATGATATTACTAGCGGTAATAACTCTTACTATGCTTTCCTAGGATTGGCAAATCCAACCATTTCTGGTTACGGAAGAACTGATACTTGGAATAGTACCACTATTCAACCACCTTCACCTGTAGATAGTATTGATTATAATAATCATGTCTATGACACTATGTTATTTGGGAGAAAGATTTTTCCAGGTGATGTGAGGAGGTTAGTTAGAAAGGTAGCATGGACTAAAGGTACATCATATGACATGTATCGTCATGATTATGATGTGAATAATAGATCACTAGTTTCTAATTCTAGTAGACTTTATTCATCAAACTATTATATTATGAACAAGGATTACAGAATCTATGTTTGTATTAATAATGGTGCTGCTGGTATTTCTACTATTGCAAGTGCATCTCTTGATGAACCAACTTTTACTGATCTTGAGCCATCTGCTGCTGGTGTAAGTGGTGACGGTTATCTTTGGAAGTACATGTTCACGGTTCCTCCTGCGGATATCGTGAAATTTGACTCTACTGAATATATTGCGGTTCCTAATGAGTGGGAAACATCCACTGATTCTGATGTTAAGGTTGTTAGAGAAAATGGTGATTCTGATACAAATAACAATCAGATTAAGGTAGTATCAATTGATGAGGCAGGAACAGGATATAGTTTCCTTTCCAGTCCTATTGAGGTTGATATTGTCGGTGACGGTAGTGGTGGTAAAGTTAGAGTTTTGACCAATACCCAAGGTCAAGTTATTCAAGCACAAGTAACTCAAGGTGGAAAGGGGTACAGTTATGCAAGGGTTGATCTTTCTTCTATTAATGGTTCTGCTGCAAAGTATGCTAGGTTATCTCCGATTATCCCCCCATCAAAGGGACATGGATACAATGCATATAAGGAGTTAGGAACTGATAAGGTTCTAATTTACACAAGATTTGATGCTTCATCTTATGATTTTGCGTCAGATACTAAGTTTGCACAAGTTGGATTGATTAGAAACCCAACTGCTATTGGTGCAGCAGGTACTAATTTCCTTCAGACTTCAGAATTTTCTGGATTGAAGGCATTGAAATTTACTGGAGATACCTCTCAGGTTCTCGGTATTGGTACTATGATTGAACAGAGTATTGGTGGTGTTGGTACTGCAAGAGGTTATGTTGCCTCTTATGATATTGATACTAAGGTTATAAAGTACTTCCAAGATAGAAGTCTTTCCTATAACCAATCATTGTTTGATACTACTGATAGTGCAACAGTAAATAACCAATCACCTGTTTTAGGTTTCCAAGCAACTGCTAATGCAGTTACTAGTACTGCTTTCAGTGTTAATGTAGACCAAACATTTAGTGTTATCTCTACAACAACACCTGCTGGTAAGGTTGTTGACTTAGGAGCACAGTTCACAAATGGACTTGCTGATGCAGAGATAAATAAACGCAGTGGAGAAATCATTTATCTTGATAATAGACCTGCTATTACAAGAAATGTTCGTCAAAAAGAAGACATTAAGATCGTATTAGAGTTCTAAACAATGCCACAACAGACTAACCTGAATATAAGTCCCTATTATGACGACTTTGACAGGACAAACAACTACCATCGAGTTCTGTTTAAGCCAGGATATCCTGTTCAGGCTCGTGAACTTACGACTATGCAGTCTATTCTGCAGAATCAGGTTGAGCAATTTGGTAGTCATATGTTCAAAGAGGGATCTGTAGTTGTCCCTGGTGGTGTAACTTATGATGGAGATTATTTCGCAGTTAGATTAGATGTAACTCATTTAGGTACTGATGTAGAAGTTTATATTAAAGATCTAGTTGGTAAAAGAATTAAAGGACAAACTTCAGGTATAACAGCAAAAATAATTAATTATATAAGTGCTTCTGCATCTATTTCATCAGATCCAACATTATATGTAAAATATCTTTCTACTGGTCCTAGTGGATCCTTTGACTTTTTTGAAGATTCTGAGTTACTTTTATTAGAAGAACCAGTTACATACGGTAATACAACATTAAATAGTGGATCATCTATAGCTTCAACTATAGCACAAAATGCTTGTCTTTCAGGATCTGCTGGTAATATCCAAGCTGGTATATATTTTGTAAGAGGTTCATTTGTAAGGGTCAATCAACAAACTCTGATTCTTGATCAGTATGATAATAAACCTTTTTATAGAGTTGGATTGCAAGTAGTAGAAAAAGCAATTAATGCTAAAGAGGATGTTTCATTATATGATAATGCTAAAGGATTTTCCAACTACGCAGCACCAGGTGCAGATAGATTAAAAATTGACCTAGTTCTTGCGAAGAAGGATGTTACTGATTTCGATGATACTGATTTTATCGAACTTATTAGAGTTAGAGTAGGTATTGTTGAGAAATCAATTAATAGAACTACTGACTATAATTTAATTAAGGATTATTTTGCTAAGAGAACTAATGATGAGTCTGGAGATTATACAGTAAATCCTTTCTTTATCACTGTCCTTGATAGTTTAAATGATAGAATGGGTAGTGAAGGTATCTATTATGCTACTGAATCTACAAGGGAAGGTAATACTCCTAATGATGATCTTGCTTGTGTTAGAGTATCTGCTGGTACTGCATATGTTAAAGGTTATGAGTATGAAAGTTTAGGAGAAACTATTGATGTTCCAAAACCAAGAGAAACTTCTGAAAAGATAGAAGAGTCATTTACTTTTAGAGTTGGTAATAGACTTAGATTGGATGGTGTCCAAGGTATTACAACATTTAGAAATTCTATTGACCTGCAATCAGGTATTAGTAGTGAAAAAATTGGTGATGCGATAGTTTATAATTTTGGTTTAGTAGATTCCAAATATAAGGATAATTCAACTGAATTTGATGCTTATCTATATGATGTTAATTTGTATACTAAGTTATTTTTGAACGATAATGTTAGTAACACTGAAGTAATACAGTCATCATATGTTGAAGGTTCGGAAAGTGGTGCTACAGGATATACAGTTGCTGCTGGTGCTGGATCAAGTACTATTAGTATAACTCAAGTATCTGGTAAGTTCCAAGCAGGTGAAAGAATCTCATTCAGGAGTAACGATGTCTTATCCAGAGTTTGTGATAAGGTTATTACTTATAGTATGAATGATGTTGAGAATGTTCAACAGGCTAACACATTCTATGCTAAGAAGAAGTTAAATCAAGTAGTTCCATATAATATTGGTGACGCTGATGTTCGTATTGCAACTAATGGTGATACTACATCAACTGGTAAGACATTTGAAAGATTTAAGCCTGGTGATATAGTAATCTATTATAGATCTAACCAATCCCTACCAAATCGTAATATAGTATCTTATGTTGCTGCTGATGGTGGAAGCATGAGATTGGCTGCTTTAACAACCAATCCTAATTTGTTTACTGGATCTCTTCCTGGTTCTACATTTGAGGGTAGGATCTATAAGGGAGAACAGCAATTAAGTAATGCAGATAATGCTGGTTTATATCTACCTCTTCCAGCAAAGCATATTGCAGATATTGATTTTACTGGATCTCAACTTACATTATCGGAACAGATAACTGGTGAGTCTACTGATGCTAATGGTGTATTAGTTGTTAACTCTAGTTCTGTTGGTATTGATGATGTTAATTTTGTATCGTTTGATCAAGAACGATATCAGGTACAGTATAGCAATGGTACTATTGCTTCAATTCAACAAGATCAAGTAGTTGTAACTGATGATGTTCTGACTATTAATAGTTTAGCATTCTCTGAAAGTAATATTAAAGTTAATGTAACTGTTGCTAAGAGTAATATTAAGAACAAAACTAAAGAATATAAGAGAAGTCAAGAGATTGAAATAGTATATTCATCTAAATCTTTATCTGGTAGTAATGCTAATGGTAGTGTTAATGATGGTTTAACTCCTAGTGGTTTATATGGTATTAGAGTTCAAGACGAAGAGATTTGTTTAAATTGGCCTGATGTAGGTGAAGTTATTGCTGTCTATGAGTCATTAGATAATAACAAAGCAGTATATGATAAATTAGTATTTACTTCTACTGATCCTATTTTTGATAATGCTATTGTTGGTGAAGCAATTGTAGGTGAGAATACTAATGCTGTTGCTAGAATAGTTTCAGTTGATGCTGGTAATAGTAGTATTAGTATTGTATATAAGACGGAAGATAAGTTCCAACTTCTTGAGACTTTATTATTCCAAGAGTCTAATTCTACTGCAACTTTACAGGCAACTACTCCTGGTAAGTATAATGATGTAACTGATGCATTTACTTTAGATAAAGGTCAAAGAAATCAGTATTATGATTACTCTAGACTGTTAAGAGTTAATGATGGATTTGTTCCATCAAAAAAATTATTAGTTGTTCTTGATAGGTATGAAATTCCAGCATCAGATGTTGGTGATGTATTTACTGTCAATAGTTATGATGCTGATAGATTCAGAAAGAATGTCCCAAGTATAGGTAAGACTAATCTTAGAGCTACTGATACTCTTGACTTTAGACCTAGAGTACCAGAATTTACTCCTGCGTCAGCTGCAGTATCACCTTTCTTCTATACTAATAGACAGAATTTGACTGGTAATAGAATTGTAACACCTAACGAAGCTTCTAGATTCAAATACAAGTATTACTATGGAAGAATTGATAAGGTATTGCTTAGGACAACAGGTAATATGGTTGTAGTTAAGGGTATACCTTCAAGGAATCCTAAACCACCTGCCGATGATCCATATGGCATGACATTGGCAAGCATAGTATGGCCTCCTTATTTGTATGAGACTACTAGTGCTAGAGTATTCCTAATCGATAACCGCCGATACACCATGCGTGATATTGGTAGGATCGAAGATAGACTTAATAATCTAGAGAAAGTAACTTCTCTATCATTATTAGAACAAAAAGTTCAGACTTTACAAGTTAAGGATGCAGATGGACTTGATAGGTTTAAGAGTGGTTTCTTTGCAGATTCCTTTAAAACTAGAGATTATGTAGATATAGCATCTCCTGTTGATATAGATTTTGCTAGAGGTGAGATGAGACCTCTTACAGATCTGAATTCTATTGATATGCAGGTTTTACCTGAGGAGTCTCAGACACCTGAGACATTAGATTTTAGTCAGGATTTTTCTCTATTAGATAGTAATACTGTTAAGACGGGTAGAATGATTACCCTGAAGTATAAGGAAACAGTATTTGTAGAACAGAACTTTGCAACTAGGGTAGAGAACCTCAACCCATTCCTTGTATACAAGTTTACTGGAAAATTAAAATTAAATCCAACTAGTGATAATTGGATCAATACACATAGAACCCAAACTCTTACAACTCAGGTTATTAGAAGAAGAACTTATGATACAAGAGTTGGTGTAACTAATGTTGATGGTGGATTTGGTGATGATGAACTACAAGCAAGTACAAATGAATTTGTATCTGGTGTAGAAAGAGATGATATCGAATCAAGAAATACTTATATTGCTAGTGAATTGTTCGATCCGTTCATAAGATCTAGAAATATTGAGTACAATGTAAGTGGTCTAAGACCTAATGCTAGATTCTTTACATTCTTTGATGAATTAGGTAATGTTGATGTTGTACCTAAACTTATAGGTATTAGTAATGTTGTTGGTGCATTTACTGTTGGTGAAACTATTACTGCACTAGTTAATGGTGAAACATACACCTTCAGACTTTGTAGACCTGATCATAAGGAAGGTCCATTTACCACTCCTTCATTAACCTATGAGGTTAATCCATTAGATAGAAACGAGACACTACCTACAGCGTATTCTCAAGGTTCTACTGTAATTAATATCGATACTACTGCTCTTGCTGCACAAGCACAAGGAGATTTCTTTGGATACCTTCCAGTAGGAACTGTTGTATCTGGTAATACCAGTGGTGCTCAAGCAACAATATCATCTCTTGAAGTATGGTCAGATCCATATGGTGATGTTACTGCTTGTGTATGGGTTAGAGATCCATTTGCTTCACCAACACCTCTTGCTAGGGTAAGATCTGGTGAAAGAGAATTTAAAGTAACATCTAGTTCTATTAATGCTGCAGGATTGAGGGGTAGTACTGCTATATCTTCTGCTACTGCAACATATACTGCTGTAGGAACTACAAGAATTGTACAAACTGATGTTAGAGTTACAACCTTAGAGACGACAACGATACAGAGAGATGTGAGTCTAACCTTTGTAAACCGAAGGCCGCCCCCACCGCCACCACCACCACCCCCTGTTATCATTAACAATACAACTGTTATTGATAATACGGTTACTAATGTTATAGAACGGACTATTGATAATACTAGAACTATTATCCAACCTGTACCTGTTCCTGTACCTGCTCCACCGCAGGCTGATGATAATGATGACCCATTGGCACAGTCATTTACAGTTGACCAGTATGGTGCATATGTAACTTCGGTTGATGTGTTCTTTGCTACTATGGCTGATCCAACAGTTCCTGTGTTTGTTGAACTGAGGGAGATGGAATTAGGATTCCCAACTAGAAGATTAGTTTCTCCTGATGCTAGAGTAGTATTAACATCTAACGATATTAATCTATCTAACGATGCTTCAGTTCCGACACATGTGACATTTAGTGCTCCAATATATCTGGAACCGTCAACAGAATATGCTTTAATATGTGCTGCTCCTACGAATACCTATGAGGTGTTTATAGCAGAGATGGGACAGACTGCTCTTAATGCTCAGGCATTACCCAATGCCTCTGGTAGAGTATATGCTAACCAGTTCTCAGTAGGATCTATGTTTAGGTCGCAAAACGCCTCCACATGGACTCCGTGTCAGTTTGAAGACTTGTGCTTCAAGTTGTATAGAGCAGAATTTGAAGCAACTGATGGTGTAGTTACATTCCAGAATCCACCACTTAGATCAGATAATGGTATCTTACCTGCATTGAATAGAAACCCAATTCAAGCACTTCCTAAGAAGGCTTCACTTGGTATAACAACTACTACTAATGCTGGTAATATAGGTACTGTATTCACTAAGGGAAGAAAAGTAGGTGATGCATCTGCTACTTACCGATATGGATTTGTTGAGGATACTGGTGGTCCAGTTAAGAAGACTGGTCAAGCTGTTGGTATTCAGACATTTGGTGAAGGTTATGGAACTCCATCTGCAAGTGTAAACACATTTGCTATTACTGGTGGTGGTTCTGGACTTAAACTTGATATTACTGTTGGTACTGGTGCTTCACCAATTACAGCAGCAACTGTTTTAGAAACAGGTCAAGGGTATAAGGTAGGTGATATTGTAGGTGTTGTAACTGCTGATATGAGTGGTTCAGGATCTGGAGTAAGGATTGGTATTAATTCTCTTGCTGGATTGGATACATTGTATCTAACAAATGTTCAAGCAGAAGAATTTGGTAATGCTGCTAGTGTTAACTACTACCATGACTTAGGTACTGTTATTGATTCTGGTTTAGATGTGACAAGATATGATTCCACTGGTAGTCTTTATACTGGTGAATATGCAAGAGTATCTTACTTTAATCATGGAATGTATGGTACAGGTAATAGAGTCTCCATTAGTGGAGTAGCTCCAAATTCCTTACCAACAACACTTTCAACTGTAGTCAATTCTACTACAACTAGTATTGCTATTGCTGATAGTACTGGATTTGATGTATATGAAGGAGTACAGGTTAGTGGTGCTAACACTGCTTTTGCTGTCATTAATAACGAAGTTATTTCCTACACCTCAGTTGGTATTAACACTTTAAGTGGTATTACTAGAGGGGTTAATAATACTCAATCCATTAACCATGAAGAAGGATCTACTATTCAGAAGTATGAATTTGCTGGAATTGGTCTAGGTAAGATTAATACTGAGCATGATGTTTCTCCTACTCAGAGAAATATGGATGACTTCTTGATTAAGATTGATAGGGAAGGAAGATCCACTGATATTAGTGGACTATCTCAACCACAACTATCATTTAATGCTGATGTTCATGGTGGTGGTGCTCATGCACATGCATCTAAGAATATTCAGTATGATAGATTGACTCCATTATTTGATATCACGACACCAGGACCATCTGACACTGCTACTATGAGTATCAGGACAGTTAGTGGAACTAGTATTGATGGAACAGAAGCATCATTTGCTGATAAGGGATTTGAGAATGTTGTTCTTAATAAGGAAGTTAGACTTCCAGATACCCGTATCGTAGCGTCTGAGGTTAATGAAAATCTAAGACTGACAAATATGTTCAGAAATAGATCTTTGACTGCTAGAGTCGCTATGAACAACGGAGGAAACTTCTGGAGTTCGCCTATGATATGTCTTGATACAATGGCTATTAAGTTCTCATCAAACAGACTTAATAAACCAATATCTGATGACAACTATCCACACGATAGGAGAGTCAATACTATATTTGGCGATCCACATACCTCTCAGTATACTTCTAGGGTTATTAACATCAAACAACCTGCAACTTCGTTAAAGGTTATATTTGATGCTTATAAACCTGCATCCACTGATTTCAGAGTTCTGTATAGTGTGATTAGACCAGATTCAGGCGAGGTTGATCAGAAATTTGTATTGTTCCCAGGCTATCTAAATAGTGTTGATACGACTGGTGATGGTTACGGTGATGCCGTACTTGATCCTGCTAAGAATGATGGTAGACCAGATGCTCTAGTTACTCCAGGCGAGGACTTTAAAGAGTATCAGTATACAATCAATGATTTAGAACCTTATACAGGGTTTGTGATTAAGATTGTAATGAATGGAAGCAATCAAGCAGAAGTACCAGTCTTTAAGAATATTAGAGCATTGGCACTCGCATGATCAGAGTAGAGGGACATTCAAACCTTTTTAGAGACGAAAAATCAGGAGCTATCATTAATACCGATAGCTCCTCTTTTGCTGCTTATCAGCAAGCAAAAACTAAGAAGGCAATTGAAAGACAGGAACTAGATACTATGAAAGAAGAGATATCTGAAATTAAACAAATGTTGGCAAAAATCGCAGCAAAACTATGAGTGATCAAGCAAGAGTAAAAGCACATAGAGAATTTCTCAGGTATCATTATGGCGATGATGTGCCTGTTGATATGTCATCATTAAATGATTTTGAAATCTTAAGAAATGATATAGATCGACTGGATAGAAAATTCGATCAGGTCACTAAGATTTTGTCAGAAGTACTAACAGAGATTAAGAAGATAAATACCTTATAGGATAATAGTCAGCATACAAGATGGCAGTATTTGTCTCTAACTTGCAGATTGAACAGGGATGTGATTTTGAGCATTTATTTGCCCTTGGTGATAATGATAATAATACTACCCTAAATCTAGCAGGTTTCTCAGCAACAGCACAACTGCGTAAGTGGTCGGGAAGCACTAACTATGTTTCTTTCGCTTCGACTGTATCTAGTGCCTTAGATGGAGAAATTCAGATTTCTATGGCATCTACTATAACAACCGATATTAAACCTGGTCGTTACCTTTATGATGTTGTTTTGGATGACGGCACAAGTAAGGTAAAAGTCGTTGAAGGAATGATTAATGTTAGAGCAGGGGTAACAAGGTAATGCCATCTTTACGAATTGGTACTGGTAGCCAAGTTAAGGTTATTGCCAGCGGCTCTTTAGGAGGCGGTGGTG
>MDTG01417343.1_pt1 | contig 12801 bp, 12 predicted proteins | sample 811421 | NCBI WGS metagenome assembly MDTG01 (sample SAMN05326645, study PRJNA326480) | marine metagenome | isolation source: seawater | place: Pacific Ocean: South East | collected 2011 | reverse complement strand
CCTCTAAATCGGACGCTTATTTTAGTCTTATCTCCATCAAGAATAAAGCTTTTTATTTTTTTTAACTTAATATTGTAATCACCAATATCAGTTGAAGGCCTAAATTTGATCTCTTTAGTGGTATTTCTTTTTACTTTAGTTTTGCCAGAACCAGCACTTTTCTTTTTTTCGAAGATATATTTTCCATAATCTAAAAGCTTACATACTATTGGATCAGCATCAGATGGAGATACTTGAACCAAGTCTAGTGAAGCTTCTTTAGCTGATTCAAGTGCCTCAGATAAAGATACTATTCCTTGTTTTTGGCCCATTACATCAATAAGCATAACTTTTTCAGCTCTAATTCTTTCGTTTATTGGGCTTGTATTTTTTTTTGAAGAAGCTATTTGGAATTACCTTTGATATTAAGTATGCATGTATTAACTTATTAAGAATAAAGTTAATATTTTAGTTTTGCGATATGCTGTCATAGTGTGAATTTTATACTAAAAAATATAACTCGCAATAATTTATGGCTGAATAATAAACTTTTCCCAATTAGAATCATTTTTTTTAAAGACCAACCTTTTATTTATTCTAGACTCATGTCCTTCCCAAAACTCAAAATAGTATGGAACAAATGAGAAGCCTCCCCAGTATTCTGGACATAAAGTAAGGTTGCTTTTTTTAAAGGTTTCATCGTAGTTGTTAAGAACGGCCTCATATGAAGAAATTACCTCTGATTGCTTAGAGGATATAGCTAATGCATTTTTTGAAGACAATCTTTTTTTAAAATAATCTTGATTATACTCTAAACTAGTTTGTTCAATATTAGCCTTCATACGAATTTGAACATTCGTTGAAGCCCAGTAAAACAATCCTGAAATCTGATTATGAGTTTTAAAAGCAAACGATTTCGGAGAATTGTAGTTACTAAAAAATATAAACCTATCTTTATCAATAAATTTAATATTTACAAATCTTGAATCAACTTCATTGTCATCTTTATTAAACGAGGCTATTGAAATAGCTTCAATATTTTTTTGATTTGCATTGAATGCTTCTTCGTACCTCTGCTTGAATAAAAGGTATGGTTTTTCTTGGCTTAGATTGTTAAATTTTATCATTTTCAATATGTGGATTAACTGTAATTAAAAAAATTATTTATTTATTTTACTTCGAATCTTTTTTTCCCACTCCCATGCTGAATGTATAGCATCTTCAATGGTTAACTCTGATTTCCAACCAAGAACTTTATTTGCTCTTGTTGTGTCAGCATATGCTGATATGATGTCTCCAGTGCGTCTTTCTTCAAAAGAATAGTTTAATTTAACGCCACTGATTTTTTCAAAAGTTTTGACAATCTCCAAAACTGAAGTGCCTTTTCCAGTTCCAATATTAAAAACCTCATAGTTGTCTTTGTTATTTTTTTCAATCAAACGCTGCATTGCTATCACATGTGCTTTAGCTAAATCAACAACATGAATATAATCTCTAATACATGTTCCATCTGGTGTCGGATAATCATTTCCAAAAATTGAAAGTTTTTGTTGAATTCCAATTCCAGTTTGTGTTACGAAAGGTACTAAATTTTCAGGAGTCCCAACTGGCAATTCTCCGATCTTTAAAGATTTATGCGCTCCTATTGGATTAAAATACCTCAGTGCGATAGCTTCAAGTAAACTGTCCGAGTTGCATAAGTCTTTTATGATTTGTTCACCGATTTTTTTTGTGCTTCCATATGGAGACTCTGCATCTTTGATTGGAGCTGTTTCTGAAATGGGTAGCTCGTCTGCTTGACCATACACTGTGCAAGAAGAGCTAAAGACAAATTTTTGAATGGATAAGTTGCTTAATTCAGATAACAGATTAACTAAAGTATTTATATTATTTTCATAATATTTTAATGGATTGAACACACTCTCGCCTACAGCTTTTGATGCCGCAAAATGAATGACTCCATCTATATCTGTATGTGACCTCAAAAAATTAGCAACAGCTTTTTTTGATTTTAGATCAACCGTGTCTAAGCTTGGCTTAATACCAGTAATTTCAGTAATACCGCTTAAAACATCTAAAGATGAATTTGATAAATCATCTAAAATTAAAACTTCATAACCAGTATTTTGAAGTTCAACTACAACATGTGAACCAATATAACCAAGGCCTCCTGTGACTAATATTTTTTTCATAAAAGTTTCCTCATAGCAAACAAGTATTAAAAATCTCTCTCAGGTAGATCTTCAAACCATTTCTCATGAAGTTTGTTATTTGGCAACACAATTACAAGGGCTGTTAAGATAATTAATTTTAAGTCAATTAATAAAGACTGATTTTTTTGATACCACATTTCAAGCTTTCCTTTGTAGGGAGCAATTACTCTCTCATAAAACTCATGATAATCCTCGTCTTTTACAGAAGACACCAAAGATTCTTCATCTCTAAATATTATTGATCCTATACCAGTAAGGCCAGGTTTTACATCATATATTTTATTTATTATAGAATCAGGATACAGTTTCCAGTCCTGTTCCAGAACAGGTCTAGGACCAACTATGGTTATATCTCCTTTTATTACATTATAAATTTGGGGTAATTCATTAATTTTTGTCTTTCTTAAAATTTTACCAATTTTTGTTACTCTAAAGTCATTTTCAAGAGTGATACTGCCAGTCCCCATGTTTAAAGAATCTTTTAGCATAGTTGCAAATTTCCATATTTTAAATCTTGAATTTTTGTAACCAATTCTCTCTTGGAAATAGAAAACTTCACCTTCGCCACTTAGTCTAAGTAATATCATTATTGGCACAAACAGTGGTAAAAGTATTAAAAAAGCACCAGAAGCAATAATAAGATCAAAAAGACGTTTGAAGAAAATATACATGTTACATTTTTTGATCAAGATTTTTGCCTGTTTCAATGTGGCTAAAATCTGGCACGTATTTTTTTAAAATTTCGATTATAGATACTTTATTAGAGTCCTTTTCTTTGAAAACTTTATTGAAATCATTGACTACGTCTTTGAAAGATATTTCAATGTTCTCTGTTTCAATAAATCCAATAGAGTCATACTTATTTAAATTTAAGTTTTCGTTGTCAGTGTAAAACTCTTCATATCCTTTTTCACCCGAAGTATCTGTTTGAAAAAAATAGATAGGATACTTCCTTGGATTATTATTAATTTCATACTCCTTAGCTTCTTTTTCAGAACTCATAAATACTGGTTCAAAACCATTTTCTTTTAGATATTCTAAAGCAATATCTTTAAAGTAAATTTGATCTTGATGGAAATCTAATTTTGGAAAAAAAATGCTTCCTGTCTTCCCTAAAAAAGTAGCAAGTAGACATATCTGACCAGACTGTTCATGTGTAACAAAAAATCTTTTAATATCTGATGGGCAAGAAAGAGGTTGTTTTTTGTTTAATCTAAAGTTGAATCCATCCAATAAGCTTCCATTAGAAAATGCTACGTTTGCAAATCTTGCGGTTGATACTTGGAAATTATTCTTTTTTGAGAGAATAAGCTTTTCCATTAAACTTTTTGATGCTCCCATAACATTAACAGGATTTGTTGCCTTATCAGTTGAAACACTGAAGAAATATTTTGGAGGATTTTTTTCACAAAGATCAAGTAATTTAATTATTCCAAAAACGTTATTTTTAATTAAAGCTTCAACTGAAATCCCATCCTTTTCTGATCTAACATGCTTATGTGCAGAAAAATTAGCAACAATATCCCAGTTTTCAGAAACATATATCTTATCAAAAGTCTCACTTAGTAAATTTACTGGGTAAGTAATGTATTCTGGACTATAGTCCAACAATTTTGAACTTCTTAAATCTCTAGTAAGCTCAGTTAATGCATTTTCATTGATATCAACAATAATGATTTTGGATGGCTTGAAGTCTAAAATTTGTTTTATGTAACTAAAGCCTATACTTCCAGCACCTCCAATTACCAAAATGTTTTTGTCTTTGATTTTTTCGAGAAGAAAACTTTTATTATCATCCAGATCGATTTGTAAATTCAAATTGTTATATGTTTGCATTTCTGATTGTTCCTTCAATATTAGTTTTCATAATTTTATAGCTATCTAGGAGTTGTTTACTATTCAAATTTCTTGCTATTTTTTCATAACTTCTAAAATCTCTTACAGATTGTGAAAGTTCCTTTTTAAATCTATCATGATTATTTTCATTAAAATCTCCTTTAAATGACCTCGATAAAATCACGCCACTAGAATTCAATCTTAAATGTTCATTTAATACACACTCTGGAGTTGGAGACATATCTGCACCAATTTTGCCAATACCTCCGATGCCAAAATCTAAATTATTTTTTCGTAAAATTGATGTTACATTATCCATCAATCCATCAATATAGGGCTCAAACATTGAAACAGTTCCTCTTTCAATATGTATATCATTTAAACCAATATGAACATAATTAAATGGAAAAATTTTTATTATTTCCTCAAGATTTTTAATTGCATCTAAAGTTTCAATTAGTAGGGATGGTTCAATTTTGGTTGTATCCAACATGTCGATGAAAATTTTAACCTCATCTGCAGTTTTAAAATATGGCAACATAACCATATCTATTTCTTTGCTTCTAGAGTTAATTTCATCAAATTCTTTTTTAGACCATGCTCCAATAGGATTGCAGCGAACTAATATTTTAGTGTTATTAACCTTATTTTTAATTTTCTGAATATCATATACAGAATGATTTGATAAAACAGTATCCCTGCCAACCTGTCTTTCCTTTTTGCCAATTGTCTCTAAATCAATAAAAATCCAATTTATATCAAGAGAATCGACAATTTCAGCCTCTGCAATATTGTTTGTTATATAAAATAAATTAATCAATTATTAAAAAATTTAAAATTATTAAAAATGTCTTTGAATTTTTGTTTATTCCTGATTGTTTCAAAATTTTTTAACTTGTTGTTAAATTCAATCATAGCGACATCTGGAAGAATAAATGGAGGCTTCATAACAACCGAGTAAGAACCAACTTCTCTGAAAATAATTATGTCTCCAACAGAAATATTACCATTGAAGTTATCATGAATAATATCTGATTCAATGCATGTATATCCACATAATTTTGCATTTTTTACGTTTATGGAACTTTTTGAACTAAAGTTTAATATTTCCACAGGACTGTTTATTCTATTCGGAGAAGGATTCATATTATATTTACTACCTGTGGTATTGACATAGGTAACATCATCTATTGTTTTTATACTAACAACATGAACTACAAAATCTACTGCTTTAGATGCTAAAGCAGTTCCAGGTTCTATGAGAATTTCTGGTTTAGTTGCATGAGAGTCACTTTGTTTTTCTATATATTTTGATAAATATTTTATTGAGCTTTTTGCATATTCATCAAAACTTGGGATATCAACAGGGATTTGTTCTTTGATATATTCACTCATTCTGCTAAACATGCCTCCTCCAAGACTAATATATTTTAAGTCATAGTATGTTCTTGAATCGATATTAGATAGAAAAGATATAAATTTATCCATACAATCTTTCCAAGCATAAAGTTGTCTTGATGCGTAATGATAATGCAAGCTTTCTAAAGACAAAAATTCAGACGCATTTGATCTATTTATAATTTTTTGGATCATTTCATCATCAATATCAATTCCAAAGCGAGAAGGAGTATTGATTAAATTGAAATTCAACCTAATCCCGATTCGACAATTTATTTTTGATTCATTTGCAAATTTTTCTATCCACTTGAATTCATCGAATGAATCAACATTAACCAGCACACCCTGCTTCAAATAGTTTTTTGTTTCTTCTTGATGTTTAAAAGGACCATTAAAAAATATATTGCTAGGAAGAAATCCAACTTTCAGTGCAAGTTCTAACTCCATTATTGAAACAACTTCTGCATAACCTTTCTTATCTTTAACTATTTTCAAAAAGTTAGGAATGTAGTTTGTTTTAAAAGAATAAGCAATATTTGCTCTGTTAGTGTATTTTTTAAAGGAATCTAATAAAAAATCGTACTCGTTTTCAAAAACATTTGATCTAATTATATATGCTGCTTCTGAGCTAAGCTCTTCTAACTTTTTTTTAAGTAATATTTCATTAGATTTATAGTCCATTTTTTTAATCTTTTTAATTTAGTCTTTTATTTCAAGCTTGGTTGTCCAAGAGTAATTTTGATAGCTTTGTGCTGTTATTGCTAATTGATATTCATGAAAAATAAATTTAGTTACATCGCCTATTTTAAAATCGATATTTTCAATTAGTTTTATTGGTGTTATTTCTGCAGCAGATCCACACAGAAAAATTTCATCACATTCTGTTAACTCTTCTTCTAGGATTAATCTTTCTTCAACATTGTAATTATTCTCTAAAAGAATTTTTATCACAGTATCGCGAGTAATACTTTCTAAAATATCACAATCTAAAGAAGGCGTTAATACCTCTTCATTCTTTATTAAGAAAACACATGCTCCGGAACTTTCAGAAATATAACCATCTTTATTTTTAAGTAAGGGTAAGTCTGCGCCTTTTGATTTTGCTTCAAGAAGAGCATACCGTCCATTGATATAATTAGCTCCACATTTTACCTTTGGATCCATTGCAAAACTACTTATTCTCCTAGTATTGGTTAAAACAATAGTTTTGTATACCTCAGGTGAATTTCTATCTTTAATCAATGGAGCAATAAAAAATACTGGAGGTTTTTTAGAGGACCATGAATCGATTTCATTAACAAGATATGTAAATCTTATGGAGAAATCTGTTTTAATATTATTTAGAATAATAAGTTCTTTTAAAATATTTAAGAATTCTTTCTTTGAAATTACCTCGATATCAAAACCAATTTTAATTAGAGAGCTTTTTAGTCTTTTTAGATGATCATCAAGCCTAAATATATAGAAAGAATCTTCTTTATAAACTCTTATGCCCTCAAAAACATTTAATCCAAACTGAGTCGAGGCAGACAAAACTGGCAAGGTAGCATTACTTTGTTTGACAAAATTTTTATCATAATAAATATAGTAGTCTTTCATAGATTTATTATTGATCTAATTGATGAGTAAGTGCAATAAATTATTCTTATTTTCAGACCTATTAAAAGTTCAAAAATATTGGTTAATTTATTTTTGTACATTGATATGTATGGATAAGCATCATATTTTAAGTTTTTTAAACCTCTTCTTGAGAAACTGTTTTTGTCTACCTGCATATAGACTAATTCATCCTTAACATTCTGAATTATTAATCCAGATTTTACTGCATTTATCCAAAGTAAATAATCTTGACCGAGTCTTGCATTCGGATAACCACCAATATCTAAGATTTTGTTTCTGTTAAAAAATACACTTGGATGATTTACAGGATTTCTATACTTCATAAATCTTTTTATTTCATTAAATGTATTAGGTACTATTCTACCGGAAAATAAATTTGGAAATGATTGAAAACATTTAATATTGCCTCCAAGTATATCAATATCAGGATTTGAACTAATAACTTTTATTTGTTTTGAAAATCTGTCTTTAGCGCATACATCATCAATATCCATCCTAAAAACCCAATCATTACTGCACAATTTCATTCCATAATTAAGCGCATATGCTAGGCCCATATTTTTATGCAGCCCATAAAATTTTAAAGGTAAAATTGTGCTCCATTTCTTAATATTTTTTATAACCAGGCTCTCAACTGGTCCATCAATTATTAAAATGATCTCATTTGGAATAGATTCTTGAATTTGAATACTTTCAAAGCAACGATTGAGCTCTTCCACTGTATTTTTACTATAAATACTTATAAGCAAGGAAGTGTTCAATTTAAATCAGTTTTGAGTAAATTAGAGTGTTTTGAAGATACGATATTATGATGTTTTTTTAGCTGAAACATGATAACCGGCAGTAAATCCCTTTTGCTGATAAATGCTTTCCCATAAAAAACAAAAAATAGGATTAATAATTAAGAAAATAGGAGAAAATACGACTAACGAAATAAAAGCTAATAGCTTTTGAAATAAATTGTTATTTTCAACCATAACCTCTAAAAATGATTTAAAAATAGTTGCTCCTAAAGCAAAATAAGTCGTGTGAAGTGAGCCATTTTCTTCAATTTTTAATTCAGTAAAATTATTTTCAGTTAGGAATTTTTGATACCAATATTTAGTGTACCCTCCATAATAATGGTACGGTTCTTGATGCAATCCTGACTGTAATGGAGCAGTAATTAATAGAGTCCCACCTGGTTTTAGAATTCGGGATATTTCATTAATTGCAGAAATAGGATCTGGGACATGCTCAATGACCTCAGTACACAAAATAACATCATATGAATTGTTTGGAACAGGAATATCCAAAATATCACTTACAAAATCTATTTTTCCATAGCCTTCCTGATTTTGAATCTGTGAATCCGATAGTTGAATAAAATCTTGGGTGAAATACTCACAATGATTAAACTTTTCTCTGTGAGGACAACCGCCTGCACCTATATCAAGAACCTTTGATCCCTCAGCTATCATATTTGCCTGCTTGGTTAACCATCCTTCTCTTCGCATTCTGTTATATGCAAAAATTCTTTCCAATGGCTTTAAGAATTTAAAAACAGCTACCTTTAAAACAATAATTTTATTTTCTTTCATAAGACATTAGTTTGATAAAGTTAAAAAAGTTTGATTAAATCATTTGCATTCTTCATTGTATCGAAATCTTGCATTATTTTGTTTCTGCCATTTTTACTAATTTTTCTTCTAAAATCTGGCTTGTTTATTAGATCAATTATACCACTCAGGATAGCATTGGGATCATTTTGTTTCACCAATATACCTGATTGACCATCAACTAATTCCTTTGTCCCTCCAGAGTCTGTAGCGATAACTGGAATTCCATAAGACATTGCCTCCATGAGTGAAACAGGAATTCCTTCAAAAACATCCGGGATGCTAATAGAAGAACTAATAACTATATCTACTTCATGAATTTTGTATTTATTTAAGAGTTCTTGGTGATCTATATTTCCAGGAAAATAGCAATGATTAATCAAATTTAATTCTTTTACTTTTTCCTGAAGAACATTTAATAATGGTCCACTACCAAAAAAATACCATTTAAAATTATTAACTCCTATATCAATTAATTTTTTGGCTGCCTTAATTGCATAAACATGCCCTTTATGTTCTTTTAATTCTGCGGGAGTGGCAATAATAAGCGGATCATTTATATTAATTTTTTCCTTTATATAACCTTGAGTATCAACCCCTAAGTGAACTGTGCTAACTTTTTTTGATAAAGATGGGCCTATAAAGTTAGACAAATCATTCGCAATTATTTTTGAAATAGTTCTACATTTTGATGCAGATTGTGATTGAAATAAAAAAGACCTTTTATATTTAGAATTTAATACTGATGATGAATGAAGTGTATAACTCCATGGCACTTCTAGATTTGAAGATATGATATATGCCATAACTGCTGCTGAAGTAGTCGATAAGGAATGGACATGATTAATTCCTTCACCATGAAGGAGTTTTGCTGAAAAAATTGATTTTGGCATTACTATTATGGCTTTAACAAAATCAATTATGGTATTTGATTGCTTAACAATGCCAATTAGCAATTTTAAAAAATTTAAAGGATTAAATGCGATACTCCGAAGAAAGATAATAAAAATTTTAAAATTTATATATGGTAAATCAATTAAGTTTGAAGAAAATTTAATTGCATCCTGGTTAATAATTTTTCCCTGTCCACTTCTTGGGATAATAGTTATATCATTACCCAAATCCATTAATGAATTTATTTCATTTATAGCCCATACCTCTGATTTCCCATAAGGAAAAGAAGATGTAATAAAGACAATTTTTTTACTCATTTTTTTTAATTACTGAATCAGCTTTTTTGATAAAGGTAATAGTTGAATTATTAGACATTAGTAACAATGCTAAGCCAGGAAGCAGTATTAACCAATAAAATTGAATAAACGCAGAGGTTTGGCTCTTCATCGTCAAAGTTATGACTAATACTAAAATAGCAAGCATGGCCTTGTTATACTTTCTATCATTTGATTGAGTTAATCTAATCCATAGAATCATACCCAAATTCCAAAACAAAGCATTATAAAATATTCCAAACATGCCCATTGCATTGTATCCTTCAACAAAATAATGATAACCCCAACCTACTCCTCGATCTTCCTTTGTTCCAAATCCACGTTCCAGTATAGTGGTAGTCAAAAAAGGATATTCAAGGAGAACTAGTGAATTTGCAGCATTAGATTTAATAACTTCGACTGGATCGATAATCTTATATTGCATTGAGAGAAATAAAGTATGGGATGGGAGATAGTAGTCTTGTAATAATATAGCGGCAGACAATTCATCCTCAACAAATTGTGATTCACTGCTATCAAATTCTGAAAATGAAGAAAAGTCAACATTTTCATCCTGAAGCCTGAGATCACGCAATACTACTAAAGCGCTAATTACTAAAAAGCCACCAAACATTACTGCTAATATTTTTCTTTTCTGGTATTTTATTGTTTTAATAAAAGGAGAAAGTTCATAAAAAGAAATTGCAACAAAAAAATATAGAATGTCACTTCTTGTTCCAGCAGCAACAGCTACTCTTAAATAAAACAAGATACACAAGATAAAAACTACAAATGAAAATAGTCGTTTTTTAAAATTATTTGAGCTATCTCTAATAAGTGTATACAAAATAAACGTACAAATCGTGAAAATCCAATAACCAATTCCAAACCAAGGACCTCCTAGTGAGTTTCCTCCTCCTTGTAGATAGCCAAATAAATTTCTATACATTACAAAATATAGATTTAGTGTTATATACAACAGAATTACAAATAAGAAAAATATATATTCACCGAAGTTTCGTCTTGTTTTTTTTACAATATAACTATCTGTTTTATCATTTTTAGGATTCATAATTCTGTATAACAAAAATGTAAAGACAAAAGAAAAAAACATAAAAGCCCAATATTTATAAAATAGCGATAGTCCAAAATACGCGCCAACTACATCTGATAATTCAGGGAAATATGCATATCCAATTTGAGCAAAAATTGTATAAATATAAAGTGCAAAAAAAGCTAATGCGTGAAGATCATGACCTCTCCTTAACATAAAAAATATGGAATACAAGACAAATGACGAAAGTAATAATATTAAAAATAATGGCAGCATTCTTATTTATTAAGTAATTTAAGCTTACTCTTTAATATCACCCAAAGATCCTCTAGTTCTTGTAATTTTAATGCAAATTTAGCAAACAAAATATACATGACCAAGAAAACAAATGAAGATAAGGCAATTATGAATACACTTTGATATGTGCCATTTAAAATTAATTGAGGAATAATATTTGAAATAAATGGCAAGATTAATGTTACAAAAAGACCAGCAAATAAAACAGCAATAGCATTTTTAATTAAAAAAAATAAAAAATTTCCTGTTAGAAATTTTAATTCTTTATCTTTTGCTAAATGAATGGTCACAAAAAACAGAATTGCAAAAGTCAAAGTATTTGCCATACCTATCCCAACAAATGAAAATTGTTCTTTTAAGAAACCTGCTAAAGCAAAAAAAATAATTGGAATTATTAATCCAAGCTTAGCAATATTTTTATATTCGCCTCTTGAGTAAAAAAGTGTTCTTAATAAGTTCAACCCTGAGCTAAAAACAGCTGCTAAAAGATACCATGGAACAACGCTTGATAAGTTTTTTACTGATTCAGCATCAAAGATCCCTCTTCCATAAAAAAGAGTTAAAATTTGGAGTCTTAATGTAATAAATGCACCGGCTGCAAAAATAGTTATCATCATTGCATACTTAAGTGTTTGCTCAAATTGATATAATGAAGAGTCTCCTTGTTCATTAGCATATTTGTCAGCTAAATCAGGTAATGAAACAACTGAAATTCCCATGCTAACAGCTACAGATAAAAACCCTGCAAAACTTTGAGAATATCCTAAATATGAAACACTTCCAATTTCAAGCTTAGAAGCCCAAAAATAAGCTATTGGAATAAGTATAGTAAATGGTAACAAAGACAACGTGACCAAAAATGACTCTTTTAACAATAATTTTTTGTAGGGTATATGTTTAATATTAAAACTAAAAAGGTTCAGAGAAATTTTTGAAGCGTTTAAGAGAATAATAAACTGGATTATTAGCGCAATACAAAAACCCAATGAGATGCTCCGAACTCCCAAACTCTCATTGAATAGCAATACAAAACCAATAATAAAAACACCATGTAACAGCGCAGTCCAAGATACTTTAAAAAATTCTTTTTGATAATTTAATATAGCTGATAAGTAGCCAGATAAAATAGCAAATCCAGACCCAAGCCAAATCATCAAAGTAAGATGAATACCTAGATTTGAAGATATTGTGTTATTGGGAGTAAATATTTCTATATTTTTTGCCACAAAAAAAGAACCAATCAAAGCAAATAAAAATCCAAAAGCCAATATAAATATCCATACTGAATTAATAAATTTATTAAGCTCTAATTTATTTGATTTAAACTTTGCGAAAGTTGGTATTAAGACTGAAGCAAAAATTATTGGAATTATCCCTGTCACAATAGCCGGTACGGATAATATTTTGAAATATATATCCATCTCAGCCGATGCACCAAATGTACTTGCAAATAATATTTGGCAAACAAAACCCAATACAGCACTGAGAATAAAACCGATTGTTACTAGAAGTGCATTTTTAAACATTTTTTATATTTATATCATTGATAGTTATTTAAATAGATGTATAAATTTTTGCATCACATTAAATATTGCTGT
>MDTG01236598.1_pt1 | contig 12801 bp, 9 predicted proteins | sample 811421 | NCBI WGS metagenome assembly MDTG01 (sample SAMN05326645, study PRJNA326480) | marine metagenome | isolation source: seawater | place: Pacific Ocean: South East | collected 2011 | reverse complement strand
TTTGGTATCGGATCCGATGGCATAATCCTTATTTCCCCTGCTGAAAATGATTATGACGCAGAAATGACAATTTTAAATTCTGATGGAACAGAGGCAGAAATGTGTGGAAACGGTATGAGATGTTTAATTATGTTCTTATATGAAAAGTTTAATAAAAGTATAAAGACAAAAAAAGATTATAAAATCAAAACTTTGGCAGGGGATATTACAGGATCATACCTACCAGATGTAGATGAAGTTAGAGTAAATATTGGACAACCTATATTTACTCCAATTAATATTCCTACATCACTAGATGTTAAAAACAATATAATTCCTGAAGGTAATATTACTATCGATAATATAAATTTTAAAATTTACGCTGTAGGTATGGGTAATCCACATTTAGTTACTTTTGTTGAAGATATTGAGGAAGTAAAATTACATACATGGGGACCTTTATTAGAAAATAATAAATACTTTCCTTCCAAAACTAATGTTCATTTTGTTCAGGTGATAAATGATAAAGAAGTTGTTGTTAAGGTATGGGAAAGAGGTTGCGGTGAGACTTTAGCCTGTGGAACTGGAGCATGTGCTGTAGTCGTTACATCTAATATTTTAGGATTTTGCAATGGTAAAACTAAAGTTAATCTAAAAGGTGGATATTTATATATTGATTGGAATAATACTACTAAGAATATTTATATGACAGGAAAAGCTAAGTATGTCTATGAAGGTAAAATAAATATAGATAAATTTATATAGATAGAGGTTATTAAATTGAAATATTATCTTGATGCTTGTGCTACTACTCCTATGCTGGATAGTGTTATTAGTGTAATTAATGATATAAATAGGGATATTTACGGTAATCCATCAAGTTTACATATAGAGGGTATTAATGCGGCAAATATTCTAGAAAAGTCTAGATATAAAATAGCGAATTTTTTTGGAACCTCATTTGAGAAGGTTATCTTTACTTCAGGAGCTACTGAATCGGTAAATATAGCTATTAAAGGGGTCTGTAATTTGCTTAAACCAGGTAGATTAGTTATATCAAGTTTAGAGCATTCATGTGTTAAAAATGCTGCACTAAGCCTTAAAAATAAAGGTTGGGATATTGAATATTGGCCAGTTGATAAACATGGCAATATTTTGATTGATTATGCTGAAAAATTATTATCTAAACCTACAAAAATGGTCTCTATTACTTGGGCTCAAAATGAAATTGGTACAGTCCAACCTATTAATATTATTGGCAAGATGTGTAAAGAAAAAGAGATTTTCTTTCATACAGATGCAACTCAATTAATACCCCACTCTTCAATAGATTTTGATAATAGTTTTATTGATTTATTAAGTGCTTCATCCCATAAATTACAGGGTCCTAAAGGCGTTGGTTTGTTATTAAGTAAATTAGAAATTAATAAAAGTATTTGTAGTATTAATTCAGGAGGTAACCAAGAATTAGGTTTGCGGCCTGGAACAGAGCCTATTTCATTAATAGCTGGTATGTGTAAAGCTCTTGAAGAAATTAAAGATACAATAGTTTATGACGGTGTGAATACAAAGTTTAAAGATAGCAAAATATTTGATAATACAAAAAAACTATATAATTTATTATCAAAATATAATAATATAAGTCTAGTAGGTAATACTTTTGATCATAATAGAATACCTAATAATATATCAATTATCGTAAAAGATAAATCAGGTAATCCTCTAAATTCAAGATCAATAGTAAGAAGATTATCAGATAAAGGTGTTTTTGTAAGCAGCGGTAGCGCCTGTTCCTCAAATTCAGAAAGTGAAAATAATTCATTAGTTTCTATTGGTATAGATAAAATTTTTTTAAATAGTCTTTTAAGAATAAGCCTCGGTTCATGGATCGAATCAGATAAAATTGAATTAATATCAAGTAGGTTTAATGAAGTCCTATCTGATTATCCATAATTCCATATAAATTATGACAAAAACATTACCTCACGATTTATTCGAAGCTGAAAGTCAAATCCAAGAATCTATTGTTTCTACCTCAATAAATTCTTCTAAAAAATTATTCACTATTAATTTATTATTTCAGAATCTTAGAATTAATCCAATTCTTAAAAGAATATGTTTGAAGTTAAGTGAAAGAGATATTGGTTTTTATATAATATGGCCTGATGAAGGAGCTTCTGCACTTTGTAAAAGAGATCTTGAAGAATTTTCTGATTACATATTTTCATTCAATAGATTTATCAAGGAAAAGTCAAATCTTAATGAATATAAAGTCTTACTTGCAATTAATCCCCAACCATTTGATTTTGATCAATTTAAGGAAATATGCGAATCTTATTCCGGAAAAATATTTATGATTAATGGAAAACTCGAAGATATTGCTATTGGTATAGGAAATGTCGGTAGAGAAAGAAGAAAGCAATTTATAAGCTCCTGGGAATATATTTATTGGCTTCAACCTATTAATAAAGGAGCAATTATGAAACTTTATCAGTCTAACTGGATTCTTTTCAAATTAGATGAAGATGGTTATAGATATTGTGAATCTTTTGAGATAAAGCCAGATGAGGAATCAATATTAGAAGCATTTAATAAATAAAATATGAAATTAAAGTATTATATTTTTTTATTTATTATTTTATTATCTCCATTTATTTTAAAAAGATTTTTATTTAAAAATTATTTTTTTGGTAAAATTTATAGTTTTTTTTCTTATGATAAACCTAATATAAATATCTGTAATTCTGTTCAAAGTGATCTAGATTATTATCTAAAGAACAAGAAAAAGGACAATATAAGTATTACTATGATAGATAGGAATGGAAGTATTGTTGTTGATCATAAAGGAACAACATTTAGAATTCCTGCCTCTAACCTTAAACTAATTACTACTGCTTTTTCCCTATCTAGGTTAGGATCTAATTATACAATTAAAACATCATTATATAAGGACTCAAATAATATATTTCATCTGATGGGAGGTGGAGATCCTGATTTATCTTCAGAAGATCTAAGAAAAATAACAGATAAAATATCTAATGAAGTAAAGTTATTAAACCTTAGCAATGTAATAATATATATATATGATATGCCCATGGAAAAATGGTGGCCATCAACATGGTCTAAATATGATAAAAGTAAAATTTATGGTGCACCATTAACTAAGTTAGCTATTCAAAGTAATTCTACTTATGATGGTTTATACAATCCAATAAATAAGATTAAAAATATAATAAGAACAAATTTAGATAATTATAATATTAGACCAATAATATTATTTAGCAGCAATAATTCTGACTATTTCTTAAAGAAATTTTTTACCTACAAGAAATTATTTGAAATAAAGTCATCAAAATTAAGTTCATTGATTTCATTAGCAAACTCAGAAAGTCATAATTTCACCTCAGAGATATTATTAAGACATGCAGCTAATAGTTGGGATTATGAAAATATAAATAAGCAGCTCTATACATGGATTCGATTAAATAGATTAAATGATAAAAGTATCAAAATTTATGATGCTAGCGGACTTTCCCGTAATAATAGAGCTACAACTCAATTGTTTGCTAACTTATTATATAAAATAAACACAAAATACTATAAGGATATTTATTTTTCATCTATGTCTCTTTATGGCGTCAGAGGAACACTTGCTGATAGGCCATATTCTAAAAAGTTAACATTTAATTTTCTTGGTAAGACAGGAACTTTAAATAAAGTACGTTCTATAACTGGTCAGGTAAATATTAACAAAAATCCTTATTATATAAGTATAATTGCCAATGATATTGAAAATGATGATCTAACTGTTAATAAGATATTGAACATTTTAGCTTCAGGTAAAATGTGTGATTCCTAGGTATTAACTAAAAATATCAATCAAATCCTTACCCACCATTGGAGTTACCATATGGTTGATATTACCTTTGTATCTAGCAACTTCTTTAACAACTGAGCTACTTAAGAAACTATAGTGGGTTTCAGTTGCTAAAAAAATTGTTTCAATATCACTATCTAATGACCTATTAGTATGTGCAATTTGTAATTCATACTCAAAATCACTCATTGCTCTTAATCCTCTTAGGATTAAATTTACTTTATTTTCTCTTGCACAATCAACTGTTAGACCTTTAAAAGATATTATTTTCACTCTGTTAAGACCATTAGTTGCTTCAGATATTTGCTTGATTCTTTTTTCTAGAGAAAATGTCGGTTCCTTATGGGGATTTTCAAGAACTGCAATAATTAACTCATCAAAGAGACAGCAACCTCTTTTTACAAGATCCAAATGACCAAGTGTTAGAGGGTCAAAACTACCAGGATAAAGTGCTTTCATGATGATTACAAAATAACATCAACTAAACTTAAAAACTTTTTTTTAGAGTTTAATAAGTTTTTTAATTCAAATGACTTTAGATCTAGATGCAAAAAAGATTCTTCTTAGAAAAATCCCTCACGGACTTTTTATCTGTGGTGTGAGAGATGGCGATGATATTAATGGATTTACGGCTAGCTGGGTCACTCAAGGCTCGTTTACCCCTCCAATAGTTGTTATTTGTGTTAAGTCGGATGGTTCTAGTCATCAAATAATTAAAAAAACAAATAAATTTTCTTTAAACGTTCTAAAAAAAGATCAAAAAGATATTGCTGCTACATTCTTTAAACCCCAAAAAGGCCTAGGAGGTAGGTTCGAAACATTATCTTATACTTTTGGACCTTCAGGCTTACCATTATTGGAAGATTGTATTGGTGGTGTCGAATGTGAATTAATTGGCAATATTGAAAATGGAGACCACACTATTTTTGCCGGAGAAGTAAAGTATGCGAATCTAATTAGCGATTCAGACTCATTATTATTATCTTCTACCGGTTGGAATTATGGTGGATAGTATTTAAATTTTATAGATATGTTTGATCAGTCATTATTAATAGATAAAGATAGATTGAAATCACGTCTAAAAGATATACCTAAATTACCTGGCTGTTATTTAATGAGAGATAGGGAAGATCGTATTTTATATGTTGGTAAATCAATTAATTTATGTAATAGAGTTAAAAGCTATTTTCAAAGGTTTGATGATCATTCCCCTCGGATTTCATTAATGGTCAGGCAGATTTTTGAAATAGAATTTATAGTAACAGATAATGAAATAGAGGCATTAACTTTAGAGTCAAACTTAATTAAAGATCATCAACCTTATTTTAATGTTTTATTAAAGGATGATAAGAAATATCCTTATGTATGTATTACGTGGAGTGAAAAATATCCTAGATTATTTATAACAAGAAGGAGAAATAATAGACCAAATAAGGATAAGTTTTATGGTCCTTTTGTTGATGTTTCATTATTAAGACGAACAATGTTTTTGATAAAAAGTGTTTTCCCATTAAAACAGCGCAATAGGCCTCTTTATAAAAATAGAACATGCCTAAATTATTCTATAAATAGATGTCCAGGGGTATGTCAGGAATTAATATCTTCAGAAGATTATAAACAAACTTTAACTAAAATAGAAATGATTTTCCAAGGAAGATCTGACGAATTAAAGAACTTATTGATAGACAAAATGAAAGCTTACTCTGATCGTCAAGATTACGAATCAGCAACTATTGTAAGAGATCAAATAAAAGGTATAGAAAATATAGGTTCTTCACAGAAGATGACCTTGCCTGATGACTCTGTGAGTAGAGATATTATTGCAATGGAGTCTGATGGAAATATATGTAGTATCCAGTTATTTCAAATGCGTGCAGGCAAATTAGTTGGTCGATTAGGGTATATTTCTCAGACATCAATACTTGAAAAAAATATAATTCTTCAACAAATTATAGAAGAACATTATAGTAAATTAGATCCTGTTGAAATTCCACGTGAGCTATTAGTCCAATATCAATTACCCAAGCAAGATGTAATAACAGATTGGCTTTGTACTCTAAGAAAGAAAAAAATAAAAATAATAAACCCTATTAGAAAAAGTAAGGCTGAAATTGTTGAACTTGTAAGGAAAAATGCTGAATATGAGTTACAAAGAATTAAAAGAGGAAAAGAGAGCAATGTTCTTGCATTAGAAGAATTAGCTGAACTGTTAAAAATGAACGAAATACCAAGAAGAATTGAGGCCTATGATATTAGTCATATACAAGGAAGTGATGCAGTTGGTTCTCAAGTTGTTTTTATTGATGGTATGCCGGCAAAACAACATTATAGAAAATATAAAATAAGAAATTCTTCTATTAAATCTGGTCATAGCGACGACTTCCTGTCAATGGCTGAAGTAATTAGAAGACGATTCAGAAGATGGTCTTTATATAAAAAACAAGTTGGCAATATAAGAGATTTAAAGTCTTCTAAAGGATCTCTTTTTGACGAGATACCTATAAATGATTGGCCAGATTTAATAATGATTGATGGAGGGAAGGGACAATTAAATTCTGCACTAAAGGTATTAACTGAGTTGGATTTAGATGCTGATGTAAACATATGTTCTCTTGCAAAAAGGAATGAAGAAGTTTTTATACCTTTTGAAAAAAAACCATTATTGACTAATAAAAATGATTCTTCAATATTGATTTTGAGAAGACTTAGAGATGAGGCACATAGATTTGCAATTTCATTCCATAAGCAACAGAGATCAAAAAGAATGATTAGATCAGACTTGTCAAATATTCCTGGGTTGGGTTCAAAAAGAGTTAAAGAATTACTTTTTCACTTTAAGTCTATTGATTCTATACAGCTAGCTACACTTGAAGATATTAATAAGGTACCAGGATTAGGAAAAAAAACAGCAAAAGAAGTTTGGCAATATTTTAATAAATAAATCCTATTTTTAATATTTAGAAATTACATTTATATTATGTCAAAGAAAAAATAACTCTAAAATGGATTTAAAACGTGTTTTTCAAAATATCTCAAGAACAAGCTGTCCATATGATATGAATTTTCATTGCCATACTAAATATAGTGATGGAAGTCTAGATCCGATTGATTTATATATACAAGCTAATACTTTAGGTTTAAGTCATATTGCAGTCACAGATCATCACTCAATTCAAGCATATTTAGATATATATGGTTTTCTTAAAATAAACAATAATAAGATTTATAAAACTAAATTATGGAGCGGAGTTGAAATAACATCACTTCTAAATAATTGTTTAGTTCATATTTTAGCTTTTGATTTTGATGTCGAAAGTAAGTACTTAAGTCCATATTTACTAAATAACTCTGTGAAAGGAGATTTATTAGAAGCCTCGAATGTTATAAAAAACATAAAAAAAGCTAATGGTTTATCTTTTCTTGCTCATCCTGCTAGATATAGAATACCTTATACAAATTTAATTAATGAGGCTGCAATTTTAGGGATAGATGGAGTCGAGGTTTGGTATGATTATGATAGAAAATCTGAGTGGAAAGTCTCTACTTTTGTATGTGAATCTATTGAAAAAATTGTTAATAAAAATAATTTGCTTATCTCCTGTGGAACTGATACTCATGGCATCTCCTTATTAAAAAGATAAGATTAACTACTTTCAATAAATGAGTCTAATTCATTAATTAATGTCTTTAAATTATCTATATTATTATTAGAGTTCTTCCAAAGACCTCTATTTGAGGCTTCTAATAATCTCTCAGCTATATCTTTTAGGCACCAAGGATTATTTTCTAAAATAAAGTTTTTGTTATCTTCATTTATTAGAAATGTTTCGTAAATACCTTCGTAACACCAACTATTAACTGAATTAGTAGTTGCATCATAACCAAATAAATAATCTACACTAGCACTTATTTCAAAAGCCCCTTTATAACCATGTTTTTTTATACCTTCTATCCATTTAGGATTTAATAATCTACTTCTTACTACTTTATCAATTTCATTTTTAAGTGTTCGTACTCTAGGTCTACTAATTCTTGAATGATCTGAAATATATATTGATGGTTTTTTACTGCTAATTGATTCTATTGCTGCAGCAATTCCACCTTGAAACTGATAGTAATCGTCAGAGTCAAGGATGTCATGTTCTTTATTATCTTGATTATGAACTACAAGTTCCACACTCTTAAGTGCTTTTTTTAAATCTTCTTTTTTATTTATTGGATTTTCTGAACCTTTATAAGCCCACATACTCCATGATAAATAAACATCTCCAATATCATTAATATTATTCCATTCTGAACTATTTATTAATTCTTGGAGACCTGCACCATACGCGCCAGGAGCTGATCCAAAAATTCTAGGATTATTTTGAGGTGATTTATCTATATATGGGTTATCTCTTTCAGATTCATTTAAATTTGAAAGTAAAACTTGAGCGTTATATAAAAGTTCAATTAATTGAGGAAAGGAATCTCTAAAAAGACCTGATACTCTTACTATTACATCAACTCTGGATCTACCAAGAATTTGTATTGGAATGGCCTCTAAATCTATCAATCTTCTAGTAGAGAAATCCCAAATAGGCTTAACACCCATTAATGCAAGTATTTGAGCTACGTCTTCTCCTCCATTCCTCATTGTAGATGTTGCCCAAATAGAAATAGCTATACAGCTAAGATCCTCTCCATTCTCTAAATGATATAAATCGATAATATTTTGTGAACTCCTTTTACCGAGATCCCATGCCGCCTCAGTAGGCAATCCTCTGATATCAACACTATAAAAATTCTTGCCAGTTGGAAGGACCTCAATATTTCCTCTTGTAGGAGCTCCGGAAGGACCACTTTTAACTCTGTTTCCTGAGAGAGAATTTATTAATGTATTTTTTTCGTTAACTGCCGAAAGGAATAATTTATCAATGATATTTAGTTTCATAAATAAGAGATAATCATTAAGAGAACTATTAAATAATTTTTCTATTAAATTATCATCAAAAGTTTTATAATGTTTAACGAGAAATTTTTTTTTGATAGATAATAAATTAAAGACTTTAGAAGATAATAGTATTTCAATAAGTTCGTTTGCAAAGTTTTCTATAAATGAAATTATTTCAGAATTCTTCCTTGCTTTTAAATTTGTAAATTTTTTATATATTTCATTGTCAATTATTGTAGGAGTGTCATATTCATTATTGTTCCATGGATCTAGATCAAAACCTAGATTTGTAGATAAAATCTGAGTAAATCCTGAATATTTACCAGATGGAGCTCTTGATATCGATAAAATTAGCTCACTTAATTTTTTATTCTCAGGTAAAATACCAAAAATATGTAATCCTGTTCTAATCTGAGATTCTTTTATTTCACATAAATATGAATCTGATTTATCAATTATATTTTCTAAAATTTCATAATTATTTTTTATATCATCGTTATTAAAATCAAGGAAAGGAAATTTTTCTTTTTGTAATAAATTAATTATTTGATCAATAATTAATTTATTTCTATTTGCATCAATCAATTTAGTTTCATAGTACTCATCAAAAAGCGACTCTAATCTTAGTAAGTTTCCATATATACCTGACTTTCCAATGGGAGGTGTTAAGTGATCAATAATTACAGCCTGGGAACGTCTTTTAGCTTGAGAACCTTCACCGGGATCATTAACGATAAATGGATAAATATTTGGAAGAGGAGGTGAAACTATGTGAGGGAAACAACCTTCACTAAGGCCAATACCTTTCCCCGGTAGCCATTCAAGACTTCCATGTTTACCAAGATTAATAATTGCATCAGATTTATTTATAGAATTAATCCAATAATATTGAGCTAGATATCTGTGAGGAGGAGGCAAGTCTGGCGAGTGTAAATCATTTATAGAAAATGGGTCATAACCCCTGCTGGGTTGAATAAGAATTGATATATTCCCAAATTCAACACCATGTATTGGAAATCCTTTAGGTTCTAGTTCAATTGATTTATTTGGATCTAGCCATCTATTTGTTATTATTTCTTTTGCAGATGGGATAATTTTTTCCCAATATCTCATATAACTATTAAGTGGTAAATAATCTAAAGGTTTATTATTACTGGATAAAGGATCATTAGTTCTTCTACTTGTAATTAATTTAATTAAATCACTATCATTAAGGGGGATTTTAACTTCTCCTAATTCATATCCTTCACTTTTAAGCCAAATTAATATTTTTAATAAACTATTAGGAGTATCTAGACCAACACCATTTGCAATTCTTCCATTAGTAACTGGATAATTTGCTAATACAATTGTTATTTTCTTATCTTTATTTGCTTTTTGTTTTAATTTAATCCAATTAGATATTAAATTTATACTCCAATTAATATGATTATCATAAGGAGATAAGACATGTATCTGTGTTCCTATATCTTTATTCACTTTGGAATATTCTTTAAATACACAAGGTCTAGTTGTTATTCTTCCATCTATCTCAGGCATTACGATTTGTAATGTTAAATCAATGGGATTAAGCCCTAGTGATGAATCTTTCCATTTATCTTTTGTTTCACTGCTTACTATAAATTGAAATACTGGTACATTAATTTTATCCCAAAGTATACTTTCTTCATGATTGTTGCTAGATACTGATGAAAATGACGTCGTTGTAATTATTGAACTGATTTTTTCTTTTTTTAAATAACTTATAATTTTTAAACAAATACTTTTATTTCGTAGTGATGTTACCCACAATGCTCTTGGTGATAGTCCTTGCTCTCTAAGATATTTATTTATTGCATTTGCATAATTAATATCTTCTGCATTTAAATAAGAACTATATAAAATAACACCAACCTTTGGACCTTTATCATTCTTCCAATCCCATTTATGTGGCTGATTTAATATTTCATAATTACGATCTAAAATAAAATCTTTATGTTCTATTATATTAGAAAATATATTTAAACATCTTTTTAGATTATTTACACCTCCATATCTAAATAACTGTGCTAAATAGTCAACTTTTTGTAAATCTATAGTACTATATTTATGAAGTTCAAGTTCATTTTCTAAAGTTCCAGAGATAATTATTAAGTTTCTATTCTTCTTTAAGTTTTTCCAATTATTTAATTGCTCAATTCCATAACTCCAATGATTAAGTCCTCCAAGTAATCTAACTATTATTAGTTTTGATGATAAAGCAGTTGAAGAGAGATAGTGGTCTATTTGAGATTTATATTTTAAGTCTGAAATTAAAAGTGCTCTTATATTATATTTATATGAAAAGTTTGATTTATTTGATAATATTTTTGAAAAAGTTGCAATATCGGTTGAGGCACTTGTAAGAAATATTATTGGAGCTGTTTCTTGCTCAATAAGAGAGAATTTTTCATCATTAATATTTTGAGGGTAACTTACGATCTTGTGCATATCAATATGTGCCCCTTTTTAATAAACTTAGTTTTTGAGCAGTTTTGAGATAATCTAATTTAGTGAATGACTTTAATATGCATAACTTTCTAAAATACGCTTGGTTTAAAGGAAATTGTATTCCATTTGAAAAAGCTAATGTTTCCATAGCCACCCATGCACTTCATTATGGTACTGCTGCTTTTGGAGGCATGAGAGCAATTCCAAACCCAAGTCAGAAAAATCAAATACTTCTTTTTAGATTGGACAATCATATAAATAGACTTTGTAATAGCGGGAAATTCTTATTAAGTGAAATAAATTATCAAACTCTACATGAAGCATTAGTTGCTTTTATCAAAGCAAATAAGCCTGAAGTCCCAATCTATATTCGTCCTTTTCTTTATACAAGCGATTTAGGTATTGCACCTAGATTGCACAATATAGAGACTGATTTCTTTATTTATGGAATTGAGCTTGGTGATTATCTATCACCTGAAGGAGTTTCCTGTAGATTCAGTAGCTGGACTCGCCAGATGGATTCATCATTGCCATTAAGAGGCAAAATAAGCGGAGCATACATTACTAGTTCCTTAGCTAAGACTGAAGCTGTCATGTCCGGTTTTGATGAAGCACTATTGATGAATTCTCAAGGAAAAGTATGTGAAGCAAGCGGTATGAATCTTTTTATTGTTAGAAATAATGAGCTGATAACACCAAGTGTGGATCAAGACATTCTTGAAGGAATTACCAGACTAAGCGTAATTGAAATTGCTAGAGACCTTGGTATTAATGTTATTGAAAGACCAATCGATAAGACAGAACTTTTTATTGCTGATGAAGTTTTTCTTACTGGAACAGCTGCAAAAATTACTCCTATAAAAAAAATAGAATCAACATTAATAAACTCAAAAGGGGATATTATGGATAAAATAAAAAATATATTAATTCGAATAACAGAAGGTAAAGAACTAAAGTATAATAAATGGGTAACTAAAATAGATCTTTAATAATGACACTTATTTTTAATATGTTATTTAATAAAATGTTATAAATTTGTCATGATTAGTTTTAAAGAATTTATTAATTCGGAAAACAAACCATTAATTGTTTTTGATGGTGCTACTGGTACATCATTCCAATCTCAAAATTTAGATTCTCAAGACTTTGGTGGGGAAAAATATGATGGATGTAATGAAAATTTAGTTATTACCTCTCCACATTCAGTAGAAAATGTTCATAAAAGTTTTTTAGATGTTGGATGTGACGTTATTGAAACAAATACATTTGGTGCTACCTCAATTGTCTTGGATGAATATGGAATTGGTCATAAATCATATGAAATTAATAAGAAAGCCGCATCAATAGCAACAAAATTAGCCAAACGTTACTCTACTAAAAATAAGCCTCGATTTGTCGCAGGATCACTAGGTCCAACAACCAAGTTAGCAACATTAGGACATATATCATTTGATAAATTAAAAGATTCATATAAGGAGCAATCTGAAGCGTTAATTCATGGTGGAATAGATTTATTTATTGTTGAAACCTGTCAAGATGTATT
>MDTG01031393.1_pt1 | contig 12801 bp, 12 predicted proteins | sample 811421 | NCBI WGS metagenome assembly MDTG01 (sample SAMN05326645, study PRJNA326480) | marine metagenome | isolation source: seawater | place: Pacific Ocean: South East | collected 2011 | reverse complement strand
TTCTGGTATTAAGGACTTAGATGCTTTCTTAACTGATGCAATTGCTGCAACAGGTATTGTAAGTGTTTGGTTTGATACTGTAACTAAGTTAGAGATTCAAGCTACTTATGGTGGATCATATACTGATACTACTTCAAGTTTAACTGCGCCAACTGCGTGGGATGACGCTACTGCTGCTAGTAACGCTGTAGATCGCTCTTCTACTTACTCTGCATTCTATAACTATGCATTTAGTAGAGATGCTTCTTCTGCTGTAACAAGCACAACTGGAGCTAGATCTAACGAGGTATGGACTTGGGTATATGATGTAAACAGATCTGCTGCTGCATATCAAGATGTTGCATTAGGTGCTGCTGAAGGATTTAAGATTTCTTATGATGGAGGTAATACTATCTTTGATCAGGGAGATACTTATAATGGTTCAACAGTAACTACTATTGACGACTTGGTTGCATACATGAATGCTGATACAACTTTAGATGCATTAGGTATTGATGTAATTGCTGATAGAGCTGGTTACCAAACTACATTAGCTACATTTACTTATCAAACGTCAGCTAATAATGGTTTAGCTAATACTGCTGGTGCTACATCAGGTTCTGCTGGTACAACTGCTGGTAGACATGCTTATACTGTAATGATGTCAGAAGGTGTAGAATCTATTATCTATACTGCAGCTGGTTCTGATAATGACGCTGTTGCAGATATAGTAGATGATTTCATAACTGAGATGAATCTACATGTAGACTTTACGGCATCTGATGGTACTAACGATAACCAAGTAATAATTCACAGGCATATTTCAGGTGGTACAACTCACAGAGATTTATCTCCAGAGGCTGCTGCTATTACAATAACGCCTATTATTGATGCTGCTATGGCAAGTACAACTGCAACTATGCTAGATGGATACGCATCTAACACTGCAGCTCTTGCAAGTAACAACTTTGTATTTACTGTGACTGAACAACAACTTCAAGGAATTAGAGTAACACTTAAAAACACAGGTGGTACTGCATTCTCAAGTAATGTTTCTTTCCACATATCTACATTATCTAATACTGGTATTGTTGCACAAACTAATAGTGCAGCTTCTGCTACACTACCAAATGGTGTGTATAACAGACTAGTACTAGGTAACAATGCACCAACATTTGCACAAGACGGTGGTATTGGACAATATGTAACTGCATTTGCAGATATTACTGCTGGTACAACAACAACAACAACTGCTGCTGTAACTGCTGTAAATAATGATAGAACTGGATGGTAATTTTGAATTACTATTAATAAGTTTTATTAAATATTAAAAAATTAAGCCTCCCTTTGGGAGGCTTTTTTTATATTTATCTTCTGTGAAATTAAGTAAGGAAAGTTTTTCGATTATCTATCTATTGCTTTTAACAGGAGCAATTTTTACTCCTAGATTTGGAGTTTGGGATAAGATGACTATCCAGCTTTTTTGGCTAAGCTTGTCAAATATTCTTGCTATAATTTCTATTCCACTAGTCTTCAAAGAAATAAGCTATAAAAAGGTAATACAGAATCCGTTAATTATTTGCTATGCAGGATATTTAGTTATGTGTATTTTGTCAATGGTTAAATCAATTAATCTCATAGAATCACTTGTAAGGTTTTTTCAACTAGTAACTTTTTTCATATCACTTTGTATCATAGTTTTTTTGGCATATAACAAAACCATCAGGCTCAAAAATATTCTTTGGATTATACTAATAACACTGGTAATAGATCTAGCATATTCCTATTATATGGTATATAGTATAATTGTACAGACAAAATTTACATATGACTATAATTGGCTTTTAGTTGGTCTCCATGGTAATAGAAACATTTTATCAGCTGCTATTCTCTTTAGAATTCCACTTGTAATAATATTAATTACTCTCCTAAAGAATAAGCCTTTAAAAATAATTTTGTTTTTAATAATAACATTAGCATTTTTAGATGTTTATCTTTTATCATCTAGAATGGCTCTTTTATCAATTATTGTTTGTATTCTTTTTATCATTATGATTTTATTTTATAATCTATATAAAACAAAGAATCATATTATTAGCTTTAGTAAACCAGTAATAATGTTATATATCTTGCCATGCGTTCTTGCGTATATGATATCAGCGGTTATGATTGACTCTTCAGATCAAGGTGATGTTTCAAATAGATTATATTCTATTGCTAGCACTAATGATGACTCTAAAAATACTAGATTAAGATATTATACACATTTAATTGATCACATTAGTAAGAATCCTTTTTTAGGATCAGGAATTGGAACATGGAAACTATATTCAATTAAATATGATCGAGTAGAAATTAATAATTATATAATCCCATATAATGCACATAATGATATATTGGAAGTGTCTGCAGAAACTGGTGTTATAGGTGGAGTTTTTTTTACATCTTTTTTTGGATTTCTATTTTGGGGATTATATAAGAATTTAAGACTCTATGATAAAAAGCCAGAGGATTATTATTTTTGGATTTTTATGACTTTGCCTTTGATTGTTTATTTTATTGATGTAAACTTAAATTTTCCATCTTCTAGACCATTTAATCAGTATCTACTACTACTATATATCTATATTCTAGTAAGTCCAAATTTATTAATGAATGAAAAAAAATAGTCTTTTTATTATAATCATATTTTTATCTATAACATCATTGGTATCAAACTATCAGGTGTTCAACTTTAGTATTGATCAACATTACATGTTAGAAGCTGTGATTTATGATAAATATGATTTTGATGATGAATATTATAAAAAATTCGAGGTTGGGTATCCAAATTTAACTGCTACTGCCATTCCAATAAAAAGTATCCTAGGAGCATATTGGATTAATAATGATTCGGTTAAAAAATCAATGGATTTCCTAAGAAAAGGGGAAAAGCACAATCCTTATCTCGGGTTTTCGGATATGGTTTTTGCTAATATATATCAAAATATAGGATTTAAGGATAGCTTTGCTTATTATACAAGACAAGCAAATTCTAAACTCCCTAATGCTCCTGCTCATTATGCATTACTTGCAAAGTTATATGTGCTGGAAGACAAAATAGATAGTCTTGATATCCTTTTTGAAAAAATTAAATCAAGAGTTGAGGATATAGAAGTTTGGAAGGTATACCTCTCAGCCATGGTTACAAATAGAGATAAAGTAGATTCAATAAAAGTTTTAGAATATGCAAAATATGCAAAGGAAAGATGGACCAGTCACCAGATAAATGCGCTTTCCGATTATATTATATATGGTGAAGATACTGTAAAAGATAATATAAAATTAAAGGACTCTGCTGTTAATTCGTATAAAGAAAACCCTAAGTTAGGTATCAAGTTGATGCAACAGGTGGTTGAAAATATACCAGATAATGTTTATAATTATGAAACACTCATAGAAATGTTATTTTTCGAAGAGATGTATATTGAAATAATTGACATATATCAAGAATTAAATGAATTAAATATGACTTCTTTTAAATACAAAACAGTTGAGTTAATAGCAATATCTTACTTAAATCTAAAAAACTTTACAGCTGGATGTTACTTTGCCAAAGTATTGAGGGATAACAATCAAGAGTATTCAAGTATGATTGATTTAGTTTGTAAATAAATAAATAGATATAATTTGTATAATACCTGTAGATAGAGATATTATAAGTAAAGTTCTTAAATGAGAGAAGCCTTTGTTTAATAGAATATGATGAGCATGTCCTTTATCAGCTTTAAATGGCGAACTCTTGTTAATTGTTCTTTTAATTACTACATGAAATAGATCAACAATTGGATAAGCAAAACAAATTAGAATTAACCAAGGAGTCCCTAGTCCAACTTCATTATAATCAATAGTATTAGATAAATGAATTAAAGCAATTGAAATAATACCGCCTAAAAGGAGGCTGCCGCTATCACCTAAAAACACTTTATTCTTTTTTCTGAAGTTAAAATAATACAGAGGGATAGTAGAAAGAATTATAATCAAAAAAAGAAAATTTATACCCTCGTAAATACTAACACCACTCAAACAAATAACTAGAATTAATCCTTTTATTGTTTCAGTTATTGCCAGACCATCTATACCATCTGAAAAATTTAGAGCATTGATTAAAAGAACTATTAGAAAAATACTAATAAATTGAGAAACCATATAAGATATTTCATAGAATCCAAAAAATCCATTCAAGCTTTCAATATAGAAACCTTGATCTACCAATATCTTTGCCACTATTATTTGGAATATAAATTTTAATTTAAAATCAACTTGATAAAAATCATCATAAAGTCCGATTGTAAACAAAATCCCAAGAGGAATCATCAATGAAAAGTCAAAAATTTCATTAGAGTTAAGATAAAAATAAATTGTTATTAAAAATAAGGATGAAAAAATTGCTACACCACCATTTCTTGTTGCTATAACACTGTGAGAGGATCTTGAAATAATTTTATCAAATATTTTATACCTAAAAAAAAGTTTTTGTGATAAGATAATTGTCAATAAACTAATTATAACTGATAAAACGCCAATAGTAGCCATTAATCTAAAGTTAGTTAATTTATTGTTACATATCAATTTTTTTGATTTTACAATTTTGCCCATAAAAGTATATTAAAAAAGAAAATTTTTTTTTTAATATAAAAACAAGTACTTTTGTTACTTAATATTAATTTTTAGATTATGAAATGGTATGTTGTTTGCACTAAAAGGAATTATGAGATTAGGGTTTCTAATGCATTAAATGCAATTGGAATAAACTCATATTGTCCTGTTATTCAGCAAGTTAAGCAATACTCTGATAGAAAGAAAAAAGTTGAAAAACCTCTTATTCCTTCTTATGTATTAGTTAATATACCAGAAAAGGATAGAGTTAAGATTTTTTCAATTCCAGGAGTAGTACGATATTTATTTTGGCTTGGTAAGCCTGCTGAGGTTAGACCTGAGGAAATAGAGATACTTAAAAGAGAATTAGAAGGTTGTTTTGATATCCATGCTATTGATCTAAAAAAGGGAGATGATTTTATTCTTCCCTCTGGCCTTTTTAAAGGTTTTAAAGGAAAAATATTAAATCTTTCAAAGAATAAACTAAAGCTTGAACTAAAAAACATTGGACTGTTTATGACAGTCAATGTAGCTTAATAAAGTAGTAGTCTAAATATCAGCCATACTATTTGTCATCATAATTGGGACAGATACGGCGGAGCCATGAAAAAATATACTTATTTTAATGTTAGATAACCTTATAACTTCCAAAACACGTTTAAGACTTTTAATAAAGTTTTTTATTTCACAAGCCAATAGTGGATATCTTAATGGATTGGCAAGTGAGATGGGGGGATCTACTAATAAAATTAGGAAAGAACTTAATCACCTCCAAGAAGCCGGATATCTTAAGAAAATAAAAAAAGATAATAAAGTTGAATATAAGGCTGATATAAACCACCCCCTTTATGAAACACTAAGAAAAGTTGTTTATAAACATCTTGGTCTAGAGGATTTAGTAGAGACAGTTATTGAAAGGATGGGTAATGTTAAAAAAATAATTTTAATTGAGGATTATGCTAAGGGAATTGATAGTAAGAACATAGAGGTTGTATTAGTTGGACAATATTTAAATTTTGAATATATAAGTCAATTAGAGAATAAGATTGAGAAACTAATTAAAAGAAAAGTTAGTTTTTACCTAGCATCAAAATTTTTATCTGATAAACCACATATTATAATTTTCAATAAAGATGAAAAATAGGGAAATTAATAATTGTGAACGCCCATGGGGAAGATACTTTGTCTTAGAGGATAACCCTAAATATAAAATTAAAAGAATAGAGGTTAATCCAAAATCTAGGTTATCATATCAATATCACAAAAAAAGATCCGAAACTTGGGTAATCATTGAAGGTAAGGCTACTGTTACTATTGAAGGGAAAAATAAAAACATCAGTAAAGGTGATACGATTGTTATTCCTAAAACTTCAAAACATAGAATTGAAAATAAGGGAGATGAAAAGTTAGTTTTTATCGAGGTACAGACAGGAACTTACTTTGGAGAAGATGATATTATTAGATTAAACGACGATTATAATAGAATTTAAAATGAAACAAAAAGGAATAATAGTCTCAGGATATTTTAACCCTTTACACAAGGGGCATATAGAGCTTTTCCATAAAGCAAAAGAGAAAGGAGAGAAACTGTTTGTAATTATTAACAATGACACTCAAAGAAAATTGAAAGATTCAAAAGAGTTTATGTTAGAAGATGAAAGAATGATTATTATTAAAGAGTTAAAGATAACAGACTTTGTAGTTTTATCCATTGATACAGATAAAACAGTCTGTGAAACACTAAAGTTAATTTATAGTGAATTCTCTAGTGAATATCAACTATACTTTGCGAATGGAGGAGATCAAAGCAATAACTCTATTCCAGAGGTAGGAATTTGTAATGAATTAGGGATAGGTCTTATCGAAGATTTGGGAGATAAAATACAATCTTCTTCTTGGCTATTGAAAAAATAAAATGAAAGTAAAAAACATTTGTTGTATAGGGGCTGGTTATGTTGGAGGTCCAACTATGGCAGTTATAGCACTTAAGTGTCCTGATATATCTATTACTGTAGTTGATTCAAACTCTGATAAAATAGATGCTTGGAATGGCCCGCTAGATCAACTTCCGGTTTATGATCCTGGCCTTGCCAATGTGGTTAAAAAAGTGAGAGGAAAAAATCTATTTTTTTCTAAGGAGATTGATAATGCTATTGATAAGGCAGAAATGATATTTTTAGCTGTAAATACTCCTACAAAAACAGAAGGTGATGGAGCTGGCATGGCTGCTGATTTAAGATATATTGAAGCATGTGCTAAAGATATTGCAAGAGTTGCTAGGAATGATAAGATTGTTGTTGAGAAATCAACCCTTCCAGTTCGAACTGCAGAAAAAATAAAAGAAATATTAGATGCAAATCAACATAATGTACATTTTGAAGTACTTTCAAATCCAGAATTTTTAGCTGAAGGGACTGCTATTGAAGATTTATTTAAATCTGACAGAGTTTTAATCGGTGGAGATTCTTCAGAAGCTGGAGAGAGAGCAGTTAAATCACTTGTAGATATTTATACAAAGTGGATTCCAAAAGAAAAAATCTTAACTACTAATGTATGGTCTTCAGAACTTGCTAAGCTTGCTTCAAATGCGATGTTGTCTCAACGAATCTCTTCCATAAATAGTCTATCAGCTTTATGTGAGAAAACGGAAGCTAATATTAATGATTTATCGCAAGCAATTGGCATGGACCACAGAATAGGTCCATACTTTTTAAAGGTTTCTCCAGGTTTTGGGGGCAGTTGTTTTCAAAAGGATATCCTAAATCTAGTGTATCTATGTAAGCATTATGGCTTAAATGAAGTCGCTGAGTATTGGCACCAGGTTGTTAAAATAAATGACTATCAAAAAAAACGATTTGCTAAAAAAATAATTAGTGAACTAGGGAACAGCTTAAACAAGAAACAGATTGGTATTTTAGGCTGGGCCTTTAAGCCCAACACAAATGATAGTAGAGAATCTGCATCAATATATGTAGCAAAACAACTTCTTGATGCCGGAGCATCTATAAATATTTATGATCCTATGGTTTCGGAGGAGAGAATTTATTCAGATTTAAACTTTATTCATGACGATCCCCTACCTAATGATAGAATTACAATCTCTAAAGAATTTAGTAATATGATTAGCAATATAGATGTAGCAGCTATTTTAACAGATTGGGATGAGTTTATAGAATTTGACTGGAAAGCATTTATTAATAAATCAAATTCAGAAATTAGAATATTTGATGGAAGGAATATTTTAGAGAAACAGCTTAAAGACTATACAAATTATTATAATTTATGAACAATATTTTATTTTATGGAGGAGCAAGTTTATTAGCTAACATATGGTCTAGATACTATAAGGATAATTACAATATTTTTCTTGGTCTTAATAAAAAATGGATAGAACTAGAAGGGGTTCATTCAATACAATTAAACGAAAACTGTAAAGAATTAGATAAAATAATAAACAAATACAACATTGATATTGTAATTAATTGTGTTGGCTTGACGAATGTAGAAGAGTGTGAAAATAATCAAGATTTAGCATTTTATCTAAATGGGTATCTACCAGGGCAAATCGCAAAAATAACATCTAATTTAAATGTAAAATTAATACATATTTCTACGGACCATCTATTTGATGGAACATCTAAAAAAAATAAAGAGAGTAATCTGGTTTGCCCATTAAATATATATGCAAAATCAAAGATTATAGGAGAAAATGAGGTTTTAAAAAATGATAAAAAATCACTAATAATTAGAACCAATTTTTTTGGAAATGGCCCGTCATATAAATCTTCATTTTCAGATAAGATTATTTCATCTTTGAAAAACAAACAGGAAATACACCTTTTTAATAATGTTTTTTATACTCCAATACATGTTCATGTGCTTGCGGATAGCATTTTTAAATTAATAGAAATGAATAAAACTGGAATTTTTAATATTTCAAGTAGTGAAAGAATTACCAAATATGATTTCGGATTATTAATTGCTGAAGCAATTAATGAAGACAAAGGTTTACTAGTACCTATTTCAATTGAAGATAAAACGGATTTAGTATTGAGGCCAAAAGATATGAGTCTAGATAATAGAAAGTTTTTAGATACAACTAAAATGAATATAAAAACAATAAAACACCAAGTTCTGGAGTTAATAAAAAAATCCCAAATTGATGTTGATGTCTTATAATAAGTTTTTATTGTTATTAAATAAAAAACAAAGAATTAAAACATTAATTTTAATTGTTCTTTTATTTTTTGGGATGATTCTAGAAGTTCTAGGAATAGGATTATTATTACCATTTCTTGAAGTTATTTCTGATCAGGATATTGTCAATAAGTATGCATTTCTTGAAAATTTATTTTCATTAATAGCTATTGAATCTTATCATGAGCAAGTTTATTTCTTTTTGATTGTTATTTTCGTCTTATATTTTTTTAAAGCATTTTATTTAGTTTTTTTGAATCATAAGCAAAATATCTTTCTCCAAAATCTAAACGCTAAAATAGCATCGAATTTATTTTATGTATATTTAAATCAACCATACTCAGAGTATACAAAATTTAAAACTTCAAAACTTATTAAGCACATAACTGCTGATATATCTTTTTTTAATACTTTTTCAAGCGGAGTCTTATCATTAATCACTGAGTCAGGGTTGTTGCTTGCAATAATGATTAGTATTATATATATTGAACCTGTCGGAGCACTTACAATAGGATTTTTATTTGTTTTGTTTTCAGGAATTTTTTATTCTTTCTCAAGAAAAAAAGTTAATATATGGGGGGAGAGTAGAAATAATTTATTGGAAAAAATATCTAATATTTCATTAGAGGGATTTAATGGTTTTAAAGAGCTTTTAATTTTTCAGAAATCAAATATTTTTACAAAAAATTATAGTAATAATAGACTAGAATTATCAAAAATTCAAGCTAAAATGAATACTTTAAGTGTTTTGCCTAGACACTACTTAGAATTTATATCAATTTTCATCTTTATTTTATTTATTTTATGGAAGTTGTTCCAAGGGAGCGATATATCATCTTTAATACCAATTCTAGGAGTATTTATAGCAGCGTCTTTCAAAATGATTCCATCTATAAATAAAATAATTATTGCTTCACAGAATATAAAATTCTACAGCAATTCTATGGATATTTTAATTGATGAATTAGATCTAAAGAAAAATATAATAGAAAAAAGTACTTCTCATGATTTATCAAAACAAATAGATCTAAAAAAAGGTATAGAATTCAAAAACATTTTCTTTAGATACAGTGGAACTAAACAATTTGTTTTAGAAAACATAAATTTTAAAATTGAGAAAGGAGCTAGTATCGGTATCATTGGAAAATCGGGTGCTGGTAAAAGCACTTTAATTGATTTATTAGTTGGGCTATTGATTCCATCAAAAGGATATATATATATAAATGACAAAAAGTATAGCTCTATTCCAGATTCACTCAAAGTAAAAATTGGATACATTTCTCAAAATGTTTTTTTATTTGATTCATCTATAGCTGATAATATTACTATGAGTAATTCAAATTATGATAATAATGATAAGGAAAAAATTCTTGATTCAATTAAAGATGCAGACTTAACAGAAATGATTGAAAATCTTCCAAATGGAATTGATACAATGGTTGGTGAGAACGGAATTAATTTATCTGGAGGGCAAAAACAGAGAATAGCTATAGCTAGAGCTCTTTTCAGAGGGTCTAAAATATTAGTTCTTGATGAAGCAACAAGTAATTTAGATATTCAAACTGAAAACAGAATAATTAACTCTATTAATAGACTTAAGGGAGAGATAACGCTTATTATTATTTCTCATAGATTATCTATATTAGAGAATTGTGATCAAGTTTTTGAAATAAAAAATAATAATCTTAATACTATTAGTAAGTAATTATTCAATCTAGCTATAAAAAAAGTAAAACATAAATTAAATTAAAAATGAAAAACTCAATTTATTATAAACGTGATAACTTCGATACAACTGGAGTAATTGTTGAATCTGAATTAATTTCAAAAACTGATGTAGATCAAGTAATATTAGATCTTAATAGATTCTTTGATGAAAATAAGGATTCCCTAGAAGAAGGGAAAGAAGTTAATTATGCAAACCCTGAAAAGACTATAGTGAATTCTTTTCACAGACTGGAGAATTATGAAGGTTATTTTTTTAATGATTTAGCAAAAAGATTAAAAATTATAAATCTTGCTGAAGAGTTATTAAAAGATAAAGTGGAATTAATAAGCATACAGGCATTTGTAAAGCCTGGAAATATGGGTCTTGCAGCCCCATATCATCAAGATAATGCCTATTGGTGTATTGAACCAGCTAATGGGTTGACGATTTGGATAGCACTTGATAAATGTGATAAAACAAATGGAATGATTAAATATATAAAAGGATCCCATAATATAGGAGTAGTAGAACATACTCCCTCTTTAGCCCCAGGGAGCTCTCAAATAATTGAAGAGCTCAATCTTCCTGATGGAGAGGTATTTAATCCTTCACTAAACCCTGGTGATGCAGCTATACACCATACTATGAATATTCATGGAAGTAATCCAAATAATTCAGGTAAACAAAGAAGAGGCTTTTTACTATGCTATAAAGGTGTAAAAACAAAAAGAAATATGGAATTATTTAATAGGTATCAGAAAAATTTAGATAAAGTAATGGAATTAAGAAACGCTGAATGAATAACTCAGAATATTTAAAAGCTCAAGACATTTTAAATGAATATGAAGCAAATTCAATGCATGGTCAGCTTCCTGTTTATTGGAAATCTGCAAAGGGATGCATTGTAAAAGATCATAACAATAAGAAGTTTATTGATTTTACTTCAACAATATTTGTAACAAATATTGGTCATTCAAATCGATACATTAAAAATGCAATAAGAAAGGTTTTAAATTCTAATCTTATCCATAGCTATACATATCTTAATGAATTTAGGGTAAATTATATAAAAGAACTGGTTGAATTTTGTGGTGCAAATTTTGAAAAAGCATATTTAGCTTCAAGTGGAACTGAAGCTACTGAAACTGCTTTAAAATTAATGAGAATGTATGGACTAAAATTAGCAAAAAAAAGAAAACCAGGTATTGTATCAATAATTGGGAATTATCATGGAAGAACGATGGGTTCATTTATGATGTCAGGATTTCCAAAAAGTAAATGGTGGATTGGTTATCATGACCCTAATATACATTTTATGGATTTTCCTTATCCATGGGAAATTACCGAAGAAAAAGGAAAAGAATTTTTTTATAAGCAAATTGAAAATTTAGAAACAAAAGGTGTTGATTTCAAGAATGATATTTCAGGTATAATTTTAGAAACTTTTCAGGGATGGGGTGCATTGTTCTATCCTAAAACATATGTGAAAGCATTAAATGATTTTGCAAAAAAAAATAATATTTTAATTTGTTTTGATGAAATGCAAGCAGGTTTTTATAGAACAGGAAAAAAATTTGGTTATGAACATTATGATGTATACCCTGATATTATCTGTATTGGAAAGGGAATGAGTTCAGGCCTTCCTCTTTCCGGAGTTGTTAGTTCGAAAGAAATTTTAGATTTACCACAACAAGGAGAATTAAGTAGTACTAATTCAGCAAACCCAATGGTTTGTTCTGTTGGACTTGCAACAATAAGATATATGAATAAGAATTCATTCATAAAATCATTAAATGCAAATTGTGAATTTTTCAATCAAGAATTATCGAAAATTCAAAAAGAGTTTAATGATAGAATAAGAGTTTTTGGAAAGGGAATGATAGCTGCAATAGTAGTAAATAATGATAAGGGGGAGCCAGATGTTGATACTACAAACTTATTAGTTGAGGATTTATTAAATAATGGATTATTGGTAGTTAAAACAGGAAGAGAGTCAATTAAACTTGGTCCACCATTAAATATCAAGCATAAATATTTAAAAAAGGGCCTCAAAATTTTACATAACTCAATTAAAAAAACATTAAATGATTCCATATAGTAGACAAAATATTGATAAAAGTGATATAGAATCAGTTCTGGAAGTCTTAAAATCTGATTATATAACACAAGGACCAAAGACACCTCTTTTTGAAAGTAAATTATCTGAAAAGTTTGATGCTAAGTATGCTATTGCAGTTAATAATGCAACTAGTGCACTTCATCTTGCATGTCTATCTTTA
>MDTG01259878.1_pt1 | contig 12803 bp, 12 predicted proteins | sample 811421 | NCBI WGS metagenome assembly MDTG01 (sample SAMN05326645, study PRJNA326480) | marine metagenome | isolation source: seawater | place: Pacific Ocean: South East | collected 2011 | reverse complement strand
TTGTAGTTATTACATTTTCTGTTAAATCAATATTTGATAAATCAGTAGCACTATAACCAGGTTCTATATAATGTGTATCTTTCTCATGATTCATAATAATATCACCATTAAGAGTAATAACTGGTGCAACAGTATCAACCACATTAACATTTCTTATGACTTCAATAGCATGATTATTAACATCATCGGAAACATTGTAATTGATTTGATAATTTCCTACAATATTTATATTAAGATTACTTGTAACAATAATATTTGAACTAATGCCTACACCAGAAAAATCAGTAGCACTATAACCAGGATCAACAAATGGTAAACCTTTTTCATGTATCATTGTCAAACTACCATCAAGAATAATGACTGGTGCAACATTATCAATAGTAATAATATATTCATTTACATCAGAATAACTAATATTTCCTGCATCATCACTATTTCGAACTTGTAATATATATTTATCATATGTACCATCTTGTAAAATAAAAGTATTTCCATTACCAATAATCCAATCAGTACCATTATTTAATGTATATTCCCATGAAGTAGCATCTGAGCCCAATATTACATTAACCGTTCCATCTTTCGAAATATTATTAGGCCATGTAACAATTGGTTCGCCAGGAAAAGTTGTATCAATTGTAATTGCATTGGGATTTTTTATAGGTTCAGAAATATTACCAGCTATGTCAGAATTACGAACTTGAATTGAATTAATATCATACGAACCTTCATTTAATATAAAACTAGAACCTGAACTATAGTTCCATGAAATACCATTATTAATACTGTATTGCCATATTATTGCATTTGATGCTAAATTTATAGTAACTGTACCATCATTTGTTAAATCATTAGGCCATAATACACTCGGTGGGTCTGGTTTTACTGTATGAATAATTATTTCTTCTGTATTTACTTCACTAAGGGATCTAATACCTGAACTACTAACATTTCTTACGCGAATTGTTGACGGTGAATATGTACCGTCAGACAATATAAAACTATTATAACCACCTGAATTCCATGTTAAACCACCATCAATACTATATTCCCAATAAGAAGCTCCTGAACCCTTAATAACACTGACATATTTATTACTGGTAAATCCAGAAGGCCAAACTACTGTAGGATTATTTGGTATTGTAGAAGTTGTTTCATTAATTGTTGGATTATAAATAAAAGTAGTATATTTATGTGCCGAACCATTTATAGTAGCAGTAACTAAATATTCAATATTAGTTGTCAATGTTGGATAAACATAATAGGGTATAGTTATGTAAGTTTTATTATTGTTAATATCATCACTATAAGTAACACCATTTAATTCAATATCTACAAAAACACCATTTTCTACATTTTCAGTTGTTATAATAGCTACACCATTTTGGTTTATGTTAGTAGAATCATAATATTTACCAAATGATAATGTTAAATTTGTAATTGTCATTTATATATATATATTTTTGATATTTAAATCAATCCTAAACTACTTTTGATGTTATTAAGTTTTTCACTATCAAAATATCCATTTTGTGGAATACCATATAGATCCAAATAAACAATGTATTCCGGTGGTAATTTCAATGTGTTTTTTATTTGATAATCTACATTAATAAAATTAACTTGGAAATTAGTGTAATTTTTCTCAATATATTCTTTGAGACGTTCTCTATCTGTTAAAATATTTTTATATTCATTAAGAGAATCTATAGATTCTTGAAGATTTTCATTTGAACTATACAAAAGGTTTGTAGAATTTAAGCTATTTATTATTTTATGTATAAACGATTTGTATTGAAAAAATACATTTTCGGAAATAGTATATTCAATAATATTACTTTTACTAAATTTGAAATGATGTTCGTCTACCAACAATTCTCCAATAGTATTAAACACTTCACTAGTTGAATCGTTTTCTAATATAGAATAATTTCCAGCAAAAACATTATCCAAATAGGTTAATAAATTATTTAACGCATCATCTTTTAATTTTTCAAATTTAAGGAGTTCTAGTTTTAAATTATATTGTTCTTCATCACTAATTGTATCAGTAACGTATTTATATCTAGATTGTAAAAATAACATACCAGCACTAGATCCACCATTAATAAATAACGAATTCACCATTTTACATGATTAGTAGAAAATATTTCCGTTTTTATTATGCAATTAATATATATTATAAAACATGACAGATTATACTTTAAATATAGATGAATATAGTGAGTTAGAATTATTTAAACTAATAAAATATGATGAAGATATACATGAAGCAAATAAAGAAAAAATATCCACAAAGGTGGATAAAATGATTGTTAAAATCAATAAATCTGAAAAAATGGATTCTAATAAGAAATTCGAATATGAAATGTTTTTATTAAACATACGCGAAAAGTTGGTGAATTATATTGAAAAATATAACAATTTCAAAATAAATCGTTCTCATGAAACAATTATTCCAAAAGATAATAAATTACTATTTAATGTGAATCAAACAAACAAAGAATATCCAGTAGGACTTATCAATCCAATAGAAAAACGTGTTATAAAAAAAACAATATCTATTGATAGTTTGTTTAGAGAAAATTTTCAAAATACAAGTTCTTCTGATTTTATATGGAAATTACCTGGTTCTCAAAATAAAGTGATATCATTACGTATTGCATCTATTGAATTACCGATTATGTGGTATACTATTTCTGAAAAAAATAAATCCAATTTAATGAAAATAAATTTATATAACATACCTATCACAACAACCAGTCCTAATGCCAATGAAACACACATTATTAGTATTCCATCCGGAAATTACAGCGCTCATGAATTTTCACTATATATAAATAATTATTTTTCACTAATTGGAAAAGGATTAGATAATTTAATATGTGAAGTAAATCCTATTACAGCAAAAACTATGATAAGAGTAAAAAATAAATTAGATACTGATAATAGTCCATATAACAATTGTGGATGCCATTTTTCACCCGAATTTTATTTTGAATTAAATTTCGCAGTTAATCATGAAAAATATAGAGATACAACATCGGTTTATCAACCTTATACATTAGGTACTTTTTTAGGTTTTAAAAAGGCATTTTATAGAGTTACGCGTCAAAATAAACATTATATTACAAACAATGTTGATACTACATCATATGAAGGATATTTAGAAAGTGAAGCCGCTTATGGTAATGGACGTATTAATTATGTTTTTATTTCAATAGATGATTATAATAAAAATTGCATTTCAAATCCCGTTATAGCATCATCTCGTCAATATATTGGTGATGAAATTATTGGACGAATCCCTATTACACAGAACTTTACTGCAATAATGAGTAATAATGGTGCTGATACAATATTTAAACAACGTGAATATTTAGGTCCAGTTAATATTGAAAAATTGCATATAAAAATATTAGATAAATATGGAAATGTGGTAGATTTTAATAATAATGATCTTTCAATGGCTATTGAGTTGACTGAAATTTACAGTTAGTTTTCATAAATTAAAATGAAGTATAATGCAATAATAGATAATGTAATAAAATACATAAATTTTGCCTTTTTATTCAACTTAAAAAAATCAACAAATAAATCAGATAGTCCAAATGCGCCAATATAAGCTAAAATAAATGCAAACTCGTTCTTCATATATATAAATATTAGAGATTAAGAATCTAAAAAATCATCTGTTTTTGACAAAATATGATTTATACATTGGGTTCTCACATAATCACTATTATTCTTTAAAAAATCTTTGTCATTTTCTAATTCATGTTTTTCATATTTACCTTTTAATAATTCTACAATCACATAAGTTAATTTATCAAAATCCATATTTAAACTATAAAGTTCTCCTGTTTTAATATTAAATAATTTATAATGTTTTTTAGAAAAACCCAATGCTTCACATATCCAAGCATACAATACTAATTGTATTTTATGTTCGATAGATAATGAACTCGTACATTTAATTTCCCATAATGAATCATTGGAAATAACATCAACAATACATGTAAATCTTATAAAAAATCCACTAAAATAAGGACGCAATATTTCGTCAATTTTTTTATGATATTCTTCAAAAGAATGATGAATAATTTGTTTTTCAAATTCCATTGTATCATCTATATTTAAAACCCCTTCTAAACGGTCTATACACATTTGTATTGTTTCAAAAGAAAGCCAATTATATTGATGACGATGGATTTGTTTTAATTTAAAATATAATTTTTGTTGGACGCTGTTGAGAACATTACTCATAAACAAATAATCATTCATTGTTTCACATTTTTCGGGAATTTCATCAAATGTATTTTTCAAAAATTCATGTTCTCCACTATTCATTTCTTCAATGGCTTGATCCAGTAATTTATTTAATATATTATTCTTTGTTTGTTTCTCATAAAATAAACATGGTATAGCAATTCCATTTAAATCACTCACATCTTCAAATCCATAATCTGTTGCAACAATATTTGGAATATTAATTTCAAAGGATGGTTGAGAACCAACAATAAATAAATCATTCAAAATAGGCGTTATTTTGTTTAAAACATGTTCGGGAATAAATTGTATTAATTTCGACGCTGTTTCATATCTTTTTTCATTCATGCCAACAAATTCTTCATCGTTATTATTAAATATTGAACCAGGTAGTCCTTTAAAATCAATAAAATCACACGATATCATTTGATGATGCGTCATTTTTAAAAAATCAAATGGGCGATCACTTGGAAAATGGTCGTATTCGACTAAATATAATTGTTTTTTACCTCTACTGGCGCCAACATAAATAGTATTAGGACAAACATCTTTTTCAATATTACGTGCAAAATTAAAATATCCATTATCAAAACCAATGACAAAAACATAATTTCTTTGACGGCCTTTTACACTATGAAAAGTGGAGAACACAATTTTTCCTTCAATAACTCGTTCATCCAATTTTTCACTGTCAAAAACGGGTACAAAACATGGTATGTTTTCTTGAACTAACTTATTTTCTATTTTTCTAATATTACTATTGGAACCTTTGATAGAAGCCGCTAAAATGAAAATTTCATCAGGATTTACACCGGAATCTAATAATTTTTTTATTTGAAAAATAATCATTTTTTCCATATTTGGGCGATTATTTCGTAAATATTTAACAGGTTCTCCACTACGACATGTATTCATTATATTTTCACCAATCAAACATTGATTTATGAAACTACCCATTTGATTTGTTATTCGATAAGATGTTTTGAGAGAACATTGAGAAAAATCGTTATTTTTTAAATAAACAAAATTGGACCATATTTTATTTGCAAAACTCAAATATCGACTGTCAGCACCTTTGAATTCATAAATACATTGTCTTATATCCCCAAGAAAAACCATTTGAATGTATTTATTATGATCCAATAAAAACTTCAAAATAAACCGAAAATATAATTCACTTATGTCTTGGTTCTCATCAATTACCAAAATATCTATTTCATTTATTTTTATTAATGGTTTTTTATTATAATATAAAATATTTCTAATACCTGTATCTGTATGAGCGTTTTTATCATAATATTTAACTGCCAAAGAATGATATGTATGAGCCTCCAAATTAGATATATCAAGATTGCGAATTTGTTCTTTGATATCTAAACGTAAACTTGAATTATATGTTACTTGTAATATATTTTTATCAATACATTGTTTAGCAAGTGACAAAACTGTAGTAGATTTTCCCGAGCCAGCAACTGCTTGAACGATTACATTTTTATCATTTTTTATTTCATTAATAATATGTTGCTGCTCTTGACTTGGTTTATTCATAAATTGTGTTAACATTTTATGTTTATATAAAAAATTGATTATATATTATACTTTTATAGCATATTATAGAAAATGGAACCACCAACTTATTTAGCTAAAAAGAACAGTCATGAACGTGATGCAAGAATTGTGTTTTATGAAGAACCACATATTTACGAAATTGACGGACAACAAGGATTTACTTCTGTAACAACATGGAATCACAGTCATTTCGATCATTTTGATGGTGAAAAAATAATAGAAAAAATGATAAACAGTGGAAAAACCAAGGACCCAAATCACAAATATTATGGAAAAACTCGCGAAGATATATTGGAAATTTGGGAAAAAAATCGCGTGGAAGCATCAACTGCTGGAACTAAAATGCATTATAACATAGAATGTTTTTACAATAATATGGAAGTAAATGATCCAAGTATTGAATTTGAGTATTTTATGAAATTTCGAAATGATAATATGAATTTGGAAGCTTATCGAACGGAATGGAATGTATTTCATGAAGAAATGAAATTATCTGGTTCGATTGATATGTTATATAAAGATACTAACAATGGAGAATTTTATATATATGATTGGAAACGTTCAAAAGGAATAGAATTCGACAGTGCATTTGGTAAAACTGCAAAAACACAATGTATCAAACATGTTCCAGATACAAATTTTTGGCATTATTCATTACAACTGAATGTATATAGAAAAATATTGTTTGAAAAGTATGACATAAATGTAACCAAATTATGTTTAGTAGTATTACATCCAGAAAATACAAGTAAAAGTTATGATGTAATAGAAGTGCCTTTTATGGATGAAGAATTGGTAAAATTATGGGAATTTAGGAAAACACAATTATTAGCATAATAATAATAAATTAAAAAATATAAATACTTGTTACAATAAATAATAATGAAGAGTATTTTTTATTATTTATGGTATTTTTACATGTATTGTTGTTTTAAAATTAGACAATTTTTTAAAAAGCCAGAAATTAAAATAAATTTAAAACAAGCATTAGAAAATTATAGTGATAAAATGAAAAATAAATTATATTTAACTTACGAAAATGAAACAGTTAATAATAATATAAATGGAAATATAGATGATATTTTTTATAATAAAGAAGAATTTAGTAAATTAACGTGTGATAATAACGAATATGAAGAAAAATGGAAGCGGAATATATTATTTAAATCAACTCCTAGAGAAGATGGTAAAAAAATAAATATTTTTATGTATTATGATGTATATAAATCTGGGTTTGCATATTATTGTGATGAAAATTCAGTATCTTATAATGTGTTAAATAATTTAGCTATTCAATATATTTTAACTTTTCATTGTCGTGATTTTTTTGTTGATGAAACATATTTTTTAGAGAAAGAATATGAATTATCTCCATTTATGGAGAAAAATATTACTAAAAAAAATGAAACTAAAAAAAATGTAATGAAGAATGTTAATGCGAATAAAGTTAGCAACGAATATATTCATTGCAAAAATAAATTTATTTATTTAGGTAAAATTAGAAATTTTGAATTATTGCGTAAAAACAAAAAAATGCAAAAAGAATTTTCATACGATAAATGTTTTAACAATATTAATTATAAAGATTTTAAGAAAAATATTAATTAATTTTTTTTTCTAAAAAAATATAATAACATATAATATAACGCATGTCTCTTAGCGTAGCCTCAATGCAAGATTTCTTTTTTGAAGTGACTGATACTGGTTCTTTCGACCAGCTTGACCCCTCTGCCACAAGCTTTCAGTTAACTGTAAACCGCGTTAGTCAAAATGATGGTACAAATGATTTTGTAAGTTCTACACACGTTTCCGCAGATAATGGAAAATTACCAAAAACAAAAATATCAATTAATATTCCAGATGGTACAACCGATTTAAACGCATATTTTGATGCAAGTTTTTCTATTACTGTAACCGCATTGGTCGGTTCAACTGCTAAACTTACCGAAACAAAACTTGCTAAATATATATTACCTCCTCAACCTGATACTATTGGAGACGTTGTTGTAACTACAGAACAAGATACAATCAAAGTTACCGCTCAATTAAAAGATCCTTCTTTTAACATTGATGGATTGGTTTACCACATCCAAATTGATGGACCTAATTCAACTGGTGCTTATGTTTCAAGAAACCATTATCAAGCACGTGATGCAAGTGGTAACTTGACATTTGATAGCAGTGATGCTGAAATAACTAATATAGTAAATGGTAAATGGTATGATGTAGCTGTTATTGCATTTAATGCTACAGGTTCAACAGGCGTAGTCGAACACGTTTTTGCTAGAAGAGTATCACAAGATGCAAATAGTCCTACAGGTTCGGTAGTTTCAAACAGATTTAATTCAGCATCTAGTGATGGTAGACTTGAACTTAATCTTTCAAGTACTGGTACAAAGGTTACAAATGATCCAGATAGAAAATATAAAATCGAAGTAGCCAGAAGTGATGCATCTAATGTAATTCTATCTCAATATACAGCTACAGTTGATGCAAGTTTTGATCTTGCTACTGATTCAAACTCTGATGTAACACATACTATTACAGGTTTGACACCAAATGTTTTATACAATATTCATGTTAGTGCTATAAATAGCACATTAAATGCATCTCAACCACATAAAATTTTGGATCAACGTCCTGAAGCTCTTCCATCTGGATTGAAAATTCTTGAAATTAGAACAGGATTACTTGCAGATGAATTAGATCCATCTGGTAAATTATTGGTTCGTTTAGATAGAGCTAACTTTAAACCAAATGGTGAAGATGTATCATTAAACTATTATGTTAAAGAACTTACAGGTAGTGAAACTGCTTCTGAAGTTGTTAATGCTATGACAAATGCAGCAAATTATAGTGATTCTGTAGAATATTTGCTTCCATTCTACGGATATGGTGGAGAATTAATTGATAATGCATTCAGAATTAGTGGTCTTGAAAATAATAAATTCCATATGGTAGGTGTAAGAGCCGTAAATCAAGATCCTAACGGTGCCAATCTAACTGCACTATGGTATGGTATGAATGGTACAGGCGGCCAAATAAATGCTACTAATACTCCTAAACCAATCACAAAGCCACAAGCTCCTATTTTTGATAATAATACCGATTCAAGTGGAGTACACCCAATTCTTAATGAAGCATCTGAATTATTAAGCGGACAAGTAAGAGGTACAATTGTTCTTCCAGATTATGAAATTTCTGGTAATGTACCAGAATATACACAATATAAGATGTTTGTAGAAGATCTTAGCGGACAAGATGTTGCAGGTAAATCAGTAACAGTTAATATACTCAATACTGAATACTTGGAATTAGGTACAAAATTCACACACGAAAATGGTTCAAGTGTAATTGTTTCCGCAGACGATAGTTTGAAAGGTTATCAACAAGGTGCTGTTAATGTTCAAAATTCTAGTGATAACAGTTGGCCTAAATATTCAGAATATGTAAATGATCCATCTTGGTCTATTACCGCAGAAAACCAAATATGGTTAGATGAAAATGGTACTACAGAATTAAGAACAGATGCTTCATTTTCACAAGTATTTAGTGGTCTTGATAATGGTAAACAATATAAAATCAAAGCTCAACTTATATTAAACGGTCTTGAAAGTTCTATTGTAGCAGCATCAAAAACTGTTGTACCATCAGCTAAACCACAATTGGATACCGGATTGGGAAATAAAGTTGCAGGAATATTTGATGTTACTAAAGGAACTATTTTAGATCCATCTACTAATGATGTAGCTTTTACTTCCTCAGGTATTAATGACTTATTAGTTAATAGCAATAATGGAGGTTACGAAATTGATAAATTGATTGTTGCCTTTGTTTACAGTTTTACAACAGGTACAGGAGAAGTAATAAAACAAATACACGAACAATATGAAGTAAGTGTAAATGATGCTAGCATCGATAATAGTTTCAATTATCCTTCTGAAGATTTGAACGGTTCAAGAACATACAGTGTATACGTTACACCTCAAAATGGTGTATACAATGATGAATCATATAATTCATTCGCAGAATTAGAAGCTGTACCAGGTTCAGTTTTATTGACAAGTCTTAGATTAGATTCCAAGATATTAGATATTTCTAGTTCTGTTATTAGAATGGATCCATTAAATAGCACAATTATTAAAATTGACGGCCAATTAGAACAAGGAAACGGAAATATGACTGTTTTGAAGAGAATTGAAGGTAAATTAATTGCTAAACCTCCACAATGGGATGGTGACGATTTTGATACACCAATGGCTGAATCTTACAATGATGTAACAAATTTTGATTTGTCATTGAATAATGGTGTTGATGCAAATGGTGTATTTACTAAAACATTTGAAGTATTAAAGGATAAGTATGGATGGGAACACGAAGTCAAATTGGAAGTTATTAGTAGACCTAATGATGATGCATTTGATGTTGAATATAGTTCTCAAGGCGTAGAAAAAACTAATTTAATTGCAGGTAAGAAACCCACAATTATTTTGGAAGATGTATCTAAAGTTACAATTCTTCCTAATGGTTTCGAAACAACTGTTACTGAAATTGAATTGTCAGGTAATGATCTTGCCACTATTAGTAAAGTAGAACCAAGTCAAAATGCAGCAATGAATGTTAAATTTAACACATTTTACGATGAGAATAACAATCTTGTAAGTCTTGATGATACTGATAGCAACTATGCAGTTGTAGATGGAGTTGAAAATACATTCTATATTAATGATGCCGTCAACTTGCAAACATCCGCTCATAATGCCAAGGGTAGAACCACTCTTTTCTCCGAAAAGACTTTCACTGTAGTAGTTGAAAGTGGAAATGCTTCATTGGTTGCCTCTGGTAACGATGGTAAATTTGTATTGAGACCTAGTGGTGGAGATATTACATTCAGACTTGATATTGCATAAATAGCATAAATAAATTACAATAATTAATTATACATATTATTGTAATTAAACTACAACTCTTCTTCCAGATTTTTTTGGTTTTGGAGCTTCTTTTTTTAAAGGAACTTCTCTAGCATTTTCACCATTTACAACCAATCTTGTTGATTGTTTACTAGATTCTAGTGATGTTCTGGTAACTTTTTCACCATTTACAACAATTCTTCCATGAAATGGTTCTTCAACAGGTTCTAAAGGTTTAGTTAAAGAAGGGACACTTGGAGCAACAAATGGCTTATCTTTTGTTATTATATCACGTCGGTAAAACATCAATGGCAAAGACATTTTATATATATAGATGATAAAAAAATGAATCAATGAAAAAATAAACGAACTAAATATTTTCTTATTTTATATAACAATGCCATACAAAATACGAAAAGTAAATAAACAAAATTGTTATAAAGTTTATAATGCAAAAACAAAAAAAATATACGCTAAATGTAGCACATTAGAAAATGCTAAAAAACAAATAAAATTTTTACAAGCATACAAAAATAATCCTAGTTTTCGCAAAACAATGAAAAATAAACGCAATTAAATAATCCATTTTTCTAAAAGTTGTTCTCCATCTTCAGTATAAGGTGGATGCCATTGAACTAATAAAAACTCTGATTTATCTTCATATTTAGCAGTCATTACTTGATCTTTAAAACTTCCTAAAAGATTCATTTTATCATGAATATTGGAAACAGGTAAATAAAATTTGTGATTTCTCCATGCATTAATGGTTTTAGATAAAAAAGCATCATCAAAACTAGATGTTGTTTGTTGATTTTTATCATGTTGTTTAAGACTGCAACCGAGTAATTTAGCAAAAATTTCCATTGAATAACATATCATCATGAATTTTTTACCTTTTATTTGTAATATTTTTTCATTCATTTGAGGACTTGATTTTAGGTTTGGCATGTAATCAGAACCAGAAAAAAACCAATATGTGATTTCTTCCATTTTTTCAATAATATTAATATAATCATCATAATAATGAATCATATATACAGCACATCCCATGTTTGCTAATTTTGTTACAAGTTTAATAGGTATTGCATTATCTTTATTAAAGTTTACTATTCCAACAGAAATCATATATATTATTTATATGATTTCTTTTAACCATTTTAATATGATTTTTCTATTTTTTTCATTATCTAATTTAAGCCTCATTTGCATTACTTTTTGCATATGAATGTCGCGAACATCATCTATAATATCTTCATTTGGTTGTTGTCTATAAAATATCATGAATTTTTGCCATATATCTTGAATCAATTTTTGTAAAATAGGTTCATTCATTTTGGTTAATATATTTACATCATTTTCATCAACAATACATGTTTTCAATTCTTTATCCATTAATACAGGTATTTTATTAGTTTGATGATTTGAAAGTATGAATTGTTTGAATGCTTCTAAATGACCGTCATTTTGAGTAAATAAAGTTGTTAAATATGATGATTCTATTTTAGCATTTTCTATCCAATCATAAATAGTATATTGTGGTATTTCAATAAATGAACTTCCGCACGAAATATGATTTAATCTTGCGTTCAAAAGGTCGATTTTCTTTTCTAAATGTATTAATAATGTATATAGTTCTTGATTAGTTGGTTGACTCATATTAATATAAATTCATTAATATAAATATCAAATCAATTTTTTATACTTGATTGTTTTGAGAAACAATTGAATTTTCAAGACTATTTGCACTATTGTGTGGTTGAGTTTGAAGTTGAATTTCATCTATTTTCTCTTCACTCTCAACATCACGAACAATATGGACGCAACAACAATGTATTTCTTTACATTTAGATTTATACATTTGTCGTCCTAAAGCTAATAAGAACCCACACGCCATAGATGCAATGGTAATATAAAAAACTTGTGAGTTATCAGAATCGCTCATTTTATTGGTATATTATTCTTATTAGAAAATAATACTCTATTTGTTATTTTTAGTAATGATAAATAATATTTTATTAATATATATTTAATAAGTATGTTTAATTTTTTTGGTGA
>MDTG01411374.1_pt1 | contig 12804 bp, 15 predicted proteins | sample 811421 | NCBI WGS metagenome assembly MDTG01 (sample SAMN05326645, study PRJNA326480) | marine metagenome | isolation source: seawater | place: Pacific Ocean: South East | collected 2011 | reverse complement strand
TACTATGCCAGAATTTTTGGAAAAACGTTTTGGTCCTAAGCCTCGTTTAATTTTATCACTCGTTTCACTGGCAGCTTACGTGCTTACTAAAGTATCGGTTAATGTTTATGCTGGTGCCTTAGTCTTTAAAACATTATTACCGGAAACATTTGGAAGTCCTGAGAATGCTTTTTGGGTAGGTGCAATATCAACAGTTATTTTAACTGGCTTATACACAGCTGCAGGTGGATTGCGTGCGGTGCTTTACACGGACTCAATACAAGCGATTATCTTAATCTTTGGGTCGGCTTCAGTAACTTGGGTAGGGCTTGATCTTCTTGGGGGATGGAGTCAATTACAGTCTTTTGCTAGTGAGAATGTAGCTCAATATGCACTGTGGAGACCCTTATCAGACCCAGACTTTCCATGGCTTGGTATCTTGATTGCCTCTCCCATTGTGGGTATATGGTACTGGTGTACTGATCAATACATAGTCCAAAGAACATTAGCTGCAAAAGATTTAAGAACCGCCCGACGAGGTGCTTTATTAGGTGCGTTCCTCAAGATTTGGCCAGTGCTAATATTCTTGGTACCAGGGCTCATTGGTGCAGCATTAAATCAGAAAGGTCTTCTAGTGATTCCGAGCGATGGTGCTGGAGGTTTGGCGGGCGATCAGATTCTCCCAACGATGGTGGTTTCTTTGTTGCCTACTGGATTACGTGGATTGGTAGTCGCAGGATTGTTAGCTGCTCTTATGAGTTCACTTTCATCACTATTTAACTCAACAGCAACGCTTTTTACTGTTGATGTTTATGAAAAAATACGTCCCGGGGCCTCTGACCAAAAACTAGTAACTGTCGGTCGAATAGCCACAACTGTTGTCGTTATCATTGGTCTTCTATGGATTCCAATTATGCCAGCAATATCAAAAGGTGGTTTATATCAATATCTTCAAAACGTTCAGGGCTACCTTGCGCCCCCAATTACCGCTGTTTTTCTTCTAGGGTTGTTTAATAGGCGAATCAATTCGCGCGGCGCCGTTTGGGGTCTCAGTCTAGGGTTTATTCTCGGTATGATAAAACTTGCAATGCAAGGGATCTTTGGCGCTGGAAAAATTGAGCACCCCTCATTTCTTGCAGCTATCGCCGATTTTAATTTTTTGTATTTCTCAGGTGTTTTATTTCTTATCAGTGTTACTTCAATTTTCGTTGCATCCTACACATCACCACCGCCAAGATATGAACAATTAGAAGGACTAACGTATGCTTTTATGGATCGAAAGACTGTCCGAGATAGTTGGGATAAACGTGAGGTTATTGCCACAACTGTAATAATTAGTCTTGTAATTGCAATTTATGTTTATTTCTCATTTTGGATTTAGCAAGATAAAATAAGTCGATAAATCTTTATAGTTATTTTTTTATATAATAATTTAAACATTGGAATATTTTATGGATACCTTTTCCTCTTTTACACAAAGCACTCAGCCAATCTCAATTGCTCCTGAAAATACCGCAGTATTGGTTGTAGATATGCTGCATGACTTTTGTGATCCAACTGGTTCAATGTGCTTACCGGGTGCAGAAAAACTTTATCCAATCCAAAATAACCTCATAAAGATTGCTCGTACATCAGGCATGATGATTGGTTGGATTGTAGACGCACATCGACAAGGCCTCAGGCGTGACCGAGAGCTTTTAAAGCGATCTCCACATTGTTTTGAAGGCACCAATGGTGTGGATGTGATGAAACAACTTGATAAACAAGATGATGATTTAATTTTCATTAAAAGACGCTACAGTGCTTTTTTTGGCACCGATCTTGATCTAACGCTACGAGATAATCTTATTGATACGCTAATTGTATTTGGCGTTGTTACAAATATTTGTGTTCGCTCAACAGTTCATGACGCTTTCTTCAATGGGTATCAAGTTATAGTTCCAAAAGATGCTTGCGCCGCAACAGGTCCACGAGAACAAGAATCTTCACTTTATGATATTGCAACACATTTTGGTGTTGTTACCGAATCACAGGACTTACTTGACCACTTTACTGGTAAAGGTCCATTAAAAATCTGGGAGCCAGAAGAATGAGACTTAAAGATCGTGCCGCTGTTTTAACAGGGGCTGCAAATGGGATTGGTGCGGCTACTGCGCGTCGCTTTGCCGAAGAAGGTGCCGGTGTTGTCATTGCTGACATAGATCAGGCAACGGGAGATGCGTTGGTGTCAGAAATTAACTCAAATGGAGGTCAGGCTATTTTTTCTAAATGCGATGTTTCTGAGCGAGCTGATCTTGAGGCGGCTTTTGATCTTTGCGGAAACCATTTTGGGAGATTTGATATTCTTTTTAATAATGCCGCTATACAAGACACTCGTAATATTCTTGATGCAACTGATGAGGATTTTGATAAAATTATGAACATCAATCTTCGATCAGTTTTTATCGGTATTCGTGAAGCTGCGCGTCGGATGATAGAGCATGGAAATGGAGGCTCAATTGTTAACACCTCGTCAACTTTCGCCATAGTTGGTTCGCCAGGATACGCTGCTTACCATGCTACAAAAGGAGGTGTGTCCTCTCTTACCCGTGCAGCAGGAATTAGTTTAATGGAGCATGGCATACGGGTTAATGCTATTTGCCCTGGAACGATTGATACTCCTGGTTTGCGTCTTGGTGCAGCAACCACTGCTGCAGATCCTGAAGCGGCAATGCAAAGTTACCTAGCACTTCAACCAATGAAAAGATTTGGAACATCTGAAGAAATTGCAAATGCGGTTCTTTTTCTAGCAAGTGACGAAGCTAGCTTTGTTGCCGGAGAAAATCTTGTCGCTGATGGTGGGTATACCGTTATTTAATAAAAAAATTTTTATACTATTCAAGAGCAGGATTCAACATGAATAAGACTCAAATTTTGGCAGCAAAAACAAACCGCCGAAAGGTTTTAAAAGGTGGTGCAGCCATTGTAAGCTCTATGACAATAGGTGCGCCAGCGCTTGCGTTAGCAAAGCCCATAAAACTAGGCGTGCTTATGCCTTACTCCGGTGGTCTCGAACTATTTGGAGCTCAAGCAACTCAAGGTATTGAGATGCTAGTTGATGAAGTAAATGTAGCAGGTGGTATTTTAGGTAGAAAAGTTGAAATAATTAAGGCTGATACTCGCACCGATCCAAAAACCACTGTTGAGCGAGTTCAACAATTAATACGACGTGATAGAGTTGATGCAGTAATTGGACCTATTACAAGTGCATCACGAGATGCAGTAAAGTCTTCGATTGAACGAAGCCGAAAACCACTTCTTTACGCTACAGACTATGAAGGTGGCGTATGCAGTAAATACATATCTTGTTACAGCGCTCTTCCTGCTCATTATGTTGATCCACTGATACCTTATCTTACAGAGACAATTGGTAAGAAAATTTATTTATTCGGTGCCGACTACGCTTGGCCGCAGAAAATGAATATTGCGATAAGAGAAGCTGTAAAAAATGCTGGTGGGGAAGTAGTTGGAGAAGAATATACTCCATTCGGAGTTAAAGATTTTGCTACTACAATCAGAAAGATTGAAGATTCAGGTGCTGAAACAATTATCTTAACGCTCCCAGGTGCAGACGGTGTTACATTTATTAAACAATTTACTGCAGCCGGCATGAAGAAAAAAACTCGCCTTGCATTTTTAGGTTTTAATGAAAATTATTTGCCTGGACTTAGTGCGGCTGAATCCGAGAGTATCATTGGTGTTTCACATTTTATTCAGACGCTTGATCGACCTGAATCTAAAGATTTTATAAATAGACAAAAGATAAAATACGGTGATGATGTTGTAGTAAGTGATGCTGTTGTTGCACATTATGGCATTACTAAATTTTTCTTAGATGCTATGCAGCGAGCAGACTCGGATGAGACTGATAAAATCATGGCAGCTCTATCTGGCAGTATAATTGTGGCCAATGGTGAAGTTTCCATGCGCACTGACGACAAACACGTGGATCTCAATATGTTGTTGTTTGAAGTTAACGATAGAAAAATAAAAATGAATAAATATATTGGCAAAATTGTAGCTCCTAGCCAGTGCAGCTAAATCGAGCTATTTGATGAAAACTAAAGATCCATCTTTCCTAGCAGTAAATGAAGTTGTCATGGATTTTGGTGGGATACGTGCACTTAATAAGATGAGCCTAAATCTTTCCAAAGGTGATGTGAAATGCATTATTGGTCCAAATGGTTGCGGCAAGAGCACGCTCTTTAGAATCATTTCTGGTGATCTTACCCCTACATCTGGTCAAGTTTCCTTTATGGGTGATGCTACAACTAGCCTTTCACCGCAAGAAATTTGTCGGAAAGGTATTGCACGAAAATTTCAAATTCCATCAATTTTTGATGATTTAACAGTGGCCGAAAATATTGAAATTGCAATTACTGCGGCTTCAAAAAACTTTAAACCTTTTAGTCTTTTTCGTAACAAACCTAATCGATCAAATTATGATTTAGTTTTATCTGAGAATGGATTGTTAGGATATGAAAATAAGTTAGCCTCTGAATTGCCTCATGGAATCCGCCAACAACTTGAGATTGCTTTATTGGTGGTTATAGATGCCGAGCTTTTACTTTTGGATGAACCAACCGCAGGTATGACTGAAAAAGAAACTGAAGCCATTGTAAAAATGATCCTTGATGTGCGTGACCGATTAGGTGTAGCGGTTTTAGTGATTGAGCATGACATGAGTTTTGTACGCAAACTAGATAGCCCAATTATAGTGATGATGAAAGGGGCGATTTTGCGGGAAGGAAAGTACAATGAAATTAGTCAAGATAAAGAAATTCGTAAAGCATACTTAGGGAATATTGAGTGATGCTAAATGTGCGAAACTTAAAAGCTGGCTACATTCGAGGGGCCCCTGTTCTGAAGGGGTTAGATTTAGATTTAAGACAAGGTGAATGTATCGCACTGATGGGCCGAAATGGTATGGGTAAAACAACTTTTGTAAAAGCACTTATGGGTGTTTTGCCTCATATCTCTGGCTCGATAAAGTTTTTAGGTAAAGAAATAGTAAGTCTCGCTCCTTATCAAATAAGTAATAATGGCATTGCATATGTCCCACAGGGACGAGAAATCTTTTCTGATTTTACTGTCGAACAAAATCTCACTATGGGTCAAATCGGCAAACCAAAGCAGAAAGGTCAATTATATGATTTTATTTATGATTATTTTCCTATACTTGCAGAGCGACGTAATCAATTAGGTGGAACTATGTCTGGTGGGCAACAACAGCAATTAGCCATTGCACGTGCTTTGGTTGGTCAACCTGAACTATTATTATTAGATGAGCCTTCTGAAGGTATTCAACCTTCTATCGTACAAGAACTTGCTATCATTATACGTCGCATTGCATTGCAAGAAAAAATGACTGTAATAGTTGTCGAGCAAAATCTAAATTTAGTACGTTTATTAGCCGATCAAGTTCGTTTTATTGAGAATGGCCTTATTAAAACTAGTGTTACAGTTGATGAAATTAATGAAAAACCTTCAATAATTAAACGCTACCTTTCGGTATAAAAAATGGAAATGATACTTCTAATCGGCCTCAATGCAACTAGCTATATTCTTACATTACTATTGGTTTGCATTGGCTTAGTAATTATTTTTGGGATGATGAATGTTATCAACCTAGCACACGGAGAGTTTTTTCTTCTTGGAGCTTACACAGTGGTGTTACTTCAGAAAATCTCCGTACCATTTACTTTTATTTTAATCTTTGCATTCATTTTTGTAGCGCTGGTTGGATTAATAATCGAAGAAATAGTTATTCGTCGTATTTACCATCGCTTCCTAGATACAATTTTAGCCACATGGGGTATTTCTCTGGCTTTAAAACAACTGGTAATTGTGTTATTTGGTCCCGGTTCACAGCAAGCTGTTGCTCCCTTTGCTGAGCCTATAGAAATGTTTGGTATCACCTATTCTTCTTATCGCCTTTTTGTGATGGGTATGGCGATTTTAATCACGTTATTAACGTTTCTTATGTTATTTAAAACTCGATGGGGTTTAACCGCACGTGGAGTAATTGCAAATCGTCAAATGGCATCTTGCTTGGGAATAAACACACGGCGAGTAGATCGTATTACGTTTGCTCTTGGCTCAGGTCTTGCGGGCTTAGCAGGTGCAATCATGGCACCTCTGATGAGTGTTGACCCTCAGATGGGTATGGGTTTCCTTGTTCCAGCTTTTCTATCGATACTAGTAGGAGGCATTGCAAGCCCACTTGGTGCAATTTGGGGTGCCAGCATTATTGGAGGATCAAACAGTATAGTGGCAGCTATATGGACACCAGTAACTGCTCAAATTGTTGTATTTAGCCTCGCTATTATTGTTATTAGGCTTATGCCTGATGGGATTACCGGTAGCAAGAAAAAATGATATCTAAATATTCAATTCCACTTACTGTTTTATTCTGGACCTCACTGCTAGCAGCCCCCTTATTTCTTGAAGGCTGGAATCTTGGTTTATTATCACAGTTAATGATCTATGGCATCTTTGCTATGAGTCTCGCTTTTATTTGGGGGCAAGGAGGTCTTTTATGTTTTGGGCATTCACTTTTTTTTGGAATTGGAGCTTACGCAATGGCTTTAGCAACCAAAGGCATGATTCCCGGTGTCCCTGAAACTTCAATAGTTGGTTTATTGTTAGCAATAACCCTACCCAGTCTATTAGCAGGCTTGTTGGGACTCGCACTATTTAAAGGTCGTGGCCTTTTTGGTGCATATTTTGGCATTGTAACTTTGTGCGCAGCAGTCATTGCAGAACGGCTTGCAATCAACTGGTCTTACGTGGGTGGTTTTAACGGAATACTGGATGTACCGTCTTTACAGTTTAATTGGAATGACTGGCAGATTGATTTATATGATCCTTTATTATTCTTTTTAGCAGTCCTTTTTATAGCTTTTACAGCTTTTTTTATATTACTGAGACTTGAACGTTCAGCATTTGGAACAGTCTTGCGAGGAATCCGAGACAATGAAAAACGTGCAATCTTTCTAGGCTTTGAAACTGCCGAGTATAAAGCTGCAGCATTTGCGGTTTCCGGTGCTGTTGCAGGATTAGCAGGCGCACTTTTTGTTACTCAATTTTCCTTTGTCTCTCCTGCAATTCTTGGCTTTGCGCTAGCAACAGAAGTTCTAATTTGGGTTGCTATTGGTGGTAAAAATGTTCTGTTAGCTGCTTTTATTGGAGCGATAACAGTCAAATCTGTAGAAAATGTTCTATCGGATACCTTAGGACAGTACTGGTTGCTTGTTCTAGGTTTGTTATTCGTAGTTGCAGTTGTAGCATTACCACGTGGATTGCTGGCCCCATTTCTGCAGCTTCCATTACCTCTAGCTTTGCGCCGATCTAAATTAATTAACAAAACTCTCGATGAGTGATGAGAATCAGATCTTAAGATCTGCTTATGCTCTTTGAAGCATGCCCTCATCTTCAATGAACTCTATTATTTTATGTAAACCAATGCTTTCTTTTAGATTGGTAAATATATAAGGGCGTCCCTGTCGCATACGAATTGTATCTTTTTCCATAACTTCTAATGAAGCGCCAACGTAAGGAGCTAAGTCAATCTTATTAATAATTAAAAAATCTGAACGTGTTATTCCTGGACCTCCCTTTCTAGGGATTTTTTCGCCTTCGGCTACATCGATAACATAAATCATTAAGTCCGCTAGTTCAGGACTAAAAGTAGCAGATAAATTATCGCCGCCGCTTTCAATAAAAACAATTTCTAGTCCTGAAATACGTTCTTGCAGCTCTGCCACTGCTGCTAAATTCATTGATGCATCCTCGCGAATAGCAGTATGAGGGCAACCGCCTGTTTCGACACCAATAATCCGATCCTCTGAGAGTGCTTTTGCATCCGTTAGAATTTTTGCATCTTCTTGGGTATAAATATCATTGGTAACAACAGCAATACTGTATTTGTCACGCAAAGCTTTACACAAAACCTCAAGAAGAGCGGTTTTACCTGATCCAACTGGTCCGCCAACACCTATGCGTAAAGCAGATTTATTATTTTTCATTTGCTAACCTTATGATCTAAATAACCTTGTATATTGAGTTTCATGTTGACCGCTAGAAATACCTAAAGCAGGAGCACATGCACCGATATCTTCATCTTTAATTGGCAAACTTTTTTCAATCAACGATGGAATTATTTTTGCTATTCGAAATTGAATTTGCTGTCCTTGAGTTTGCCCTAATGGAATCAACTTTACTGCAGCAGAGACTTGATTTTCCACCCAAGCCCAAACATATCCTAGCATTGTATCTTGTAAAGAAATCTTCCAGGACACAGCGGCTAATGCAAATGGTGTCATTTGGCTAGTGTGAAGAGCACCAATCATTTTATCAGAAAATTTTATGTCAAGATTAGGTAGTAAAATTGTTAATGCCTTAGCTTTATTTATTTCTTCCTGTCTTAATTCAAAGCTCTCACGTGATGCCAAAGCAAGATCACTCCAATAAACTAATGCTTGATTGTCTTTTAAAACAATTGCCTCATAAATTCTTTTCATTATTGGTAAATCCAGATAAGTTATATTGTCATCCAGTAAACCTAATAACCAATCTTCAAGTGTTTCTACATTTTTCACCCAACCACAATTAACTGCATACTCAAGTCCCTGAGAATAAGTAAATCCTCCTATTGGTAGACTTGGACTAACTAATTGCATTAAACGCAAATAACCAAGTGAGCTTGTTTTTGAAATATTAGCTTTGATTTAATGTATTCCTAATGAGAATGCCCATGAATATGATTACTTCCATGCTCACCATATGCGCCGGGCTCAGGCTCAAAAGGTAATTTTGAAGAAGTTGGATGAAAACCTAAACTAATTAACATTTGATCTAAAACATGATCACATTGATATCGTAGCTCATTAGGTAAAACTTCTAAGGGAACGTGTCGATTACCCAAGTGGTAAGCTGCTCGCATTAGCATATGAAGATCGTTTGACTTTATAATAGATATTTTTTCTAAAGCAGCTATAACCTGAACAATAGAACCATCCTCTGACTCCAGTAAATCTCCGCCTCGCATAATGGGACCTCTATCTAAAAAAATACCAACATCAGTTCCGTCAGTAAGGCGAGCTTTAAAACGAGCCTTTACGCGCTTTTCTAATGTTAATTCCAAAAAAAAACTTGGGGCACCACTAAAAATTCTTTTATTAAAAATAATCATTTTTAAAATAAAAAATAACGTTGAGACATGGGCAATTCAGTTGCAGGATCACATGTCAATAATTCACCATCTACTCGTACTTCATAAGTTTGTGAGTCAACTTCTATCTCAGGCTGAAGATCATTAAGAAGCATATCTTTCTTTTGAACCTCACGACATTTCTCAACACATCCAATTAAAGATTTTAAACCTAACTGCCCTGCTACATCATTATCAATGGCAGATTTAGACATAAAAGTCATACGCGTTGAATGACGTGCTCCGCCTAAAGCACCAAACATGTAACGATAATGAACAGGTTGTGGCGTCGGAATTGAAGCATTAGGATCCCCCATTGGCGCTGCAACTATCATTCCACCTTTTATAATTAAACTTGGCTTGACACCAAAGAAAGCTGGCTTCCATAAAACTAAATCTGCTAATTTTCCTTTTTCAACTGAGCCAACTTCATGAGATATACCATGAGTAATGGCAGGGTTGATGGTGTACTTTGCGATATATCGTTTAGCTCTTAAATTATCAGCTCGCATGCCATGACCATCCAAACGTCCACGTTGAATTTTCATTTTGTGAGCCGTCTGCCAAGTTCGTATTATAACTTCTCCAACGCGCCCCATTGCTTGTGAATCCGATGCAATCATTGAGAAAGCACCTAAATCATGGAGAATATCCTCTGCTGCTATTGTTTCGCGACGAATACGAGATTCAGCAAAAGCTACATCCTCAGCAATTGATGGAGATAAGTGATGACAAACCATCAACATATCAAGGTGCTCATCAACTGTATTTACGGTATAGGGACGAGTTGGGTTTGTTGATGATGGCAACACATTTGAAAGGCCAGCTACTTTGATAATATCCGGTGCATGCCCACCTCCTGCGCCCTCGGTATGATAGGTATGAATAGTTCTACCATTCATTGCAGCAATTGTATCTTCAACAAACCCAGACTCATTTAAAGTATCAGTATGAATTGCCACCTGAACATCATAGTCATCGGCAACCGATAGACATGTATCAATTGAAGCAGGCGTGGTGCCCCAATCTTCATGAAGCTTTAGTCCTATTGCACCTGCTGAAACTTGTTCAGCCAAAGGTTCTTTTTTAGAAGCATTCCCTTTACCCATAAAACCTAAATTTATTGGCAAATCTTCAGCTGCTTCTAGCATACGATGAATATTCCAAGGCCCAGGAGTACAGGTTGTAGCATTTGTTCCAGTAGCAGGACCGGTTCCACCTCCAAGCATTGTTGTTACACCTGACATCACAGCCTCCTCTACTTGCTGAGGACAAATAAAATGAATGTGTGAATCAATGCAGCCTGCTGTTAAGATTTGCCCTTCCCCTGCAATCACTTCAGTACCGGGGCCAACAATTATATCTACGTCTGGTTGAACATCTGGGTTACCAGCCTTTCCGAGAGCCATAATACGACCCTCTTTAATACCTACATCTGCTTTAATAATTCCCCAATAATCAAAGATTAATGCATTTGTAATAACTACATCGGCAACTTTAATTGACATCTCTTGACTTTGACCCATTCCATCTCGAATGACCTTGCCACCTCCAAACTTTACTTCATCACCGTAAACAGTAAAGTCTTTCTCAACTTCTATAAATAAATCAGTATCTGCAAGACGAACTTGATCGCCGGTTGTGGGGCCATACATTTCAGCATAAGCTTGGCGAGATATTTTCATTTGTCTAAATTCCCCATAATCTTTGCATTAAAGCCATAAACAACTCGCTTACCAGCATAAATTACCAATTCCACCTCACGTGTTTGCCCTGGCTCAAACCTTACAGCAGTTCCCGCTGGGATATTTAAACGAAAACCTTTGCTTGATGATCTATCAAAATCTAGAGCCGCATTTGTTTCATAAAAGTGAAAGTGTGAACCAACCTGTATAGGTCTATCGCCGTTATTAGCAACCGTTAACAGAAGTGTTTCCTTACCATCATTGAGAGTAATGTCACCTTCCTCAATTAATAATTCACCTGGTTTCATTTTTTATTCCTCATATTATAGGCTCATGAACGGTCACAAGTTTTGTGCCATCTGGAAAGGTAGCTTCTACTTGAATATCATGAATCATCTCAGTAACTCCATTAATTACATCCGCTTTTGAAAGCAAAGTTCTTCCATAATCCATTAACTCAGCAACACTCTTTCCATCACGAGCGCCTTCCATTATGGCAGCGCTAATAAAAGCAACTGCTTCTGGATAATTTAACTTCAGGCCACGATCTTTTCGTCTTTCAGCTAGTAAAGCTGCTGTGAAAACAAGTAATTTGTCTTTTTCCCTTGGGGTTAGTTCCATCAGTAATATTCCTTTATGTATTCCAGATTCTAGGATGATTAGATGTTTTACCAAAAGCTGAGGATCGGAGTGATGACCATATAGCGATTAAAACTTTTCTTGCCGTATCTGTTGAGTTACCTAAATAACGAACCACTACAAAATCGTCTATTAATGAAGCAGAAAAATGATTATTTTGATCATTAGGAAAAGATTTCCTCACTAGAGGCATATTTGATGTTTCTATATCGCTCATAATAAATGTTGCTGAAACTTGCCTGGATGCCATCAAAGATATTCGATCTTTTGTCTTTGCGTTAAACCTCAAACGTTCATTAATAATAAATTTTTTATTTTTGAAAATTTGAAGAGATGAATCAACAAATCCTGAATCAAAAATTTCACCAACAGTCGGTCGGCCAAAACAATGAATTTCCCATATTGCTAAATGCGACGACACTGTTAAGTCAATCAGGGTATTCATCTTTACGCGAGCGCCAGGGAAAAAAATATTTTCTTGTGGAAACCACTCAAGATAACCGTGATTGGAGATCGACAAATTTTGATTCTGAAATGCTGTAGAACCAGAACTTCGATAAAATTTTGTAGCGCCTGGAGTTGTCACTAATGTCTCAGCTTGATTAGCAACTTTAGCTTTAATTTTCAATGAATCACCTCCAACAACACCTCCGGGTGGGTGAAGTAAATAGACGTGACAGGTTCCACCCTCGGGATAAAAAGGCCTTTGAACAGCCAAAGGTCCCTTTCTATTTCGATAAGCCAAAACTGTTTTACCTTCGATAAATTGAAATCCAAGCGACAGGTTAGCAGACCAGCCTTTTTTGTTATGAATTAATGGTGTCATATTCAATTAGAAGCTCTTAAATTTTTCCTTAATCCCCTTAAAAGCTATGTGTAAAATCCAGATTACTAAAGAAATAATTAAAGGCCATATTAAATGTTCTAATTGATGAATTATTTCAGTTGAATAACTAGTGTGCGCGAAAGATGGCGCTGAATAATAAAAAAACAAAAACGTTAATATTTTTTTCATACCTAGACTCTTTCAGTTGTGTTTAAAATTAGTATTTAAATTTTAGTTAGTATATTAAAGCAAAAGTTATGCCAAGAAATAAAAAAACGAGTTTAATCAATACAGTTAGAATTAAATATTTAGCATTTATAATATCTTTATTGATTTTTTGCACCAAATTGGCGCGCCCGGAGAGATTCGAACTCCCGACCCCTTGGTTCGTAGCCAAGTACTCTAATCCAACTGAGCTACGGGCG
>MDTG01038627.1_pt1 | contig 12804 bp, 12 predicted proteins | sample 811421 | NCBI WGS metagenome assembly MDTG01 (sample SAMN05326645, study PRJNA326480) | marine metagenome | isolation source: seawater | place: Pacific Ocean: South East | collected 2011 | reverse complement strand
AGGGTCTCTGCCACCACCCGGTTCATTCCAGGCCATAATATTCTCCAAATTGTAGTTAATATTGCAATTAGATAAAAAAAGTGCGTTGGTAGGTCTTTACAATGTGATCAAATCTTGCATTTTCAACCCCGACGATTTTAATAAGCGCAAAAAATCACTCTCCGCCAGCTTTACTTCCAAATTAATCATACCCTGAGCATCAATATTCTCGCATAGCACTGCCTTATGACTATACAGGGCCGCCCTCAGAGCCCCCTGATTGGGCTGTAACTGTAGGTGCTTGTGCACCTGCACCCCAGGCAAACGTTCGATCACCGCCTCGAGTAATAAATCCAAGCCTTCCCCAGTCTGCGCAGAGAGCCAAACAGCCATAGGAACACCGTGTGCATCTCGCTCAATGCGCGCATGGGGATCATCCAACAGATCAATCTTGTTGTAAACCACTAGGGTTGGCAACTCATTAGCACCGATCTCTTTAAGGACCTCCTGAACACGCTCAATATTGATATTTCGCTCCTCAGCAGCGGCATCTACCACATGCAGTAAGAGGGTCGCTGAGGCCGCTTCTTCGAGCGTGGCCCTAAAGGCATTAACTAAGCGATGCGGCAGATGACTGATAAAACCCACCGTATCAGCAAAAATAACCGACCCCTGTTCGGGCACATCCAGACGCCTCATCGTAGGGTCTAGAGTAGCGAACAACTGGTCAGCAGCGAATACATTCGAACCGGTTAAATTATTAAATAACGTCGATTTACCAGCGTTGGTATAACCTACCAACGACACGATAGGAATTTCTGCCCTATCTCTAGAGCGGCGACTTTGACCGCGCTGCTTTCTCACTTTTTCCAGCCGTTTTTTGATCGTCTGAATACGTTCTCTGACCATACGCCGGTCAGATTCCAGCTGTGTCTCACCCGGCCCGCGCATGCCTATGCCGCCTTTTTCCCTATCCAAATGCGTCCAGCCACGCACCAGCCTAGAGGACAAATGCTGTAACTGCGCCAGCTCAACCTGCAACTTTCCCTCATGTGTACGCGCACGCTGAGCAAAAATATCAAGGATCAGGCCAGTTCTATCCAGAACCCGACATTTCAGCTCAGCCTCGAGATTGCGTTCTTGGCTGGGAGAGAGGTTGTGATTAAAAATAACTAACTCAGCATCGCTGCTGCCAACAGCACGGGTAATTTCCTCTAATTTCCCCGTACCAACAAAAAATTTGGCATGGGGACTTTGACGCGACCCCGTTAAAAATTCAACGGGATCGCCACCGGCAGAAATCACTAATTCTTCGAATTCTCTTGGGTCTTCAGGTTCGGATTCACTCGTTAACTTTAGATGAACCAGAACTGCACGCTCGCCAAAATCCGGCCGCTCAAAAAATAACGACACTCGTTTTAGAAGTTGTCGTCGCGGTAGTTGCCGGCATTATCGGCGTCGTCTGGTAGGCCGCCAGACGCATTGCTAGCGGGTAGACGAACTGCACGAGATGGCACAACAGTAGAGATAGCGTGCTTGTAGACCATCTGACTAACGGTATTTTTTAGTAGCACAACAAACTGGTCGAAAGACTCAATCTGTCCCTGCAACTTGATACCGTTGACGAGAAAAATAGAAACTGGGATACGTTCTTTCCTTAAAACATTAAGAAAAGGGTCTTGTAGGTTATGCCCTTTTGACATAGTACTACTCCTTCATATTGAAAATTCAATGGGCGCCACAATACAGGTGGCAAAAAATAACAACGGGATTGCAAATCACTAGAGCACTTATTTAGCTCGTTTCCCTATTATAGTACATGGGTACAGATTAAAGTACTTTCAAAGTCTGTTTACAGATCTCTTTGATGCTCAAATAGTCTTTTTCATTATCGATACTTATTTCAATGGCATCAGGCCAATTCCTCAGCCAAGTCATTTGCCGTTTTGCCAACTGACGAGTGGCAATAACGCCTTTTTCCACGGCATCATCCAAACTACACTTTCCTGCGCAGTAGTCCCACAGCTGGCGATAACCTACCGAGCGAATAGCCGGCAAACTAGTATGCAGATCGCCACGATTATACAAATCCACCACTTCCCGCGCGAAACCGAGGTCCATCATAGCCTGGAACCGCTGTTCAATCCGCTTGTGGAGAAGTTTACGATTTTGAGGGACTAGCGAAATTTGACGAAAATTGTAGTCTCGTAACAAGCCCCCAACGGATTCAGTCTGCAGAGCCGACATAGGCTCACCTGTCACTAGGTAGACCTCCAACGCTCGCTGAATACGCTGAGAGTGGTTGGGATGCAGTCGACTAGCCGTATCAGGGTCAACAGTCTCAAGTTGCGCATAGAGACTGGGCCAGCCCTCTTGTTGAGCTCTTTGCTCTAATGTATCGCGCACCTGCTGGTTAGCTTCAGGTAACTTAGACAGTCCTTCCAGTAGCACTTTGAAATACATCATGCTGCCACCCACTAGTAGCGGAATACGTCCCGAAGCACAAATCTCTGCCATTTCACTGCGCGCATCTGCCAAGAACTCAGCAGCACTGTAGCTCTGTGCCGGATCACGTATATCAATTAAACGATGAGGCGCCTGCGCCAACATATCGGCATCAGGCTTGGCACTGCCAATATTAAGCTGACGATATACTTGCGCTGAATCTACATTAATCAACTCAACTGGCAGATGCTTGCGCAACTCTATCGCCAACGCGGTCTTACCGCTAGCCGTGGGGCCCATCAAATTAATAGCTAGAGGTTTATCCACAGTACTTATCAACCAACTTCATCGGCCGCGCAAAAATAACTTATCCAACTCATCTAGGCTGAGCTGCGACCAAGTCGGACGACCATGATTACACTGACCACTGCGCTCCGTGGCTTCCATATCACGCAACAACGCATTCATTTCTGGAATAGTCAGTTTGCGATTGGCACGCACGGAACCATGGCAGGCCATAGTCGATAGAATCTCATTGATATGATGACGTATACGCTCCGATGTACCGTGCACAAGCAGATCAGAGATAACGTCACGAAGTAGTCCTTCTACCTCTGAACCTCGCAGTATCGCAGGTATTTCACGGACAATTATACTTTCCGCTGCAGCGCGCTCAACCACAAAGCCCAGTTGGCCGAAGATCTCTGCGCTCTTGTCGGTAATATCCGCTTCGCGCTCACTGACCGATAAGCTTTCCGGCACTAGCAGTGGCTGCGAAACAAGCCCCTGAGTATCAAACGCAGTTTTCATTCGCTCATAGGTAATTCGCTCATGAGCTGCATGCATATCAACAATAATCAACCCTTGGGCATTTTCGGCTAAAATATAGATACCTTTTAGCTGAGCGATGGCAAACCCCATGGGTGGCAAGTCGCCTTGTTCCTCAGGCATCTGCCGGTTGTATAAACTTTGGTAGGCCTCCATAGGCGTATTGATCGAGCCGCGACTTGAATCGGAGAATTGCGCATAATTTACTGCGCCCTGAGGTGGTTGCCCTGAAGTAGAGAGCGACAGGGTTGACTGATTGGGCTGCCATTGCTGCTCAGTACTGTTGTCATCTGACATTCCCCCGACTTGCAGATGATCTTGGGGTCGATCCTGCGCCAAGGCCTTATTCAGAGTGCCATAGACGAAACCATGAATGGCACGGCTATCACGAAAACGGACTTCATGTTTAGTGGGGTGTACATTGACGTCTACATCTGCTGGTTCAATCTCAAGGAACAAAACGAAGGCGGGATGCCGACCATGATAAAGAACATCTTGATAGGCTTGGCGAATCGCATGTGAAACAACCTTATCCCGAATACAGCGCCCATTGACAAAAAAATGTTGTAAATCCGCCTGACTTCGAGAAAACGTCGGCAACCCCATCCAACCCCACAGACGGATACCCGAGCGATCATTATTCACATAAAGGGCCTGCTGCATAAAAGCTGGACCGCAGATATCGGCTACGCGCTTCTCTTGCTCAAGTTGACTGTGCGCCGGATGAAGATTGATCTGAGCGCGCTGATTGTGACGCAAGCTAAAAGCTATATCCATTCGGCTTAGTGCCAACTTTTTAATACTCTCATCAATGCGATTGTATTCTGTACCTTCCGTGCGCAGAAATTTGCGCCGCGCGGGCGTATTAAAGAATAAATCTCTTACCTCAACACTGGTGCCCTGTGGATGGGCAGCAGGTTGCAAATCAACCTCCATATCGCGACCCTCGGATACCGCCTTCCATCCACTGCCACTACCCTTAATATTGGATGTCAGGGCGAGACGTGACACGGAGGCAATACTAGCCAGCGCCTCGCCACGAAAACCCAAAGTGGCAACTGCCTCAAGATCTTGCAGATCATCAATCTTGCTCGTGGCGTGACGACTTAGAGCCAAGGCTAATTCCGCTTCAGCAATACCAGTGCCATCATCACGCACCTTGATTAACTTAACGCCGCCCTGCTCGATCTCTATATCAATGCGTTTGGCACCCGCGTCTAAGCTATTTTCTACCAATTCCTTGAGCACAGAAGCGGGACGCTCAACCACCTCTCCAGCGGCAATTTGGTTGGCTAATTGCGGACTGAGAATTTTGATACTAGACATTGATAAAGACCCGAGTGATCACACTAGCGCGGTGGAATTTTAAGTTTTTTGCCGACACGAATCTTGCTTGAGGACATATTATTGTGACGTTTGAGACGCCGCATCGAGACATTATATCGCACAGCGATTTCAGATAGGGTATCGCCCGGCGCCACCACATAAATACGATCTACTCGATTACCATATTTTGCCAATAAGGTACCATCAGGCGGGTTATCAGAAAAATATTGCTCTATGCCCTGAAAAATCGCCCTTGCCATTTTATTTTGATAACTATTACTGCTGAGTTTTCGCGCCTCATTAGGGTTAGATATAAACCCAGTTTCTAATAATAGCGATGGAATATCAGGTGACTTGAGCACTAAGAATCCCGCCTGCTCAACTTTTTTCTTGTGCAAACGAGCAACGGTCCCCATATTCTTAAGCACATAGGCCCCCACCTCAAGACTGCTACTCAACGTGGCCGTCATCGATAAATCCAGCAGCACGCCGGCAAGTAATTCATCTTTATCATCTAGACTAAGTGAGCTAGCACCACCAATTAAATCAGCGCGATTTTCACTATCGGCAAGGTAGCGAGCAGCTTCACTGGTAGCGCCTTTGGTCGAAAGGGCATAGACAGAAGCGCCATGCGCTGACGGATCAGTAAACGCATCTGCATGGATTGAAATAAATAGATCAGCCTGCTTATCCCGAGCGATTTGTGTGCGCCTGCGATGCGCTAGATAATAATCACCACTGCGGACCAACTCTCCCTGAAAGTTGGGATTGCTGTCCAATAGCGCCTTAATTTTTTTCGCCAACTGCAACACGACGACTTTTTCACGTACTCTTCTTGGCCCCAAAGCACCTGGGTCCTCACCGCCATGTCCCGCATCGATCGCAATAATAATTTTACGATCTTTCTTTTGCACGACTTCATCGAGCGTCCGACTAACCACAGGCTTTTTATCAAAAAGATCAATCACCAGTCGATTGCTATATTGCTCATTCGCTGGCAGAGAAAAACTTTTTGGGCTAACCGTATTGGTCAGATCCAGTACGACTCTGACATCGGATTTGTTACGCACTGCCGCACGAATCCCAGCAATGGGGGTATTGCTAAAGTCCAAATCGGTAAATTTAGTTTTGATACGCGAATCACTGATATCAATCACCAACCGGCTGGGGCTCTGTAACGCGAATAGATTGTGCTCAATAGTGCCACTCAGGTCCAATACCAATCTGGTTTTGTCAGGCGCTCGCCATAGACGCACAGACTCAATATCTGCGGCCCACAGTTGTATCGGCACTAACCACAGCAGGGCAATCGCTGTGCATTTAATAAGCGTTGTGAAATAGCGCAGTATCATTTTTTATCTTGGTCCCAGTCCAACTGATCAAGCAACTGCTCACCATATAAAGAATAAGCATCCAGAGTAACACAGCGGCCCTCTCCAGACTGACTTATCTCTACAGCAATGTCAGCTTGCGGTAAAAACCCCTGCCCTCGCTCTGGCCATTCTATCAAGCATAACTTAGCCTCGGCCAGATACTCAGCAAAACCCATATATTCGAGTTCCTCAGCATCGACAATACGGTAAAGATCAAAATGAAAAACTGAACCCACCGGTAGTTGATAGGGCTCAACTAATGTATAGGTGGGGCTCTTAACTGAACCGCAATGACCTAAACCCTGCAGAAGACCACGAGATAGCGTGGTTTTCCCTGCTCCCAATTGGCCCTGTAAAGTGATTACCACGGGCTTTTTAATTAGCGCATTATTTTTAATCAGCGAACTATTTTTAATCAGCGAACTACTAATAGCCCAACCAAAACTAACCATGGCGTCTTCGTCAGCCAACTCAACGGAGGTTTTAGCCAGCATCGACGTTTTATTCATAGATAACTCTGATTTAACAGGCTGCGCAAGCGGGGTAATAGGTCAGACGCCACCAGACCTCGGGGACCCTGCTCTTGCACGGCTAAATCTGCCGCACTGCCATGAAGGCAACAGCCCAATTCTGTCGCAGTCTGCATATCACAGCCCTGAGCTATTAAGCCTCCAATAAGGCCGCTAAGAATATCGCCCATCCCGGCAGTGGCCGTTGCTGGATTACCATAAGTACAGACCTGAGTGACTTTACCTGGGCCAGCAATCAACGTGCCGGGGCCTTTTAACAGCACTACGGCAGAGTATTTTTCCTGTAGTAGGCGTACTGCTCGGTATCGGTCTGCCTGTACTTCCGCTATAGATAGCCCCAGTAACCGCGCTGCCTCACCTGCATGGGGCGTCAAGACCCATTGACTTCCATCGGGATTAGGCACCACACGCCCGTCAGCAAGAATATTCAAACCATCTGCATCCAGCACTATGGGTAGTCCAGAGGCCACCGCTTTTTGTAATAACTGCTCTGACCAGGGCGATCGACCCAAACCGGGGCCAACCACTAATACATTGGGGCGACTTAGCAGAGGTTCTAATTCTTGACCCGAAACCACTGGACAGGCCATTACTTCGGGTTGCCGCACTAACATCGGGGCAATATGTTCGGGGCATGTGGCTAAGCTAGTGACGCCAGCACCAATCTGCAAACATGCTTCAGCGGCCAAGATAGCGGCGCCACCAAAGCCCTGATCACCCCCTATTACCATGGCATGACCACGCAAATTTTTATGCCCGTCAATCGATAACTGCGGCAAACAATCCATTAATTCAAATAGATCCAACAATGTTGCTGTTGCCGGCACCTGTTCAAAAACCTGTTCTGGCACGTCTAAAGAGTCATATATTATGTCACCGCAAACGACAGGCCCCTGAGCGGAGAACAATCCCTGCTTGGCACCTATAAACGTAACCGTAAGATCTGCGTTCACGGCCACATCAGCAATATGTCCAGTATCGGCATGCAGACCGGAGGGGATATCAAGAGCGAGCACTGGCATGCCAGACGTATTAATCAATTGAATGGCGTCAATGTAGGGCTGGCGTAAGTCACCATCAAAGCCGGTACCTAATAAACCATCAACAATTACACCAGAGGTCACCTCGGTGGCTTGATCGAAATCAACGAAACCAACACCAGCTTGCTGAGCAAATTGCTTTGCCTCAGATGCATCTGCACTCAGCTTATTCGACAGCTCGACAATCTCTACCGGAATATTCTTAGCCGCGGCCAAAGCCGCAACAATATAGCCATCACCAGCATTATTGCCAGAACCACAGAAAATAGTCAGTAATGTCGGTACGCCAAAGGCATCGAGCAATTCACGTAATGCTGAACGGCCAGCACGCTTCATTAGCACGATTCCCGGCACACCATGGCTATCAATTGCAGTGCGATCGAGTTGTGCAACTGATTTGGCATCGAATAGAGCATCTTGTATAAAGTTGTGCGACATTAAGTGAATATCCCCGTAAAATTGGCGCAATTATAAGATAGAACCCGATGTAAAACATGGTACAAGATGTCGTCGATACAGAAAAACTCGATAACCTCGCCAAAAAAATAAAGGCTTGGGGCGAATCGTTGGGTTTTCAGCAAGTTGCCATTGTCGAGCCCGATCTCGATCAAGCATCGACACGCCTTAATAAATGGCTGGCGGATGGGTTTCAGGGCTCTATGCAGTGGATGGACGAGCATGGCGACAAACGCTACAAGGTTGAGCAGCTGGTAGATCAATGTGTGCGAGTCATCTCTGTCCGCATGGACTATCTTGCAGACGATAAAATGATCGCTGTTTTGAAGGATGACAATAAAGCGTATATATCAAGGTATGCCCTCGGTCGTGACTATCACAAACTGATTCGCAAGCGTCTAGCAAAGCTTGTATCGATGATTCAAGGTGAATTACCTCAGCTCGCGTTGTCTCAACGACCCTTTGTGGACAGCGCACCAGTGATGGAAAAGCCTCTCGCTGAACAAGCCGGATTGGGCTGGATTGGTAAAAACACCCTGCTCCTCAATGATCAGGCTGGCTCGTGGTTTTTTCTTGGCGAAATATATACATCACTGCCATTACCTACCGATAACAGCGAGCAAAAAGATCGCTGCGGCAACTGTCGCGCTTGTTTAAAAATTTGCCCTACCGATGCATTTCCTGAGCCTTATGTACTGGATGCGAGAAAATGTATTTCCTACCTCACTATTGAGAATAAAGGTGCAATCCCCGAAGCATTGCGAACCAAAATGGGTAACCGCGTGTTTGGTTGCGATGATTGCCAGATTATCTGTCCTTGGAATCGCTTCGCCTCACAGTCTCAAGAAAATGACTTTACACCGCGGCATAACCTCGACGATTCTCATCTGGTCACCTTATTTGCTTGGACGGCTGAAGAGTTCGAAAGCAATACTGAGGGCTCGCCTATCCGCCGTATAGGTCACGAGCGCTGGCTGCGCAATCTCGCGGTGGGCCTTGGTAACGCCCGCGGGTCAGCCACTATTGTTGATGCGTTAGAGAAAAGGAGTGACCACCCATCAGCGCTAGTACGCGAACATGTGCAATGGGCTATCTCGCAACAGCAAGACAAATTAGCGGCTTTCAGGGCTGGATAAACACTTCTCGATAATAGGCTAACTCCGCGATTGAGTCATAGATATCATCCATTGCCAAATGACTCCCTTTTTTAGCAAAACCATTTGCTAGCTCAGGTTTCCAGCGTCTCACCAGTTCTTTTAAAGTACTCACATCAAGATTTCGATAGTGGAAAAAATTGGCCAGCTCAGGCATGTAACGTACTAAGAATCGACGATCTTGACCAATAGAGTTACCACACATAGGAGACTGCTGTGCAGACACCCACTGGCGCAAAAACTCAAGCGTAGCGGTACAAGCTTCCGCTTCAGTAATCTGACTATTGCGCACACGCTGAGTAAGTCCAGAGTTACCATGTTGGTTGGTATTCCATTCATCCATATTATCGAGCAAGTGATCTGATTGGTGGATTACCAATGAAGGCCCTTCAGCCAAAACATTGAGATTTGCGTCAGTCACCACAGTGGCTATTTCAATAATGCGCTCATGCTGTGGATCCAGACCTGTCATTTCCAAATCGATCCAAATTAAATTGAGAGGGTCTTGAACTGTCATAATGGCGCCTGTGATGGTATGCAAAATGTTACTGAGGGCGTTTATGCTATATCCTTGGCGTCCATAACACCAGATATGCAGGTCAACCGGGAAAAAGTATTGAGTAATCGCAGACTGAGTAAACGTCAAAAAGATCGTATTCAGGCCATTCAGGAGCGCCGACGCCAGCGAGCCAATCTTAAACAGACGCTGAATGACGAAGACCTCAAGAACTTACAGGGTCTCGGGCAAGAAACTCTGGGAATAGTGGTGACAAATTACGGTACTCAGGCCGATATCGAGGGCATTGAGGCGCCTTTCCAGGGACATATTTTCCGCTGTTATAAACGCACCAACTTAGAGACATTGGTCACTGGTGATCAGGTGATCTGGCGCCATGCTGAGCCCCACGGCGTCGTAGTTGCCTGCGAGCCGCGTCAATCACAGCTTATCCGACCAGATAACTATGGCAAACTGCGCCCCGTCGCCGCCAACATAGACCGAATTGCCATTGTATTCGCCCCCAAACCGATCCCGCACAGCAACTTACTTGACCGTTACCTTGTCGCTGCTGAGGCTCAGGGAATCACCCCGCTTCTGGTACTTAATAAAAGTGATATAGTCGATCAAGACAATCAGACCAATATCGATCAACTGATAGATAACTACCGCTTCATAGGTTATGAAGTTATTGTGGTATCGGCTAAAACAGGACTTGGCATTGATCTGTTACAGCACTATTTAGCTGAACACACCTCTATTTTTGTCGGTCAATCTGGCGTCGGTAAGTCATCGCTATTAAATCGCCTTCTTCCCGATGCCAATATGCAGGTCGGTCCCTTATCTGATACCAAAGAGGAAGGCACTCATACCACTACAGCGTCGAAATTATTTCATCTGATTGGTGGTGGTGTACTTATTGACTCTCCAGGCATTCGAGAATTTGCCTTGACGCATTTAAGTCAGCAAAAAATCATTGACGGTTTTATTGATTTCCGACCCTATCTAGGTCGTTGCAAATTTCGCGACTGTCAGCATGATAAAGAAATTGGCTGCGCACTATTACAGGCGGTGGCAGATAAAAAAGTACTGCAAGTACGGCTGATGAACTATCGCCAAATTATGCTGAGTCAGCAGCAACGGTAACGCGCATCTAGGTTAAAAAATGCTAAAATCGCGGCTTACTTAGGATTAGTCATGACCAACAACCACCTTATCGAACCCAGGGAGCTCGAAGCCAAGCTCGGTGACAGCGATCTCATCATCGTCGACCTGTGCAATCAGGCGCACTATCAGCAAAAGCATGTACCTGGCGCGGTTCACTTATTAGGTAATCATTTGGTCGCAGGCACGCCACCAACACCCGGTGCTTGCCCAACTCTGGAACAGCTACAACAGGTCATCAACTATTTGGGTATTGATGGCAAAAAACAGGTCATCCTCTATGATGATGAGGGTGGTGGCTGGGCAGGTCGTCTGGCGTGGACATTAGATTTATTGGGCCTGACCAATTGGCGTTATTTAAATGGCGGCATTGTAGCCTGGATTAAACAGGGCTTTATTGATGAAAGCGCAATCAATCAGCCTAACAGTATTGAGTCGGTAGTCAGCTTTGCTCACCCTCAAGCTCGCATTGATCAGGAACAAATTATTGGCCTTTTAGATGAGCCTAATTTTGCAATCTGGGATGCCCGTAGTCCGGCCGAATACAGTGGCGATATGGTGCGTGCCGCTCGCGGTGGACATATTCCGGGAGCCATCAATCTAGAATGGACGCAGCTGATGGATCAGCAAAGGCACCTGCGTATCCGTGAGGATGCTCAACAAATTTTAGACAATGCCGGCCTCACGCGAGATAAGCATATTGCCACGCATTGCCAAAGCCATCATCGCTCGAGCTTTACCTACATGGTTGGACGAATACTGGGATATAACAATATCTGTGGTTACGACGGCTCTTGGGCAGAATGGGGAAATCTTCAACACACTCCAATTGACCTTGGCTTTTAAACCAGACAACTAACCTAACTTAACCTTTGATTGAGTACTGACACCATGAGCCACCGCGCTGACCTCTTTGTCGCCTTGCAGCGAATACTGCCAAAACATAGCCTCTCACGGGCAATTGCTAGGGTCGCTGAGTCAAAGCGACCTTGGCTGAAAAATAAGCTCATTGCAGGAGCCATCAAAGCGTTCAATATCAATATGGCAGAGGCTGTCACAGAAAACCTTGATGATTATGAAAACTTTAATGCTTTTTTTACCCGACAACTCAAAGCTGGTGTTAGACCCATAGATTCAGGTGGCAGTAGTATTGTTTCACCGGCCGATGGTGCTATCAGCCAGGCGGGGCCGATCAACAAAAATAGAATCCTGCAAGCTAAAGGTATCGATTACTCAGTGAGCCGCCTAATGGGCAATTCGGTGCAGGCACAGGCTTATGATAACGGTAGCTTTGCCACTATCTATTTGTCACCCAAAGACTATCATCGCGTGCATATGCCCATTGCCGGCAAGCTGTTAAGCAGCCGCTATATTCCCGGCGAATTATTCTCTGTTAATGACCAAACCGCTCAGGCTTTGCCGGGTTTGTTTGCCCGCAATGAGAGATTGGTGTGTGAATTTGAATGCGCTGAATTCGGCCGCTTTAGTCTCATCTTTGTCGGTGCCATGTTGGTGGCTGGCATCGAAACAGTATGGTCTGGCTTTGAAAAACCTGGACCGGGTGCAGTAAGAGAAACTGATTATTCTGAGGAATCAATCGACTTTGCCAAAGGCGACGAGATAGGCCGTTTTAAATTCGGCTCTACCGTTATCCTGCTATTTCCACAACAGGCCATCGCGTGGAGTAAAAAAATCACGCCCTACGCAGCGGTAAAGATGGGCCAAGCTATTGCCGATAGGAAAGGCTAAATTAGCAAAGACAGCAGCGTAGCAATATCCGCTGGACGGGACCTAAAGCATCTCTAATGGTGTCTATAGCGGCCGAATAGCGTCCCGTTATAGACCGCCTGATGATCAATTAAGACTTGCCTCTAACGCGCAGAAAATCTATGCACCGCATCAATAAATACTTTCGCATGCGCCGGATCGATATCGGGGGTAATGCCATGACCCAGGTTAAATATATGACCGCTACCGGTGCCGAAGGATTGCAAAATAGTGGCGACCTCAGCT
>MDTG01350952.1_pt1 | contig 12805 bp, 18 predicted proteins | sample 811421 | NCBI WGS metagenome assembly MDTG01 (sample SAMN05326645, study PRJNA326480) | marine metagenome | isolation source: seawater | place: Pacific Ocean: South East | collected 2011 | reverse complement strand
TTGCTCAGTCTTACATTGAATGGCTTGATCGCTACTTAAACCCTCATTCAATAAAGTTTGACGTTGTAAATGAGTGCTATGTGGACAATGACGGAAAGGAACTGTAATGACTACTAACAATATGGGGCCGACAATGGCTATTATCTACAATCACAATGACCTGAGAAAAACTCAAGCCTACCAGCACTTCAATGCAAATAAGGCACTTAACACGCATGTAGACATTGAGTGTAAGACACTGTCAGTTTTCCGGAATGAAACGTATCACCAATGCCGGATAACTCCAAAGAACAATCACAATCCTTACATACTGCAATACCCATTCACTGAGGAGCAGTTTTCAAAGGTAGCTGCAGTTGCAGCTTACACTTCAAAACAAGAAGAACTCGATCCTAATGATTGGAAACCTGATCTTATAGAAGAAGAACTCATTATTTATAAAAGTGGATATACTGTCCTACTGAATGATCGTGTAATGAGTGTTTCCGACACAAGAGAAGAAGCAGAGGAAATGGAAAAAGTGTTTATGACCAGAATCTTTGAAAGGCGATCAATCTTAACACTTGGTCACTTCAAAACACTAGACTTTGCCAAATCAGAACTTGAAAACAAGTTAGGCTACACTTTCAAGATTGGAGAACCAAATGAACTGTGAACGCTGTACTTCTAAAACCAATACCTATTTTTACTCTTGGTACAATGAGCAACGTATTTGTCAAAAGTGCAGGACAAGAGAAGAACAAAGAGCTGATTATCAAGACTGCAGGAAAGCGGAACTAGAAGCTATTAAATTGGGCAACCGAAACTACAACTACAAACAACCACAGGACATGTAATGAAAGTACAACTGATCAAAAGTAATGGTGATACCACAGAGCATGACGTTTCTACATTCTTAGAGTTAAGAGACTTACTCTCTCCTGAGTGTGCTTCTTTTGCTGACTTTGCAGACCACCCAAGCGACACTAGACTTGTTGTGTTTTACAACGAAGAAGAACCAGATAGCAGCTCTATGAATGTTGTTTTTCCCAACATTAGAGGAAATGCCATAATAGCTCCAAGACACTTTGATAATGAAGTGACCTATGGTCATAAAATGTTTCATATACAGAACATTCAATGGGACACTGATAATGAGGAAGTTGACTTGCCTAGCAACTCAATACTTGAATGTGAGTTTGAAGACGATATAGCAGATAAGCTATCCGACTTTTATGGTTGGTGTATCAAGGGCTTCCAAGTTGAACGTGTAGAGATACTCGCACACAAAAACTAACAAAGCACAAACGTGGTAGGGCATACGTCACCACCCTGAAAGGACTTGCGAAATGCAACCTACAAAACAAACACTTTACATTGGTATAATCGTAAGAGAAGACACTGCTGACGTTGTAAGTACAGGAACAGACTTCCAAAAAGTTTACGAAAGTACAGGACAGGCATGGAGCGAACTTGAATCTACAGCATTTACAAGATTCTATGTAACCGAAACTCCAATGCCAACTGTGACTCCGATTGAGCCGCCATTGCCGGAATGGTACACAAATGTTATCAAAACAGTATCCATTACTGACATTGCAAGTCACGTTGTAGATTGTTGGGATATGCATACTCTTGTTGATAATGCTGTACTCTCAACAACGAAATACTATGAAGACCCCGATAGTCTAATGGAAGACCTAGAGAATGGCTACATTATTCCAGAGCTAGAAAAAGACTCAAATGGTGAATATGACCCAGAGTATCTAAAAGAACTTGCAGAAGAAAATGATCGTGATCTGCAAGAGTACAAAGACAACGACACGCTTGTAATCCTAGACGCTCTTAGAGCTAACTTTTAAGACATAAGGTCGTACTAAAATGCAGTATAATGTTAAAGAGACAAAGAATAAAAGAATCCAAGTAGGTCACATACCTTTGGTTGCTCATTGGTTTACTTCTGATCAACCAGAAGAAGATAAAGGGTACATTGAAATACATTTTGGTCGTTTTTATCAACTACATGAAGAACTTGCGATTAAGCCTTTTCAAGAATGTATGGGTACAATACAAGCATTCACAAATGTCAAGGTAGTGAAATTGAACCCTCATATTTTAGATAAGGCTGATCAATACGAAACGTATATAAGTTTTAGAGTAGACTTACCTTTCGGCCCGATTATAAGTTTATTTATCACCTTGAAACGTGAACCAAAAAAAACCAAACATATAAGATTGTCAGAACAACAAAGCTACTTAAAAGCTAAAAAAATATGTGCATATGAGTATACTCTTACAGCTACAGGAACTCCATTATTGCAGACTCAGATCGACAACACTATCAATAATGCGAACGTAATATACAATGCAACGCTATTGCTACCTAAGTATTCAGAGTTTGACATAGAAAAAGGAGATATATATCACGAACATATTGCAGAAGTTTTTATTAAAAATAACTACAATCATGGATTCCATAAACCTTTGTCGGAAGCCTTTGATTATCTTAGTCATTACATACACAGAGTAACCCAAAGCAATGAGCAAAAGTAGTCTCACTCTCACTGTGTACGCTTTTAACGTACATTTAGACAGGGTTTTTGTTGACACTCACTCACAACTCACTTTTAATACACTCACACAACCAAACAAAAAGGACTTGCGAAAATGCAAACCGAACCATTAAAAAAGTTTTTACCCAGCAAAGAATCAAACTTCTCAGGACATGAAGAAGTGTACCAAAGAGAAAAAGAAGACTGTTGGTACATTGCACCTGTGGTATGGGTTAAAAGCTCAGAAGACACGTTAACAAGGTGTAACTTTCATGTTCAAGAGCAAAGACTCAAAGAAGAATGTACCGAAACCGACGAATACTACATTTACCATTTTGGTGGCTGGATAGGCTCGATTGAGATTGTCATTGTAAAGGCAAATACAAGAGCCTATGAGATTGCTGTTGAAATCAGAGAGGACTTGAATCACGATCTTATACTTGACGATCAACTGTACTACGAATACAGAGATAAATATGATCGAATCGAACTCAAGATTGAATGCTCTTGGTCAGATAATAAAGTCATAACGAAATGGATTGATATATCGGAAGACTTTTATCAGAACAGCTCAGAAGAAGAAGTACATGATTATATAAAAATACTAGAAAAAAATAAAAAGACAGGACAATACCCTGCAAGTATAAAAATACTTGTTGATTAAGCAAAAAAGGACTTGCGAAAATGCAGAACGATAAATCAGACTTTAAACAACCTACCAGAATCTATGCTGAATACACTTGCAGTATCGCATTCGAGATTGACGATATATGTGATACACTTGGTGTCAAAAAAGAAGACATTCAAAGAGTAAATGTTAAATGGAACACAATGTATCTGCTTATGAAAAATGGAGATACACTTGAGTATTGCCTAGACAATGACTTTGCGTGTGCAGAAGAAAGTATTGATTGGAAATACCCAAAATCCTTATATCTACTCAAACCGCCTTTTGAAGACATAACTTATATTGACAATCCGTTCAAAGAAACCGATACTGACACCGGTACAGAAAACAATACCAATAAATAAAACACAGAAAGGACTTTGCGAAAATGCAAGTCTTCATTCCTTATCCGAATATAAAGAGATCTGTCCAATCACTTGACTACCGCCGACTTGGTAAACAACGTGTTGAATGTTTACAAATACTCAATGCTTTGGAGTATCGTAAAGCCAATAACTTGTTCAAAGAGAATGGTAAGAAGCGTGGTTGGCTCAACCATAAATGCACGATCATGTGGGTAGGCAAAGAACAGTTTTTAAGACTTTATGCCATTGCCTGTTGTGACGAATGGAAAGCAAGAGGATATACAGATAATCTCATGCCAAGATTCGCCGCTCAGTTTGCTGAAAGTTCACAGTTTCCTTTTGTCCCTGAGTGGTGGGGAAATGAAGCTTTGCACAAGTCTCACAGATCAATGCTTGTCCAAAAAGAGCCTGCTTTTTACTCACAAACCTTTACTGACTATGATTCAGATAACCCAAAGTATGTTTGGGTAGTGCCTAATGGAGTACACCATGTGTAACCATAAATTGGAATCCGTCATATATGGACAACATGACTTGATTGCTTTTTTTATCCTAGATCTTGAAATAGACAACCCCAACGTTGCAGCTATTTTTATAAAACAAAAGTTACAGCAAGTTTTTGGTGTGCCAGCAAACATTCTCATTGTTTGCTATCCAGACAAACTCCAAATTGGAAATAAGTATATCACTTACCCCTTTTTCATTGAGGGATTAGAAAACATGGTTGATGAAGTCTTGGCTAATCTTAAAAACCACAGAAACGCAAGCACTCAGCAAACACAAAACTCAATTTTTGACAACTAAAGGAAACTTAAAATGACAGAACAAAAAACCATTGAACAATATGTAATGAACTACCTAAACGACAAGGACTTAGATTATAAAGGTATCTGGCCGGAAGATATAATAATCGACATTGCCGGTGAAATCGCAGAACAAATGTTAAGTGACAGACACCAAGATACAGAACATTTGGTTGAGGGCAAAATGTTCGATCTTGAATGTGACTATCTTACTGAGGAATCTCAAGACTTATTCAATGATTATTATGGCGAAGTAAGGGAATACCTTGAAGACAAAGTTACTGTAAGTACAGGAGAGGAATCATAAACATGGCTATCCAACTAAAGCAACTTACAACTACACAAATCTTTGAATGGGCAACACCTAAAGGCATGGCATGGACTTGCGACTTGGTTCTTAATGGTCAAGAGTTTATCAAAGTCTACAATGCCGGCAATGGTGGTGCGACTCAGTTTACCCCTAAGACAATGACGAACAAAGAATGGCAACCAATCTATGAACGTCTTGAGAATGAAGCAAAAGAGCTAACCGGAATCAAATATGAAGCTCTGGATACTCTAATCTGCTTTTCAGAGGACAATGATAACTTAACTGACCCAAAGTTGGTTGAACGAACAAAACAATGCTTACAGGCACAGGGAGTAAGGCTTAACTAATGACTATTAACTTTGAGAATATGAGTTTAGCTGAACTCAATAACTTGTATAAAACTATACAGATCAAAAGACAAGAACAGTATGCCGAATGCGTAAGACATTGGCTATCTGTAGCTGATATTTTCCAATGTAACTTATTTAATGACGTAGTGGACTTTGAACCAAGTGACTTTTTCACCTACCTGTTTGATACAAGTTGTTCAGTCCAAAGTGAGACAGAATCTTTTCTTAATCTTTATAACTTAACTCAAGGTAATGTGAAGATTGCCCATTTAGAGGGTACAGAATGGATAAGATTAGGGACTTCAGAGTATCAAGAGTATGACGTAATCGACAATGTAAAGGTGAAAGCCAAAGGGAACTTTGCTGACATAAGAATAAAACCTGAGTCTTCCATGCACAGTGCAGTAATAGAGCTGCTACAAAGTAGACTTTTAGAATACTCTATTACATTCTTCAAACAAAAGTTAGAGAGCATGACAAAATGAACGTGAAAAAAGAAAACAAAAAATGGTGGCTAGAAGCATGGAAATACAAGTCTCCAAGACAACTCGCAGAAGACTATATTCAAAGCATGACTACAGAAGAACTACATAACGAAATGGCTCTACATGAAAAATATAACTTTGAATGTGACCCAACGAGATACCAAGAAGAAGTTGAAAGGTGTATTTGGCAAACAGATAACGTGTACCCTATACTTGAGAAACTAGAATCTAGGGAACTAGGTTTCTATGAAAAGTGGGAAAATAGATATACACTGATTATTGATTTTGTAAAGCATGAGAAAACGATTGAGGAAACCAATACTATGGGAACTACAACTTCTGGTGAGCAGCACCTTACACAAATGCACACCAAAGACTTAGAGCAAATGGACTTGCCGGAACTAATCAAACTTGCAGGCATGATTGAAGAAGCGAAGCAAGCCAAAGAAGCAAAAATGCAATGGTTAAGCTCTGTTGATATTTTTAAAGAGGTATTCCATATTACTCACGAAGAATACAAAGTGACTTGGAATGAAATATATGACGAGGACTATGAGAACATAGAAACTCTATACATAAACATTAAGGAAGCTCTTTCCAATGCCCCATTCGACATTGCTCACTTAGAGGATAAGGAATGGAAGTGGAAGAATAAAGCTGCAGCTCTAGTAGAAGTACAAAAGACTTCTAGCCTGCACATGTATATTGCTAATCTCTATAAAGCGCGATTCTTTGAAAAGCATGCGAGATTCTTTTTTCCAGCAGTCAATGGCTTTGCAGAGTATTACCAAAAGAGCAGAGTAATCGAGCATGAAATGAAATACGGAACACCTTTACCCCCTAAAGAGTTTTAAAAAACTATTGACTTGACTCTATAAAAGTTTTAGAAAAGTGCAAGTGTCCCTCACAAAGTGATACTTGACTTTCTAAAACAACTTAATGACCTGTAGGAGAAGACATGGTTATTTATAGAGTGATTCACAACCTTACTCGAAATACGATTGAGGAACTAGAAGCTGACTGTAATGTGAGCCGATATGCTGAGTGCTTTGCAACTAAAGGTGAAGCGACAAAGTATGCTACCCAGATTAAAAAAGCACTTTTGAGCTACACAAAAGAAAAGCGACAAGAGTACAAAGACAATGATACTAACGACCATATGACTGAGGTCAGCCCGACGAAATACATTAATGGTTGTGGCTTTTCAATAACAGTCTCTAAGGTCAGTGTTAAAGGCAAAGCGGAACTTGTTAAAGCTCTAAGTTCTATACCTTTACAAGAGTTCCATAGCTATGACGAAGACTGTGGCACAACCGATCATACAGAGGTTGCTGTTTTTGCTTGGGACGCTGACAATGCTACCAATCGTAACCATTATGGTAGTCAAGATACATACGAAGGCTAAACATAATACCTACTAGATAATCACTTATGCCTTTCTTGTCAGCCGGCTAAAAAAAGTTTAGCTGCACCACAGGAAAGGCTTTTTTGTAGTCACACTTTGTCCTTACCAATCGTTATCAGAGTACAACCCTTTACTCTTGACTTACGAAAGGTAAGTACCCTGTATGAAGCACTTTAAACGTGAACTCGACAGACTATGGCAAAAAACCGATAGCTTGTCCGAAAAAGACTTCTGTACGCTCAAAACACTCACTTTGGTATTCGACCCAGAGCAAATCACCTTTAACTTCTCAGAAGTGGAAATGGAGCTACTAAAGAACGAAATCAATAAAGCGACTCTTGAACAAATAGACTCACTTAGCTTTCTTGATCACTTAGAGTTAGAAGAAAGCACAACCTTACATAGACTCAGAGCATGTTTGTCTGGAGAGTATGGTGAAACTGCAAGTTTAGAATCTTGGGAGTACCTTTGTTCTACATTTACAAGTTTTGAATCGAAAGTGATTGAGCTGCTGAAGTAACTTAAACTTTCTTATACCTACAATAAATCTCGACAAGAATGTTGTAGGTACAGGAAATAATACGTCTTGTACTCATAGGTGCAAAAGACAGCGTATGGAAGCCTGTAGGTGCAGGAAAAGTGAGTAATTGATACAATACATTATAGCCCTCGCCCTCGCCCCTAGTTAAATCAAGAAAGTAAGAAAATGGAATTGTATACGTACTTTTTTTAGTGTCCTCGTACTGACCCCCCTATTGTCCCTATAGGATAGGACAGCTATTTCTTTAAGTATTTTGTATAGATATATATACTGTCCCCCCTGTCCCCCCCTAATAAGTAAAATCTTTAGTATTTTAAAATATGGTAAATAATACCCCCTTATAAGGAAACCCCCCGGATCGGGGGACAGGAGGGACACATTCTCTAAGTTACTAAGATCATTGCTAAAAAACTGTCCCTACCCCAGGGACAAAAATTTGCTCAAAAAACGCAAAATTGCGTTTTATAAAATGCGAAAATGCAAAATTGCGTTTTTGAAAGTGAGGAAATGCAAAATTGCGAATTAGAAAACGCAAAATTGCGAATTAGAAAATGCAAAATTGCGTTTTTGAAAGTGAGGAAATGCAAAATTGCAAATCAGAAAATGCAAAATTGCAAATTAGGATATTTTTTATGGCATGAGGTCAGTGAGATAGAATCAAAAAAATATTTTCTTTTAGTTACTTAGACATATACGGAAATACCCTAGATCAAAAAATTTAGTTCTTGTGTTAGCTTTGTCTTTGAAGTAGAGTCGGCTTCATCTCTCATGGAAAGGAGACTAAGTGAATAAAATAAGTGTTTTACCGAGACACAATGCGATTTCTTTATCTAAAGATTTCCCATTTGAACGTCTTCAAGGTCATACTCAGCAACAAATCTTCCCTCAAAACCATACGACACCACTTAAAGAAAGATTACTTGAAACTTACTCAGACGAAGCAGCTATTGTTCAATATGTTCTCAATCGAACAGACGATAATAGCATTTTACCGATTACTCCAAGACTAAAAGAAGAAAGTCTTTATGTCCTAAACCCTACAGAAATGTATGTCTCTATGCAGTGGGTCATACTTGATTGGGATTTGAAGTCAAAAGGGGTTGTTTGGGGAGATTCCTCTAAACCAGAAACAAAAGAGCAAGTAAAAGAATATATTGCCAAGCACCCTCAGTTAAGCCAAGCCTATGCCTATTACTTTTCTAAGTCAGGCATTAGAGTCATGTATAGTTTAGAGAATCCTCTAAAGCTATTAACGAGTAATGACGTTCTGAGATGGAAGACATTCTTTCGTGAGTTTGTGGCAAGTATCGACATTAGTGAGATCGGTGGTGATCTTGAACTAAAAGCAGATCCTTTTACACTGAATCGAGTGCCTTGTTATACAATGCTTGATGGTTCGGTGGTAAAAGGCGAGGTTGTCTTTTTAAACACAGATTCCGGGATTACAGTTGAGTATCCCTCACATCAAAAAGCAACAAAGCCTAAGACAGAGACTAAAAAGTTCAATTATGGTCAACTACCACCAGAGATTGTGGCTCACTGTTTATTTCACGATGAGTTTATTACATATCTTCGAAATACCCAAGACAGTCTCCATTACCAAGACTGGAGAGCATTGGGGACAAACATTGCGGCCTTGCTTGGTGAGAATGGTTTTGCCATATTTGATGAAATCTCAAGTTGGGACACGTATAACTATGACCCGCAAGCAGTCACAAATGTTTGGGTTACTATTTTAAAGTCAGTAGAAAGTTATGGTCCTGTGACGTGGACACATTATCAGTTTGACTTAAGCCAAGCGTACCAACACTTTAATCCGAATAGCTCACTTGCAGCAAGAATTCGTCGTAAAGTAAAAGATATCCAAGTAGGGACATCTTCTCACCCTAATCCCAGTTCAAATACTTCAAGTTCAAATACTTCAAGTTCAAATACTTCAAGCAATAACACGCAACAAACTGTTGATAATACTCAAGCAGTGTATAGGCTACTTGAGACAATCACAGTTGGTAGAGGTCAAAATGCAATCACAAAGCCCGCAAAAACACCTACAAACCTTTTAACCATTATAACTGAAGATAATCGTTGGAAAGGTTTGATTCGACGAAACCATTTAGGTTCAATCGACATGATTGGTAGAGAATCTGTTCAAGATGAGCATATTACAAGGATTCGTGAAACAGTCTCTAGGGTTTACAGTTTGAACTTTGCCAAAGATGAGATTTGGGATTTTGTGAAACTGATTGCTCAAAACAATGAGTTTCACCCAGTGGCGGATTACTTTAAGACATTGACTTGGGATGGAACAAGTAGGATTGCAGATTTTGCAAAGTCTATAGGTCAATCAGGTTCATTCGCAGAAATCATTCTCAAGAAGTTCTTAATCTCTTGTGTGGTTCGACCTTATGAATGGAAGAACTATAGTGGTTTCGTAAATTGGAAGATTGATACAGTGCTGATACTCAAAGGTTCACAAGGTAAGCGTAAATCTTCATTCTTTAAGGCATTGTGTTCAAATGAGGATTGGTTTTCTGATAATTTACCCTCGATTACTGTAGAACGTAAAGATGCTTCTTTGCATATGCTAGGAAAGTGGATTGTAGAGCAAGCGGAATTTGAGGGTCACGTTGCGAGATCATCAGTAGAGATGATGAAAGCGTTTATTACTCGTGAGCGTGAAATTTTTCGTAAACCATATGGTCGTGCCGAAATCAATATGAGAAGACCCTCAGTTCTTGTAGGTACAACCAACTCGTCAAACTTTTTGAATGACCCAACGGGAGATCGTCGTTTTTGGGTTTTGGAGATTCCTGACAATCATAGTATTGATGTTGCGTGGGTAAAAGCGAATAGAGATCAACTTTGGGCAGAAGCCATTACTTTGTATACTAAAGGTGAAGAATGGTGGTTAACTGATCAAGAGACAAAAGAGTCTAACGTACATAACAGTAAGTTCCGTAGACCAGACGCGCTTTGGGAAGCGATTATTGAGTTTTTGCATACAAATCCTACAATGGCGGGAATCAACCCACACCCAAATTACGAAGACGATGTTGGTTTTACATTCAATCAACTTGTAACTACAGGTTTGGATAAAAAGTTAGCTGATATCAGATCATACGAAGCCCAAGCGATAGTCTCACATCTGACGAAACTAGGTTTTGAAAAAACTAGAGTAAGAGTAAACAAAAAACGTACTTATATTTACCGCAAGTTAAAGAACTTCAATGATGACGCAGTGATTTGACTTATAGTCGAGATATAAATCTAAGTTTGATTTTTGTAAAAAGTAATCGTTTCTCACACGAAAGTATTGACATTGCCAATGATCTGCTTAAATATCTTTCTGCGATTTTTATCTTTTCAGAAGAAGTAAAGAATTGTGAATTCTATGGAAATAAAACTTAACCTTGAACGATTGGAGAAGCATATGCGTAAATACACCGAAGAACATGACGATGAGACTGAGCGAGAATTAGAGTCTGCAGGACTCGAAGCTGTTGTTGATATTTTGAAAGAGCAACAAGAAACTCAGCGAGAAGCCATTGAGACATTAAAGCTCTTGGGTATGGCATTGATTGAGTCTCAAAAAGAGATCAGAGTCCTTGAGATTGAGAAATCGAAGTTACGAGATGAGAAGACCGCAAAATTAGAGAAAGCAAAGCATAAATTTGAAGAACGAAAATACAACGAGAGTCGACTTGAAAGCTCTACATCGGAAACTGCACATATCAGCGAGTCAGCTAAAGACGTATCGGAATTGCCCAAGGCTGCATTGGCTGCAAAAAGTGGGAAAAGTACCAAGCCAAAAGCCAAAGTTGGGGGCGGAACGAGGAAAAAAACTACATAATCTTGTAGAGCAGTTCCTTTCAACCAAACCCGAAAGCGAAAATGAGACTTTTGAAGATTTCCTTTTAGCGAATGATTTATGGGAGCATGACCTTAGACATGGTTTAAGATCTGCAAATACAAATCCAGAGCTTGTGGAGTTAAGGAATCTTGCACACGAGCCAAACTCACAAGTTGATATTCTTGTAGAGCAAGGGTTTACTTTAACCCCTGTTTACTTAGGGTATATTGATTTAATTGTGCTTGATCGAAGAAGTGGAGAGTTGAATATAACAATCCATGACCACAAGTTTATGGCAAATAAACGTAGTGTAATGACAGAAGAAGAAGCAAAATTCGACTATCAAACCCTAATATATGCAAAAAGCTTACTTCACTATTTCCCAATAAAATCAATAGGTTTCAGCTATGATTACTATGGAACAAAGTATAAATGGAAAGAAAAGTGCAACTTTATGTTGACCGACTATGACATCAATGCTAGATGGTCTAATGTACTGAGTGATACACACAAAGTACTAAACAACTATTTGATCGGAAACGGTCGAAACACAATACCTAACTATCTCAGCTGCGGCATGTACGGTGGCTGTGATTATCTACATATCTGTTTTGGAGAATCGTAAATGAGTCTTACCCTTTTAGAACAATTAATGGCAAAATCAGAAGCAACTATAAAACAAGTTGAAGAAGCACAAGCTGAATTAAAGAACGAAGAACCCCTCACTGAGTTCATTGGTGTCAACGCACCTGAAAACACACAAGACCTTGCACCAGTTGTAGAGCAAGTTGAAGTTTCTGCACCAGTTGTAGAGCAAGTTGAAGTTTCTGCACCAGTTGTAGAGCAAGTTGAAGAAATGGAAGTAGCTTTTGAACAACAAGTGAAAAAAGCAATTTCAATCCCTATGTATGAGGACGATCTTGACGATGAGCCACTTACATTAACAAGTTCGCACACAAGAAAAGCGGCTTCAGCAACAGAGCAGACCACAAGTGCAGTACAAGAGTTTGTCGAATCCGTACAATCTGCTCAAGAAGACGAAGAATCAGAAGATACCCCTGCAAGACCTATTAAAGAGGATTCTTGGGGAGACATCGAAGAACCAACACAAGAATTTGAGGACTCTGAAGAAATGAACGCTGTAAATAATGGAGAAGTAACTGAGCAAGTGGAAAGTGATCTTTGGAACAAGAAACCTTTTAGTTCAAGATACTTTAACTTTGGTGGTCGTACAGTAAACTCGTTAACAAGAGCAGGCTATGCTTGTTTTGATGATATTTATGGGATGGCCTACAGCGATCTTCTTGAGTTAAAAGGTTTTGGTCGGAACTGTTTAAAAGAGTTACTTGAGATTTTAGATATTGAAGACGTTCAAGGTTGGCTTCTAAAGAGAAAGAAGAAAGTCAAAGCTAAAATTGAGTCACAAGAAGAAGTGCAAGAAACTGTAGCTGAGGTTCAAGAAGAAGTGCAAGAAACTGTAGCTGAGGTTCAAGACGAA
>MDTG01325857.1_pt1 | contig 12805 bp, 15 predicted proteins | sample 811421 | NCBI WGS metagenome assembly MDTG01 (sample SAMN05326645, study PRJNA326480) | marine metagenome | isolation source: seawater | place: Pacific Ocean: South East | collected 2011 | reverse complement strand
CCATCTGGCGCTGCTGAAATTAGAAAAGCAGCTTATGAATTCGATAGGATGGCGAAAAGAATAAATCGACACTTAAATCAAAGATCAGAAATGTTATCCGGTATTAGTCACGATTTAAGAACGCCTCTTACGCGGCTTAAATTACAATTAGCAATGTTAAGTCAAAAAGACATTTCTCAAAAAATGTCTAATGATATCGATGAGATGGAAAACATGTTAAATGACTATTTACAATTCTCAAAAACACAGACACATGAAATATCTTCTTTAATTAATCTCAAAAACTTATTTAATGAAATAGAAAAAGGTTTAAACAATAAAAATTTCTCTTTTGACTGTCCAAATAATTTTGTTTTTAAAGGTAGATATTCTGCATTAAGAAGGTGTTTTGAAAATATAATCAATAATGGTTTGACCTATGGAAAAAATGTCAACGTTTTAGTTCAGAAATCTTCAAATAGGTTGGTGGTAATGTTCGATGATGACGGTCCTGGTATACCCGAAGACCAGTTCAGAAATGTTTTTAAACCATTTTTTAGATTAGATAAAAGTAGAAGTTTAAATAAATCAGGTGTTGGTTTGGGTTTAGCCATAGTGGAAGATATAATAAATTCTCATGGGGGCACCATCCTTTTAAGTAGAAGTAAATTGGGCGGCCTTCAAGTAAAAATTTCCTTACCTTCTTAACTTCTTTTTAAGCTTTGCAATTTCCTTTTCTTGCTTAATAAGCATTTTTTTTAAAATCGTAAACTCTTCTCTTGAAACAAGTTGTAATTTATTAATAAGTTTATCTCTTTTAAATTTAAGATCAGTCGAAATCTCTTCTTTTAAGTCTTTAGAAGATAAAATTCCATTTTCTATTAAATCAGACAGCGCCTTTAATATTTTTTCAGAATTATTCATAATTAATCTTATTTGATAGAAAAATTAAATTCAAATATGTTATAAAGAATAATGTATATCCACAACATAAACCCTATTTTATTCGACCTTGGTATATTTGAAGTGCGGTGGTATTCGTTAGCCTATATTTTTGGAATTTTAATTGGGTGGAATTTAGGAAAAAAACTTATTACAAGAAAATTTAATAATACTTTTCCTAATTTTAATATTAGTCAATTCGATGATTTTATTACATATATAATTATTTCTATAATAATAGGTGGAAGATTAGGTTATGTTTTATTCTATAATCTTAAATATTATCTTGCCGCTCCAGTAGATATTTTAAAAATATGGCAAGGAGGGATGTCTTTTCATGGAGCTTTAATTGGAATCATCATTGGAACTTACTTTTTTTCTCTTAAAAAAAAATTACCAACTTTTTTTTTGTTGGACATTGTCGCATGTGTTTCACCAATAGGAATTTTTTTTGGACGAATAGCTAATTTTATAAATAGCGAACTCATTGGGAAACAAAGTGAAGTGTTTTGGTCTGTTATTTTTCCTAAAATTGACAATATTGCTCGTCACCCTTCTCAACTTTATGAAGCCGTTTTGGAAGGAATAATTTTATTTATGATCATGCTCTATATTCTTTTTCAAAAAAACTATAAAATTGGTACTTGCTCTTATTCATTTTTAATTATTTATGGATGTTTTAGAATTTTCTCAGAATTTTTTAGAGAACCAGATATCCAAGTTGGCTATATTTTTAACTTTATAAGCATGGGAACAATGTTGAGTTTTTTTATGATTTTAGCAGGAATAATAATTTTTTTTATAAGAAATGATAAAAAATAAATATTTTTTCAAAAAAAAAAATTTTTACCAATAGATGAATTTTTTGAGAAAGTCTTATTCGATAAAAATCACGGATATTATTCATCCAGTATGCCTTTTGGTAAGAGGGGTGACTTCATTACTTCTCCTGGAGTCTCGAATTTATTTTCTGAAATAATTGGTATTTGGTTAGTTGCTGCTTGGAATGTTATGGGAAAACCAGAAAAATTAAATTTTGTTGAACTTGGGCCAGGTGATGGAAGATTGATGAAAATTTTAATTAAAACTATTAAAAATTTTCCTGAATTAAATAAATCTATAAATCTTTTTTTATATGAAAAAAGTAATCTATTAAAAGCAGTGCAGAAAAAAAATATTCAAAGTTCACGCGTAAAATGGATTAAAGATTTTTCAAAGATTAAAGGTGGCCCAGTAATTTTTTTTGGAAATGAGTTTTTTGATGCAATACCAATAAAACAGTTTACGAAAAAAGAAAATAATTTATTTGAAAAATATTATTTTATCGATAAAAAAAATAAAATTAATGTGGTTTTTAAAAAAGCTTCTTATGAAGACTCTCAAAAAATAAAAAGATTTTCTTCTTTAAAAAATTTGAAATTTATTGAATTTCCAAAATTAGGTTTAAATCAATTAAATAAAGTTTTAAAAAAAATAATTAAACTTGGTGGAGGAATTTTGTTAATAGATTACGGTTATATTAATCCAAATAACTCAAATACTTTACAATCAGTATTAAAACATAAAAAAAATAAAATTTTAGAAAATTTAGGTAAAGCAGATATAACTTATCTAGTTAATTTTAAACTTTTGCATGAATTCTTCAGCAAAAATAATTTAAAAGTTAAAAGGACAGTAAGTCAAAAATTCTTTTTGGAAAAAATGGGTATAATTGAAAGGGCAAATATTCTGAGTAAAAAAATGAATTTTAAAGAACAATCAGATTTATACTTAAGACTAAAAAGATTATTAGATATCAAATCAATGGGAAATCTATTCAAAGTTATTTTTGCTTATAAATTTAAAAACGACAATTTTTTAGGATTCGAATAATGTATCACGTAAAAAAACTCAAAAAATTTAAGTTAATAAACCATTGTTTTTTTTCAAGAAACGGTGGTTATTCAAAAAATATCTACAAGAGTTTGAATTGCGGTCGTGGTTCAAAAGATGATAAAAATAATATTCAAAGAAACTTATTTTTAATATCAAAAAAGATGAAAGTGAATAGAGATAGACTTATTTTAATGCACCAAACTCATAGTAATAAAGTAGTTTCGATTGATGAAAAAAACAAAAATAAAAAGAACTTAAGATGTGATGCAATAATAACTAAATTAAAAGGATTTGGGTTAGGTGTTGTTACTGCAGATTGTGTGCCAATTTTACTTTTTGACTCTAGCAATAAAATTATAGGATGTATCCATGCTGGATGGAAAGGTGCATTAACTGGAATTATAGAAAATACCATAAAAAAATTTAAAAAACTTGGCTCAAATAACAAAATTTTTGCTGGTGTTGGTCCTTGTATTGGAAAAAAAAGTTATGAGGTGGACATTGAATTTTATGAAAATTTTCTAAATAAATCAAAAAAAAATATAGTTTATTTTTCAAATAAAAATGATCAGAAAAAACTTTTTAATCTAAGAAAGTTTGTAAGCGATAAATTGTTGAGACTTAATGTAGTTGTTGAACATGTAAATCTCGACACTTTTAAAGAAAAAAAGAAGTTTTTTAGTTACAGAAGATCTAAATTATTGAAAGAAAGTGATTATGGGAGATGTATTTCTGTAATTAGTTTGACAAAATATAGCCAAAATTAATATTTATATTAATGATTGTTAAAGCTCTTTAACTGATAAATCTTCAGCAACAATTAGTTTAAAAAACATTAAGAATTGAATTTAAATTGAAAACATACAAAAATAACTGTATAAATAATTACATTTCATGAAAATTTTATCTGGAACTAGCAACCTAAAGCTCAGCAAAGATATTTCCAAAAAATTAAAATTAAAATTAGTAAATACCAACATCAGAAGATTTGCTGATGGAGAAATTTATATAGAGATTAATGAAAATATAAGAGGCAATAGTGTGTTTGTGATTCAATCAACTTCAAATCCTGCAAATGATAATTTGATGGAACTTTTATTAGTAATTGATGCTTTAAAAAGATCTTCAGCAAAAAATGTAACAGCGGTTATTCCTTATTTTGGATATGCTAGGCAGGATAGAAAAGTTGCACCTAGAACATCTATTTCAGCTAAAGTTGTTGCAAACCTTATAACTAATGCAGGAGCTAATAGAGTATTAACAGTTGATTTACATGCTGGTCAAATACAAGGTTTTTTTGATATGCCAGTTGATAATTTATTTACAACACCTTTGTTCGCAAAATATATTAAAAAAAAATTAAATAATAAAAATTTAATTTGCGTCTCGCCTGATGTCGGAGGTGTTCAAAGAACAAGGGGTCTCGCTACTAAAATAAAAGCTGACTTAGCCATTATTGACAAGAGAAGACCCGCGCCAGGAAAATCACAGGTAATGAATATTATAGGAAATGTAAAAAACAAAACCTGTATAATAGTGGATGATATTATCGATAGCGGAGGAACAATCGTAAATGCTGTAGATGCTTTAAAAAAAAATGGTGCCAATGAAGTTTATGTATTTATCACTCATGCTGTTTTAAGTGGAGATGCTGTAAAAAAAATTAAAGGTTCTAAAATAAAAAAACTGATAATTACTGACACTATCGATAATTCTCAAAAAATTAAAAATAATAATAAAATTGAGGTTCTTTCTATCTCATCATTAATGTCTGAAGCCATTAAAAGAATAGCAAATTCCAATTCTGTGTCAGATTTATTTAATTAATACTTGTTTTATGAAATAACTTAAGTTATATAGCCTTCTCAACAAAATTAAAAATGAATAACTTAAAAGCTATAAAAAGAGAAAATGCTTCATCTGGTTCAACTAATAAGTTGCGAGCAACAGGATTTATTCCTGCTATTTTATATGGGGGTAGAACACCCAACCAAAAGATTTCAATTCAAAAAAAAGATGTAAAAAATATTATAAACTCAGAAACTTTTTTATCACAAGTTTTGGAGATTGAAATTGATGGTAAAAAAGAAAAAGTTCTTCCGAGAGATGTTGCTTACCATGTTATTTCCGAAGAACCAATTCACATTGACTTCATGAGAATAGTTACTGGTAAAAAAATTATTATAGAAGTTCCAGTAAAATTTATTAATCAAGTAGAGTCTCCAGGTTTAAAAAAAGGTGGAGTTCTTAATATTGTTAGAAGAAAAGTAGAACTTAAATGTCCAGCTGAAAATATTCCGAATGACTTAACTATTGATTTAGCAGGAACAGATATTGGCACAAGCATAAAAATTTCTGCAGTCAAATTGCCAGAAAATGTTTTTCCTACTATCACTGACAGAGACTTTGTGGTTGCTACTGTAGCGGCACCAACTATTATTAAAGAGCCTGAGAAACCTGCAGAGGCCGAAGCTGTTGAAGGAGCAGAAGGTGAAGCTCCAGCAGAAGGAGCGGAAGCTGGTTCGAAAGAGGGTGAAACATCTAAAGATGCAGTTAAAAAAGAGGAAAAAGGTAAAGAAGGTGCTGCAGTCAAAAAGCCCGAAGACAAAAAACCTGCAGAAAAAAAATAAAATATGCTTTTACTTGTTGGATTAGGAAATCCAGGTACCAATAGTACGAACAACAGACATAACATTGGTTATAAAATTATAGATGCAATTAATGCACATTTTAAACTGTCAAAGCAAAAACCAAAATTTAAAGGCTTGCTGACAACTGGCAACATAGAGTCAAAAAAAATTTATGCCATTAAGCCCTTAACGTTTATGAACAACTCTGGAACCGCGATTAAAGAATTAATAGATTATTTTAAAATTGATGCAAAAGATGTTTTTGTTTTTCATGATGATATGGATATTGATTTTGGGAAAATTAAAGCAAAATTTGGGGGGAGCAGTGCAGGCCACAACGGAATTGAATCGATCGATAAATTTATAGGTAAAGATTACTCTAGAGTAAGAATAGGTATAGGTCGTCCTAAACAAAAGAAAAAAGTTAATAACCATGTCTTAGAGGATTTTAAAGATGACGAGGAAGAAAAAATTAAAGAAATAACTGAAAATATTGTAAAGTTAATTCCGACGCTTATCGATAAAAAAATAGACTTATTCTCAAGTAAAGTTAATCAAAATCTTAATGGGATTTAAATGTGGAATCGTTGGACTTCCAAATGTTGGTAAGTCTACTTTATTTAATGCATTAACCGCTTCTAAAAATGCTGAGGCAGGAAATTTTCCTTTTTGCACTATTGATCCAAACATTGGCATTGTAGATGTAGTAGATAATAGACTGGATAAATTATCTCAGCTTTCAAACTCAAAAAAAAAAATTTACACAAACATTACATTTGTAGATATAGCAGGATTAGTTAAAGGTGCTGCAGAAGGTGAAGGTTTGGGGAATAAGTTTTTATCACATATCCGTGAAGTTGATGCTATAATTCATTTAGTAAGATGTTTTGAATCTAGCAAAATTACACACGTTAATTCGGAAATAAACCCTATCAATGATTTAGAAACAATCAAAACTGAAATTATTCTATCAGATATTGGGCTTATACAGAAAAAACTTGAAAAGGGTAAAAAAAAACTTCTTAAAAACAACGAAATTGAAACGTTGGAAAATGCTTTGGAACAATTGAATCAAGGGAAAGATATGGCATTTCCAGATAATAAGGCAAAAGAAATTTTGTCTACAATTGGATTATTAAGTTTAAAACCAAAAATAATAGTTTGTAATGTTGATGAGTCCAGCCTCGAAAAGGGAAATAAATTTACTCAAAGTATAAATTCAAATTACAAAAATGAAAAAATAATTACCATTTGTGCAGATATAGAAGACCAAATTATGGGTTTAGATAACACTGAAAGAGAAGTTTTTATGAAAGAAATTGGACTTAAAAAAACAGGTTTAAATAAACTTATTAAAGAAGGATATGATCTTTTAAATTTAAATACATTTTTTACCTCTGGACCTGAAGAAAGTAGAGCCTGGACTGTAAGAAAAAATACATTAGCTCCAAAAGCTGCTAGTGTAATACACACTGATTTTGAAAAAAACTTTATTAGAGCTGAGGCCGTTAGCTGTGAAGATTTTATCAATTTTGGTAGCTTTGAAAAATGTAAAGAAAAAGGTAGATTAAGAATAGAGGGAAAAGATTATATAGTCAAAGACGGTGACGTTTTATACTTCAGAGTCAATCCGTGACCAGATTTTTTTCATACTTAAATAAACTAAAATTGTTAATAACAATAAGTATATTATCACTTTAACTCCTGTCCTGTGCCTCTCTTCAAGTTCAGGTTCTGCTGCCCATGATAAAAATGTAGTAACATCCTTTGCCATTTGATCAACCGTAGCCTCTGTGCCATCAGTATACTCGACAATGTCGTCCATAAGTGGGGCGGACATCTTTATCTTGTTACCAATCATATATTTATTATAATAAACTCCATCATCTAAGACCATTCCAGCAGGTGGTTCCTCGTAACCGACAAGCACAGAGTAGATGTAATCTGATCCACCTGGCCTAGCTTTAACAAGAACTGACATGTCAGGAGGGTAAGCACCACCATTAGCAGCAATAGATGCATTAACATTCGGATATGGACTTTTAAATTTATCTGAGGGACGGCCAGGTCGAGTGAACATTTCTCCTTGGCTGTCTGGGCCATCTTCAATTTCAATGCTAGCTGCAATTGCTTTTACTTCTTCTTGCGAAAATTCAGGGCCTCCTGGTTCACCTAAATTTCTATAGCTCAAATATTGCATTGAATGGCAAGAAGAACAAACCTCTTTGTAAACTTGAAAACCTCTTTGCAAAGATGCTCTATCAAATTTACCAGTCAACCCCTTAAAACTCCAATCAACTTTAATAGGATCATTTTGTTCAGCGGTATTTAAGAAATTTGGATAAAAAATTATTAAAACAATAGCAAATGTTTTCTTCAGATTAAATTTTTTCATTATCCTTCTTTGCAAGTGAAGGCTCGGCCCCTCCTGATAAAACTGGCTCTGAAATACTCATTGGAATAGGATCTGTTTTTTCGATATACCCAATTAGTGGTAAAACAACTAGAAAATGTAAAAAATAATAAATAGTGCCTACCCTTGCCAGAACCAAATAAATTCCCTCAGCTGGCATAGCACCCATATATCCTAACATTAAAACATCTATGACAAAAATCCAAAAAAACTGTCTATAAATAGGTCTGAATACAGCAGATCTAACTTTTGAAGTGTCTAACCAAGGCAAGACAAATAAAATAAAAATTGATCCAAACATTAAAATTACTCCACCTAATTTGTCAGGGACTGATCTTAAAATTGCATAAAACGGTAGAAGATACCACTCTGGAACTATATGTGCGGGCGTAACTAAAGGGTTGGCCGGAATATAGTTGTCAGAATGTCCTAAGACATTAGGTGTAAAGAATACAAAACCTGCAAAGATAATCATAAACATTAATAAAGCGAATGCATCTTTAATTGTGATATAAGGGTGAAAAGGAACTGTATCTTTTGAGGGTTTTTTAATATCAATTCCAACAGGGTTATTATTACCGGGTACATGCAGTGCCCAAATGTGTAAAACAACTAAACCTAAAATTAAAAATGGCATAAGATAATGCAAACTAAAAAATCTAGTTAGTGTTGGATTATCAACTGAGTAAGCTCCCCACAGCCATGTTGTAATGCTTTCACCTACCAGTGGTATTGCGCTAAATAGATTTGTTATTACAGTTGCGCCCCAAAAACTCATTTGTCCCCAAGGTAATACATATCCCATAAAAGCAGTAGCCATCATTAATAAGTAAATAAGAAGTCCGATTATCCAAATCACTTCTCTAGGAGATTTATAAGAACCATAGAATAAAGATCTAAATATATGAATGTAAACAGCTAAAAAGAACATCGATGCTCCGTTGCTATGAATATATCTAATCAACCATCCATAGTTTACGTCTCTCATAATGTGCTCTACGCTTGCAAATGCTAAGTCAGCATGAGCTACATAGTGCATAGCTAAAACAATTCCTGTAATAATTTGGGTTAACAAACAAAAAGTTAAAATTCCACCAAAAGTCCACCAATAATTTAAATTTTTTGGTGTAGGATAGTCTGTTAAATGTGCACCAAGTGTGAGCAATGGCAAACGGTCATTTAACCATTTTCCAGCTTTCGATTTAGGCGTATATTCGTGTTCACTCATATTTTTTGTCTTTATCCAATCACTATTGTATTAGCATCTACAAATTCAAATTTTGGTATCTCCATATTTTTTGGAGCCGGTCCTTTTCTAATTCTGCCAGACACATCATAATGTGAACCATGACAAGGACAAAACCAACCTTTGTAATCTCCTTTATCTTTTAGTGGCACGCATCCAAGATGGGTACAAACACCAAGCATCACAAGCCACTCATCTTTACCCTCTTTTACTCTTTCTTCATCCTTTTGTGGATCAGGCAAATCGTCCATGCTTACAGCTCTAGCTTCTTCTATTTCATTTGGAGTTCTTCTTTTAAGAAAAACAGGCTTTCCTCTCCATAATACAGTAATAGATTTTCCTGGTTCGATTTGGCTAATGTCAACTTCAGTTGTAGCTAAAGCTTGTTGTGCTTTATCTGGATTCATTTGATCGATCAATGGCCAAATGACAGCTCCTAAACCTACGGCTCCAACAGTGTAACTAGCGGTAAATAAAAAATCTCTCCGATTTACGTTTTTTTCTTCTTTGCTCATTTATGTATGTGTTTATAATGCAATTTATAAATAAGACTAAATAAATCTATTTTCTAGGGTCAGAATGACACATAAATTTAAGCAAATTAAGCAATAATAATGCACATAGTTCTCTATAAGCCCGATATACCTCAAAATACAGCGGCAATAATTAGACTGAGCGCGTGTTTGGATCTAATTGTACATCTGATTGAACCATGTGGATTTAACTTAAATGATAAAAGATTCAAAAGAGTAGTTATGGATTATATTGGGATTAATAAAATAATTAGATATGAGAGTTATGAAACTTTTTTAAAAAAAAATAGTAAAAATAGAATAGTTTTAGTGACAACTCATGCTAAAAAATTATATCATAAGTTTAAATTTAAAAAAAATGACATGCTTTTATTTGGAAGAGAAAGTGCGGGTGTTCCTAAATCGTTACATGAAAGCATCACGCATAAAATTAAAGTTCCAATGAATAAAAAAGCTAGATCCTTAAATGTCGCGATAACAACAGCCATAGTTGCTTCTGAGGCTTTGAGACAAAATAATTTTTTTAAACAATGATTACTCCTGAATTTAAAAAGATTGTAGTGGAAAGTTGGTTTGATTATCTTCAAATACAGATTTGCAAAGAATTTGAAATTTTAGAAAATAATAAATTTAGTTTTTCAAAAAGAAACTGGAAAAAAAGTAAAATAAATGAAGGTGGTGGTACATCCTATTTATTGTGTGGCGGTAAAATTTTTGATAAAGTTGGAGTAAACAAGTCCGCAGTTTCAGGAATTTTTTCAAAAGAATTCAGATCAAAAATATTAGGGGCAGAAAAAAATGGAAAATATTGGGCAACAGGGGTTTCTGTAGTTGCTCATTTTAAAAATCCACATGTTCCATCTATTCACTTTAATACAAGGTTTATTGTTACTTCAGAAGAATGGTTTGGTGGAGGAATTGATGTGACTCCAAGCCACAAAGATATAAAGGAGGAAAAAAAATTTCATAATTATTTAAAAAATATTTGTAAACAAAATGGTAAAAGTTACAAAAAATATAAGAAATGGTGTGATGAATATTTTTATCTTCCCCACAGAAAAGAAATGAGAGGTATCGGAGGAATATTTTTTGATTATGAGAGAAAAAATTGGAGTAAAAACTTTAAGTTTGTGAGAGATCTTGGATTTACTTTTATTGATATAACAAAAGAAATAGTTAATAGAAAAAAAAATTTAAAATGGTCTAAAAAAGATAAAGATAAACAATTAGTTAAAAGAGGTAGATATGTAGAGTTTAATCTTTTATACGATAGAGGTACAAAATTTGGTTTAAACTCGGGAGGAAATATAGACTCAATTTTAATGTCTTTACCGCCTGAAGCAAAATGGGAATAATTATGGAAAAAGAACCTATAACTTTAAACGGTCTTAAAATTTTAAAATCTGAATTAGAAAATTTAAAAAATGTAAAAAGACCAAAAATTGTTGAAGCTATTGCTGAAGCAAGATCACATGGAGACTTAAAAGAAAATGCAGAATACCATGCTGCTAAAGAACAGCAGGCTTTAATTGAGAGTCGTGTCATTGCAATAAATGATTTAATTGCTAGAGCTAATGTTATTGATGTAACTAAAATTGAAAATAATGGAAAAGTTATATTTGGTTCTACAGTAAAATTAAAAGATTTAGATTTAAATAAAAATATTTCATATAGAATTGTTGGACAAGACGAAGCTGACATTCCAAAAAATTTTATATTTTTTAAAAGTCCTATTGGAAAGGCACTTATAGGCAAAAATAAAGGAGACCTAGTAACTGTTAACACGCCATCTGGAGAGAAGAATTTTGAAATTATCGATGTTGAATATATTTAATTATTATTATTTTTAATCAGCTCTAAGACCCGTCCTTCGGAAATTTTAAAATCATTATTTAACCATTCTTGTTCGATTAATTTTAAAACTTTACCTAAAGTGCTTCCCTCTTTCATTCCTCTCTTAATCAAGTATTCGCCGTTAATGGTTAATTCTGGAATTTTAGATTTATGAATATTTTTAAGAATTGTAAGAAAATTTTCAACTTGCATTTTTGAATTAAATACAAAATTAAGTATATTTAAAGCAATTAAATGTTTTGTTCCATGATAATAAAGATTTTTGAGCAACTCTTTTTTAAAAAAAAATTTATTTTCATTTAATTGTTTATAATTTGTAGCAAGTAATTTTAAATTTTCCCTTGTTTTATTAGAAATATTATATTTATGAGCGAAATACTCATGATTATCTTTGCCATCAATTAAAAGAATTGACAATAAAGTCTCTAAATTTAAATCAGTATAATTTAAAATTTTATCAAGTCGTTTTATATTGTTTAAATTAATTAGTTCAGGAAAAATATTTGAAAATAGTTCTTTTAATTCATTGTTTTCATTTATTTTTAAAAAATTTTTCAATTTTAATATTTTAAATAATTCAACTAAAATTCTTTCTTTTGAAATTTTTTGTATCCCATTTAAATTGAGTTTGATTGCATCTAAAGTCGATTTTTCAACTTTGCTATCATATTGAAATTTAAATCGAATAAATCTAATAATTCTTAGATAATCCTCTTCAATTCTCTTTTGTGGGTCGCCTATGAATTTTACATTCTTGTTTTTGAGATCATTGACTCCTGACTGAGGATCAAAAATTTTACCATTGATATCCAGGTATATTGAGTTTATTGTGAAATCTCTTCTTTCAGAGTCTTTGTACCAATCGTCAGTAAATTCAACTAAAGCATGTCTCCCATCTGTTTTGATATCTTTTCTTAGCGTTGTTATTTCAAGTTTAATTTTTTTTGATAAAAGAGTTATTGTTCCATGTTCTAATCCGCTATCAATGATCTTAAATTTACTATCTTTAAATCGTTCCTTAACTTCATCTGTTGATAGTATAGTAGCAATATCAATATCATCAATTTTTTCATTATTTAAAAATTTTCTAACACAACCCCCTACAAATCTTGCAGTTACAATTTCTTTCGCAAATCCAAGTTGTAGCTTTTTAAATACAAATTTTAATTCTTTGTTTTTATAAAAAGGAAAAAGTTTTATTATAAGTTTTCTGAATAAATCAAAATTTATTTTAAACATATTTATTGGCTGGGGCACTAGGATTCGAACCTAGGATGGCGGTATCAAAAACCGCTGCCTTACCGCTTGGCTATGCCCCAAGATCAAAGTTTTG
>MDTG01320145.1_pt1 | contig 12805 bp, 13 predicted proteins | sample 811421 | NCBI WGS metagenome assembly MDTG01 (sample SAMN05326645, study PRJNA326480) | marine metagenome | isolation source: seawater | place: Pacific Ocean: South East | collected 2011 | reverse complement strand
GTTGGTGCAACTGTTGGTGCAACTGTTGGTGTTGTTGTTGGTGTTTGTTGTTGTTGTTGTTGTTGTTGTTGTTGTTGTTGTGGTTGTTGTTGTTGTTGTTGTTGTTGTGGTGCAACTGTTGATGCAACTGTTGGTGTTGTTGTTGTTGCTATACCATCAGCTACCTCATTTGGTAGTGTATTGCCTGCGTTGCCTATCTTGTTAGCTGCTATTCTATTTGTTTCAATAGGGTCCTGATTGTTATCACCACTACTACTACCTTTACCTGTTGAACCTATTTTACTAACTACCTTGTTAGCAAAAAACTCTGACATCGCATCTAGTAACTCTTCAAACTTTTGTCCTACCTTACCAGTATCATCATTACCACCATAAAGAGTAGATTTATTCTTTCTTTTTAATGTTTTTGTCGCTAAATTAGTATGTCGTTTTCTTAATGTGTTATGGTTAGCAGGACGTTTTTTACCTTTTTTTTTATTTTTACGTTGTGATTGGTTTTTTGTATTATGTAATTTTTGTATTTTACCTTTTGATAATTTCATATATATATAAATAGTTATTTATTTTTATTTGTATAGTTATATTAATAACGATGAATATATCAGCTAAAAATGTAGTAGGTAAATGTGATAATAAATGTTTATATAATTTTGATTATCCTAAAACAAACATAGTAGCAACCAACCTAGGTAAATCAATTATGTTGAAACCCGATGATAGCACAAAATCACCCGTTTCTTATAATAATGAAAGCTATAATGTCAGCGCTATATACATTTTTGCACCATCTGTACATAATTTTAATAATGACAAAACTGCTGGTGAAATTATCATCGAGCACACCTCCGACACAAGTAGCTTAAAACTAATGGTTTGTATACCAATCATAGAGTCCAGCTTTAGAACTAAAGCTTCAGTTATTTTAGCGAAAATTATAAACCAAGTAGCTTCAAAGGCACCGAGTGATGGTGAGAAAACAAATTTTAATGAATCTAATTTTACTCTAGATGACATAGTACCTAATTCAAAGTTTTTCGCCTATACTGGAAAAGACATGCATGGTACTCCTGCTAACGTGATAGTATTTGGTTCACTTGATGGTATACCTGTCAAACAAAGTATTGTAAATATAATGGGTAGCATTATTAAACCAAATAACATGTCAATAGGCAACTATGACTTGTTTTTCAATTCTAATGGTCCAGGTAAAAATGCAGAAGGTATTTATATTGATTGCAAACCAACTGGTGCATCTACTGATGATAGTAGTGATGACAGTTCTGGTAGTGATTCAGGACATTTTTTTAACAGTCCTGGATTCAAAACAGCGGTCAAAACCGTTCTATTCACACTATTTTTTGTATTTATATTTTATGTTCTAAATTATTTATATACGATGTTTACAGATGATAAATTACATTTACCTGTAATACCTACGTTTGCAGAAATGAGACAAAGTGCGAGCAATCTTATTAAACGTGATAATAAACAATAATAATAAATGATAATAAAAAAGAATAAATAAAAGAATAAATAATAAATGATAATAAATAAAAGAATAAATAATAAATAATAATTAAGAATAATTATATGACATGATGATATTTTCAAGAATCATGTAATTATTCATCACCTTTTAAACCGTTGGTCGAATATCCATATTGGGTCATGTAACTATTAGGATACAACTTTTTTTGTTCTTCTATTGGTATTTCATACGATTTGTTTTTCCAATATATTGGATAAAAATAATAATCTGGAAATACCGTAATATTAAACTTATACAATATTTGGTCTATATAATATGGTCCTACTCTTTTATAAGCATCAACTGTGTATTGTATCTGAGTATTGTATTGATTATTCAGTATGTTGTCTACTAAATATTTTGCAATAGGATTATTAACAGAACTACCCATTACTCCATTCGCTAAGCATTTATTACATTTTTTTTTATTCTCGATTGCAGCAAAGAAACCAGTATAATTGGTTTGCTTAATCAAATCACCCAAATCCAAACCTAACCAGTATGAGTCAGCATCAATATATATACCACCAAACTTGTATAACAGTTCATATCTTAGTATATCAGCCTTTCCGTAATATTTTTTTTCATTATCATAATGAATTCTATTTACTAAATTCAACTTTGCAACTTCTTTGTCCGTCCATAAATAATATTTCCACCCTGGATGTTTCTTCATGAAATCTTCTTTAAAAGAATTAATCCATTTCCAAGGCACATCTTTAGGTCCAATCCATATCTGGTGAATTATTTTTGGTATTTTTTGCGGATTATTCTTAAGAAATGAATTAATATTACTTATTGTTTTGCAATCGTTATTTACATAAAAATCTTTATAATCTCTCCATGTATGTAATCTTAGTATTTGTACATCAATTGATGACAATATACTTACATTAAAAACAACTATAATAATTAATAAAATCAAAAATATGATATAATGCTTACCAATCACATTAATAATTTTTGTTTGGTATGAATAATAATTATTATATGTTAAGGATGATAATGATGATAATGATGATAAAATATTAGTTATCTGCTTATCCATATTATAAACATATATAATTTATAATATCAATAATATAATTTATGAAGTGATAATACTATATTTTGTTATATTGCTCAATCTATATATATTATATTTAAATAAGAGTCGATGCATCATGTAAGTTATCTAGTGTAGGTTGGTAAGATGCTTTGTTATTGGGTTTACCAGAGTTAACCGCTGGTGTCATTTTGCTTACCATTTCTTGTTCTAACGTATATGGGAATTGATTATGCTGTGTAAATCCGCTATCGCTTTTGGGTAGTTGATATGCTCCGCGATTTATTTTCTTTGTTTTTTGGTTGTCATCTGTTTTGGCGGCATGTGATGACCTTCTAAAAAGATCGAATGCTACTAATATTGCTAAAATACCTACTATCGGATTATGATACATAAATAAGTACAGTATGACTAATAATATCACAATCTTACCAGGTAAAGTTTCGATGAGTGCTGCAACTTCGGATGGTGTATTAAACCCCATAATTAGGTAAACAATAAATAGAATAGACAACAATATTTCGCCATTATTTACTTTTTTAAATGATATCTGTTGATTCATAATATATATCATAGTTTGAGATTTTATTTATTTTTATAATAAAAATGAAAACCAAAAGGATATAAATATTACTTACCAAAAATACTAAATACTACGATGGTCGACGATAATTATTTATATATAGGCAAAAAAGGGTATACAATACCTAAAGCAATATTAACAGTTGAACAAGAAAAAAGAATTAGAGATGAACTGACAATAACACCAAAAATTCATGGTGTCCCTAATACTAAACCCCAAGGATTCCCAGTTTACCGCGAATCAAATAATAAAATATATGTACCACATTACTATGGTGTCGAACATTATGGTAATGTCGATAAAGTAAAAATAAAGAACGGCGAAGATATAACCCTGGAATTCAAAGGTAGTTTACGTGATAACCAAAAAGGTGTTGTTTCTACTTACCTACACCATGTTTCTAAAACTAAGATAGGTGGAGGGTTATTAGAACTGCCTTGTGCGTTTGGTAAAACAGTATTGTCTTTGAATATCATATCTGAATTGAAAAAAAAAACCTTGATTATTGTCCACAAGGAATTTTTGATGAATCAGTGGATTGAAAGAATAGAACAGTTTTTACCTAACACTCGTATAGGTAAAATTCAGGGACAAGTAATAGATATTGATGATAAAGACATCGTTATTGGAATGTTACAAAGTTTGTCTATGAAAGAATACCCGAGTACTATATTTGATAGTTTTGGGTTGACGATAATAGACGAGGTACACCATATATCAAGCGAAGTATTTAGCAAAACATTATTCAAGATAATTACCAAATACATGCTAGGATTATCCGCTACTATGGATCGTAAGGATGGAACTACGTTTGTATTTAAGATGTTTTTAGGTCCAGTTGTTTTCAAAGGCGCGCGTGATAGTGAGCATAAAGTAGTGGTAAAAGGAATTGAATACAAGACCGAAGATGAAGAATTTAATGAGGTTAAGTATGACTATAGAGGTAATCCAGCTTACAGTAGTATGATAAGCAAATTATGTGATTATAATCGGCGTAGTGAGTTTATATTAACTGTGCTTGGTGATTTATTAAAAGATACGTCATCATGCAAACAGATAATGATTTTAGCACATAATAAATGTTTATTGAAATATTTGTATGACGCAATAAGTCACCGAAATATGGCAACAGTAGGTTACTATTTAGGTGGTATGAAACAAACAGCGTTAAAAGAAACAGAAGGTAAAAAAATAGTAATAGCGACTTATGCGATGGCTGCAGAGGCGCTGGATATAAAGACACTAACTACACTTATTATGGCAACTCCTAAGACGGATATAGAACAAAGTGTAGGTAGAATTTTGAGAGAGAAGCATAGTAGTCCTTTGGTTATTGATATTATAGATTCACATGGTTTATTCCAGAATCAGTGGAGGAAGCGTAAGACGTTTTATCGTAGGGAGAACTATAAAATATTGTATACTGATAGCAATAAATATTGTATAGATAATAGCTCATGGAAATTAGTATTTCAACCTAATGACAAGAGAAAAATAAATACGTCAACTGTGTCGCGTAAAAAGAATTGTAGTGTAAAAAGTAACACTAGTGATAATAGCATAACGGAGGATTCAGAGGATGACAACGCCGAAGGTGGTAATGGTTATGATAGCGATAATAATACAGGTGTGGGTAAATGCTTGTTAACTCCTTTAGTTAAAAAAAGATAATGTAAATAACAATAAATAATAGTAGAGTTTTTGTGTGATGCATATTAAATAGTAGTTAGATATTTATTTGTTTATTTATTTGTTTATTTGTTTATTTGTTTATATATTTCTCGTTAAAGATATTAAATAAAAATATAGTATTTAGGTATAATGTTACGTTTTTTGCTTACAATTTTAGTTACGTCCCCTTGTATATATGCATTAAAATTTAGTGGCGTTACAAAACCCACAGGTTTTTTTGATCCTCTTGGTCTGTCTAATGAACGTACAGATAGTCAATTATTATGGCTTAGAGAAGCTGAACTGAAACACAGCAGATGGGGTATGTTAGGATGTCTAGGTATACCTGCGTATGAAGTAGTTTCTGGTCAACCTGGTATTCATGCTTTAGATAGTTCTAGTCCATTCTTTACTATGTTATTGGTAGGATTAGCAGCACCTGCTGAGTTTCAAAGTATGTTGAATGGTTGGGAATCGCCATTTGTTGGGACGAATAATTTTTTTACTATAAAATCTGACTATACACCTGGTGAATTAGGGTTCAAAATAAATAAGGATTTTAATAAATTAGACCAAGAATTTATGGAGAATGCAGAACTTAATCATGGAAGAATTGCTATGATTTCAGCTTTAGGAATGATTGTACAAGAAGTAGTTACAAATAAACCACTATTTTAATTTTAATTAATTCATTCAACCATTCAACCATTCAACCAATAAACCAATACTTGATTAGTATTTTAATTAAATGCGTAGTATAATTTTGTTTATTCAAGCAAAAACAAAAACAAAAAATAAAAACAAAAAATAAAAAATAAAAAACAAAAATATAGCAATTTATATTATTTTTTTAGTTATATATAATATATACAGATGGCAAATAAAATGACCAGAAAAGCAAGCTTATGTAGAGGTAAAAGAGTAAAAAACCCTAACAGATGCAAGAAGTTACCTGGATGCAAGGTGGCTACTGGTAAAAAGAGAAGTTTCTGCAGAAAAAAGAAGAACCATACAAAGAGAAAATCGATGAATCGTTCTAAAAAAAATACTAACAAAAACAGAGGTTCTAGATTAGCAAGAGAACTTAAAAAGCTCAAGTTTTTTTAAATTGTTTTAATTTTTAAAATATTAAAATATTAAATTTTTATAAATTGAATATGCTTTCTATTTATAAAAACTATATACATAAAGTTGTTATTTTATTCGTTCGTTGGTTCATTATTAATGTCCTCTACTTGCGAACCCTTTTTTGACGTAATGGTCATAATTATCAACACAGGTGTTAGTCGGTGTTAATGGTACTGGGTTTGCCAAAGCACTTTCTGATGCTTTTAATACACCTCCCAAAGAATATGATGGGGTGTTGGGATTATTGTTGCTATATTGAGCATATCCTGCAGGGTATGGTAGTCCTGAAAAGGGAATACCTCCACTTCCACCCTTATACTTGCGGCCATGTCTTCTACCTTTAGTTCTTCTTGCATTACGGTTTGACTTTTTATTCATTTTTTTGGTAGAATTCTTTCTAGTACCTTTTTTTACGCGACTATTTTTACTCTTATTCTTCTTATTTTTCAAGCTGTATTTTTTACGAAGAGTATTTTTTAAACGTGCGACTGATTTTCTATTCTTCATTTTATATTTACCAGATATTATTTTTATTCTGGTTTTTAGTTTTATACTGCGTCCTTTGTTACTCTTATTATTTTTACCACTTTTTCTTCTTCTAGTGCCACTTTTTCTTCTTTTACCACCTTTCATTAAACATACTCCAGGAACTTTTCCCTGAGCGGCATCAACGTTATTTTTTGCACCAGAAAGACCTGGTAACCCAGGAACCTCGTTTGAGCCAAAAAACAAAGGATTATTATTATTATTCGTGTTTACATACTTACTATTCGCACCACTAAATAGTGGCTCATTACTATAACCTAAAATAGATGCATCTGTGCCAGCAGACATAGTAGTATATATAATATTATTATTATAATTATATTTATAAATCATGGCATCCAATATGTGCTAATTAGAAGTTGCGATTGGGCGAGTTACTAATATCTTTTATGTTGCATATAACGTCTTTTTCCTTTGCTAACTGTTTAGGTACCCATTTATTATGTTTGTAATTGTATTCACAAAGCATTTTGTAACTTTTATTAATATCAACGTATTTATCCAACTCTTCATTTTCAAATTCTTCTTCATCTTCACTTTCCTCAATAACATCTAAATCATCGTTTTCTTTTATATTTCTAAATAAATTGTTGAGTAATACGCTAGTAGCATAACTAGGCACACTAGCTTTGTCGTAATATTGCAATACGTTATTCTGGTTGTAACAATATAGATTGTAAATATCATTTTGTAGCTCTGCTTTAACTTGAAAAACGCACTTGTTATAATTATACCTACGATTCTTATTCTTTACCCCACTAGAAGGTTGTTTACCTTTTGGTAATGTAGTATTATATTTCGTATTTGGAATCGTATTTGGTTTCGTATTTGATATATGCGAGTGTGAAATATTTATTTTATCCATAGACAAAGACAGATGTCTGTTGGAATTATTGAATAGCATAAACTGTATATTTTGGATTGGATAATTAATATTACGTATTTGTTGTATTATATCATTAACATCGTTACTGATTATAGGTAGACCAAAGATTAAGAATGAAGAGTTAACGAGTGTTTTTCTGATTTCATTCTGCATAATGTGGTGTATTGTTTCTAGTTTACTATGCCAATTATTATACGTAGTGTTGTCTCCTTTATAATAATGTAAATTTTCTATTGTAAATAAGTTATTATTATTAGTACATGTAAATAATGTTCCATACATAATTGTACCTAAAAATAACTCTTCTTTGCAAGACACGTTTGTAACTTGTATATTCTTTACTTTGTTGTTAAAGTACTCTAAAATAATACATGCTCTCTCGCCTTTATAGTATGTAAACCATACAAAACATTTCTTGCCTTTTGGGATAGCATAAATGATGTCTGATTTATAAACTTTTTTATGTATTATAGTTTCATAAGAAAGTTTTACGTTAGGAAAATTTTGTAGAATTTGTTTGGATTCATTAGTAACGTACATTTTATATTATACTTATATAATTTGTCTTTATGTCTTTATGTATATTACTAAATATATTTATTGGCTAACCAGTATCGAGTTATATGTTGTCGATAAAAAATAACCGAGGTACAATACCATTTTTGATATTATTACTTTTTGGTGCTGTCATATTAGAGTTATTGCTTTCACATGTGAGGTATTTATTTATTATTTTGTTGCAACTCGTGTTTTTATTCTTGGTTATACAATCAAAAAAAGAATCTAAATATTTATTACACGGGTCATGGATCTTGGTGCGAGTGTCATTATTTTGGTTTGACATAATAAACTGTATTATAATAATATTGTGAAATAATTTAATTATAAATTACATATTATAAATTATAAACTACTGTATGAGTTTACAGTACTGCTTTCCATAAAATGAACATGGTTTGTATTATTCTTGTTAATATTGTTGTTAATATTGTTGTTAATATTGTTGTTAATATTGTTGTTAATATTGTTGTTAATATTGTTGTTAATATTGTTGCTATTATTATCTTCGTTCAACTGTTTTTTTAGAAATCCCTTCAACTCATTCTTCATGCTGGTTGAATACCCTTTATTATTGTTTTGGCTTATGTTGGCATGACTTGTATTGTTAGAGTTAATATCAATCGATGATGGTAATAAATTTATGTCTGTACCATTAGTATATGTATTTTGGTTATTGGTATACACATTACTTACAGAACTCTGTTTATCACTCTGAATTATATTAAAAATATTCTCATATTTCTGTGTTGGTACATTTACTAAATCTTTTACCTTAGGGACAGTTAATGTAGATTTAAAAAAATTGATTAAATAATGAACTAAAAATATCAAAGTAACAGATAATATCATTACTTTTATTGACCAAAATAACATTTAATAATTTAATATAACCAAATATTACTTTAGTAGTGATAGAAACTCACTAACTGTTTTTGTTACTATTTTCATATCTATTTGTTCATTATTTTTATTTGTTTTTGTTTTTGTTTTTGTGTTTGTATTTACTGTAAAATAAAAATCCTTTACTATCAAAGAGTTATTATTATTATTATTATTATTCTTGTTCATTAGTTCTGTAAGCTTATTTGTTGGCTTACTATGTAATAAAATGACTAAATGAATAGGGTCGTTTGGTGTAATAGAATATGTTTGCTCAATAAAGTTCATTTCGTGGCTATCATAAGGTATATTATATTTAATATCATATTCATCATAAGAGTGGTCTATTATTAGACCTTTGGATGAATTATTTATTTTTACATTCGCTAATTGCACGTTGTGTTCATCATTTGTAATTATTTTGAAAATTTGATTTTTTCTTAGCGTATAAATACCAGATGTTGAAAAAAACATATTTTTCTTATAAGTGGTCTTCATAAATCTTTCAATATTATTTAATTTACCAGCTAAATTAGTAGTGTTATAATTGTCTATGTAAATCTTCATTATTATAATTAATGATGATAAACTATTTAAACCTATTGTCGAAAGAATAAATAACGGATGAGTAATATTCAAATAATAATAGTAGATAAATGTGGTACAATAAAAGAAAGTACGATTAAAGATTTTAGTGAGGACAAGTTATATAAGAAATGCGGATTTAAAACTCCACAAGGATTTGAGTCATACGGTGATTGGTGTGCAAAAATAAATAATACTAAATACTACATTAATGTTTATGGTAAGACAAATGGTAAAGCTAGTAGTGAGAATAAATATGATTTTCCACCACCAATCGATAACACATTATTCTTTGGTAACTGCTTAGTAGTAGCATATGACAGCAATAATGATTCTGAAAGAAAACCATTAAGTATATCGTTATCTATGTGGAAAACTATTTACGAAAAGTTATTTGGAGGATTTCATGATTTGACAGAAACACAGGTAGATGATGAAGAAGAGGAGGATGAATTAGATAACGTACCAAGTGAGCGTAAAACAAAAGATGGTTATTTAAAAGATGGATTTGTAGTGAGTGATGATTGTGATGATTCGGAATCAGGGGATTCGCCATATGTACTTAATTCTGGAGACGACAGCGATGACGACGTCGACGAAGATGATACTGGTTCTATGATTTCAGTATTATTAGAAGAAGAATACATAGAAGAAGATTAAAGAAGATTAAAGAACATTAAAGAACATTAAAGAAGATTGAAATAAATAGAAAAATGTAAAACATATGATGAAAATATATAGATGAAGATTAAAAAAAAAATGATTTAAATATTTACTAAATACTTAAATCAATAACAAAATAATGTCAACCCCTAAAATAAATAACCCGCCCACTTTTCGTGAAAATATTGTTAAAAAACTAAATCACAAGATAAAAGATGACAAAAAAAGCATAAACTTGGAAAAAGCTATATTTAATTATAGTTTAAAGGAGGCTGACAATAATAAAGTATTTAAAAAATGGGATAATCATAAATTTGTTTTATTATATTTGAACAAATTACGTAGCGTTTATGCGAACCTTACTCCAGAAATTTTGAATAAACTATCAAACGGAGATATAAAATCATTTTCAATAGCATTCATGACACATCAAGAATTAGTACCTCAACGATGGGCTGTGTTGATTGAAAATAAAATGAAACGTGATAAAAGTAAATATGAGAACAATATAGAAGCCGCTACAGACACCTTTCAGTGTAGAAAATGTAAATCTAATAAGTGTACGTATTATCAGATGCAAACCAGGTCAGCGGATGAACCCATGACAACATTTGTGACTTGTATAGTTTGTGACAATAGATGGAAGTGTTAATAATTTGTATTACTTGTATATTGTACTGTATTTGTGATGTAGTGTATTCGTGGTAGTGTTATAGTGTAGATATTATTATTAAATTATTATTGACGCTGGTTAGCCAATAATAATTTTTTATTCTATTTAATTTTTGGTTTCTTGGTATTACTGATTGGTATTATTTATTGTTTTTGTCATAATGATCTTTCATAACTTTTAAACAGGAGTAGCATTTGTTTAAATCTATTTTCTCCTCAACGCATAACTGTTTTTTACAGAACTCTTTACACCAGTTTTCTAACAATACCTTTTTGTTTTTATGATTATTAATCAAATGATACTGCAAATAAGCTCTGTAAACCCCATTTTTTATAGTCATAATTGTTTCTATGTAGGAACTAAACAAATATTTAAGTTGTTTTTAAGTAATCAGTAAATTGAATAAAAAGACATCGAACAACCAAAGAAAATGATTAATGAATAAATTAAATAAAACGAATAAAACAACTACAAGTAATAATTGTGGATACAGAAGACGTATAATAGAATGGAACTGGTAATAATAATAAATTAATGGTTTGTTTACACTTATCTTGTTATCCTTACTTTTATTATAACAATATATGTATTCTCTTAGTACATCATCTGGAAATATTATGGAAATCTTTCGAATAAACATAACACGATTTCTTTTTTTATCTAGGTTAGTTTCGATGAATCGTCTATCTGTAGGGTTGTCATCACGAAAAAGGTAAGGACTAGTACTTGTCATCATTCTAGACCAGTCAACCATATGGGTTGGACTACATATAGCCTTGTCTAATGTCTTATAATGCTTCAACACTATTGCAAAGAAGCTTTCATTAGCTAGGCCACCTTCTAATATTGTGTTCGCCATCTTGGGGTTATATTTAATAAAAGACAGACAATTTATTGCATCCCTACGATTTAGTGTAAAGTAAGGATCGTTTGCTAATTTATACTTAACTGGTAATAATCGGAGATTAGCTCTTTGATGAAAACTAACATTCCACCATGCCTCTCTCCAACTTAATACACTTTTGTTATAATTCATAAAAAACATCTGTCTGAATTTTTTTGGTGATATTATAGGACAACATGAATCAGTCAAGAAAGAAAACCATAAGTTACTATTATCTGAAATACACGCATACCGAATAAGAGATAAATACGCAGGCACAACATGGAAATAAGAAGTGGGGTAAATAAATTTTTCAGGTATTGCATGTTCAAGAATCCATTTGGAGTGTATCTTTTCTCTCTCCTTGTAGTAAAAATATACGTTTATAATGTCTTTATTATGGTCAATCCATTCGCGCCATATCTCTTCTTTATTTAATATATGGTCATAATTTATTATAAAACATAGCGCTACTTTCATTATTATAATGCTGTTAGTAATAATGTCTACAAGTGTTTAAATAATATTTAGTATTGTTTAATAGATATAAATAGATATTGTGTTATACATAAAAATGTATATAAAATATCTAGCACCGTTATTATACGTATGCAGTCACACTAGATATATCTCTAGTGTAAAATTAATAGGTAGATATGAACGAAATGCTTTTTATACTAGCATGATATCATCGCGTGCATTATCTACAGTAAATCCGTTGAATTATCTACACAAAAGTAATCGAGATAATAATCATCGCGATAATAATGATATGTTTAGCGTGGTTTATAATGATAAAGTGGATATGTACACAATAAATGATAAAATACTCCAAAACAAAAAAATGATATATATATCACCTGGAGGTCTAAGAGGGTTTTATCAGCTAGGTATTTGCAATTATATTAAAAAGAACTTTGACATAGATGATTATGTGTTTACTGGTTCTTGTAGTGGAGCATGGAACTGTTTGTTATTATCTATGAAACCATATGTAAATGTTGACAAGTTTATTCAATCGACTATTAACCTTGATTTAAAAGATATAAATAATATTAATGAAGTTCAAGCTAACTTGAAGTATGAAATTTTGGAAAACTATTGTACAGAAAATTTTGATTTGAATAAGTTATTTATAGGCATTACATTAAAAGAGAGAAGTACATTTAAAACG
>MDTG01197390.1_pt1 | contig 12805 bp, 8 predicted proteins | sample 811421 | NCBI WGS metagenome assembly MDTG01 (sample SAMN05326645, study PRJNA326480) | marine metagenome | isolation source: seawater | place: Pacific Ocean: South East | collected 2011 | reverse complement strand
CGATTATGAATTGTACTAATTCTTGCCCAAAAGGTTTAAATCCTGCAAAAGCAATTGGATCTATTAAAAAAATGCTTGCATCGAGCTAAAAGCTTAATTAATCATTAATAACAAAATGAATTCAATAGAGCATTTTATTGATGGTAAAACTGTAAAAGGTTCGTCCAAAAGGACTGCAAAGGTATTTAACCCTGCTACAGGCGAGGTGAGCTCCAATGTAAATCTTGCAAGCTCAGCTGATTTAAACAAAGCTGTTGTAGCAGCGAAAAAAGCTTTTTCTAGTTGGTCAGAGAAAACTCCATTATCTAGAGCAAGGGTCCTTTTCAAATTTAAAGAATTGATAGAAAAAAACTATGATGAACTTACAAAGATTATTGTTTCAGAACACGGAAAAGTCTACGAAGATGCAAAAGGATCCTTAACTCGAGGTTTGGAAGTCGTAGAGTTTGCTTGTGGCATACCACAGTTGCTCAAAGGAGAGTTTACAGAGAATGTGGGTACAAATGTTGATAGCTGGTCAATGAGACAACCACTTGGAGTTTGTGCGGGTATAACTCCATTTAACTTTCCAGCAATGGTCCCAATGTGGATGTTTCCAATTGCAATTGCCTGCGGAAATACTTTCATTTTGAAACCATCTGAGAAAGACCCATCTTGTTCAATGAAATTAGCAGAATTATTTTTAGAAGCAGGTCTTCCTCCTGGTGTATTTAATGTTGTTAATGGAGATAAAGAGGCCGTAGATGCAATTATTAATAATAAAGATATTGCTGCAGTAAGTTTTGTTGGTTCAACACCTATCGCTAAATATATTTATGAAAATTGCGCGAAGAATGAAAAAAGAGTTCAGGCTTTAGGTGGTGCAAAAAATCATTGTGTAGTAATGCCAGATTGTGATTTAGACCAAGCTGTTAATGGTTTGATGGGAGCAGCTTATGGATCTGCCGGTGAAAGATGTATGGCGCAATCAGTTGCAGTAGCTGTTGGAAAAATCGCTGATCCTCTTGTAAAAAGTTTGTCTAAAAAAGTGGAGTCACTAAAAATTGGTCCTGGACTGGATAAAAAATCTCAAATGGGTCCCTTAGTTACCAAAGAACATTTAGAAAAAGTAAAAGGTTATGTTGATATTGGATTAAAGGAGGGAGCCAAGTTAGTGGTAGATGGAAGAAATTTGAGACTTCAAGGTTATGAAAATGGATTTTATATGGGAGGTTGTTTATTTGATCATGTGAAAAAAGATATGAGAATTTATAAAGAGGAAATATTTGGACCAGTTTTGTCAGTTATAAGAGCAAAAGATTATAATCAAGCGCTATCATTAGTTAATGATCATGAATTTGGAAATGGCACTAGTATCTTTACAAGAGATGGGGATACCGGAAGATCATTTGCTAGCAATGTAAAAATCGGAATGGTGGGCATAAACATTCCAATTCCAGTTCCTATGGCATTCCATAGTTTTGGAGGATGGAAAAGATCTTTATTTGGAGACCAGAGTATACACGGGCCTGAGGGAGTAAGATTCTATACAAAATTAAAAACAATTACCTCGAGATGGCCGTCAGGAATAAAATCTGACCCAGAATTTGTAATGCCAACAATGAAATAAAATGACTAAAAAAATATCTTTGATAGGAGCAGGTCAAATTGGAGGTACACTAGCTCATCTTATTGCCCTAAAAGAACTTGGAGATGTAGTTTTGTTTGATGTGGCGGAAGGACTTGCAAAAGGTAAGGCCCTTGATATAGCACAATCATCAGGTGTAAGCGGTTTTAATATAGATCTTAAAGGAACAAGCAATTATGAAGATACTAAAAATTCTGATGTTATAATTATAACTGCCGGGATACCTAGAAAACCAGGAATGACCAGAGATGATTTATTAGGCACTAATCTGAAAATTATAAAGCAAGTAGCTGATGGTATAAGAAAAAATTCTCCAGAAGCTTTTGTAATCTGCATTACTAATCCTTTGGATGTAATTGTAATGGCTTTACAAAAATATTCAGGGTTATCGACGAAAAAGATTGTTGGAATGGCAGGAATTTTAGATACAAGCAGATTTAAATATTTTTTGTCAAAAGAGATGAAAATTCCAATAGGTAGTATTAATAGCTTGGTTCTTGGTGGACACGGTGACTCTATGGTTCCTATGCAGAATCATACAATTGTGAATGACAAGTCACTTTCAGATCTAGTTAGAGAAAAAAAAATATCAGAAGATAAATTAAAATCTATTATAGAAAGAACAAAAAATGGTGGCGGTGAAATTGGGAAACTTTTAGCAAAAGGATCTGCCTTTTATGCTCCTGCTGCATCCGGTGTCCAAATGGCTGAGAGCTACTTAAAAGATAAAAAAGAAAAGCTACCTTGTGCAGCATATTTAAACGGCGAATATGGAGTAAAAGGTTTATATGCTGGTGTTCCCGTGATTATTGGAAAGAGTGGAGTGGAAAAAATAATTGAGCTTGATTTAAATTCTGAAGAAAAGAAGAATTTTGAAGTTTCTATAAAAGCAGTACGAGAATTATTAGAAAGTGCAAAAAAAATTGATCCAGAACTTAAATAAAAAACATTTAGTCTATTTACTAATATTATTTTTTTTTCAATTTTTTTTAATTTCTATTATGGCTATAGAGGTGTTTTTCCAATTGATACTTTCTTTCACTTTGATGCTGGAAATAATATCTTAAATGGCAATCATCCATTTAAGGATTATTGGTCAGTAACAGGACCAATTGTAGATTATATACAATCATTTTTTTTCTTTATTTTTGGCACTAACTGGTTTGGATATGTTTTGCATTCATCAGTAATAAATTTTATTTTTTCGATATTTTCTTATTTCTTTTTTATAAAGTTGGGTTTAAATAATTTTATATCAATTTTATACGCCCTTGGAGTTGCAATACTCGCTTACCCATCCGCAGGAACACCTTTTGTCGATCATCATGCCTTTATATTTTCAGTTTTAGCATTGTTCACATTTATTTTTGGACTTTTGACTAAGAAAAATTTTTATTGGTTTTTGCTACCTGTTTTTTTGACAATGTCATTTCTTGCGAAACAAACTACTTCTGTTTATTTAAGTTTATTTTTTTTACTATTTTTTTCTTTCTATTACTATTTTATAAATGAAAAAAAAGTTAATTATATAAAGTATTCAATTCTTGGAATTCTATTTACTTTTTTATCCCTATCCATATTTATTTTAATTAATAAAATTCCATTAGAAAATTTTTTAATTCAATATATTTTTTATCCAACCACCATCGGTGAACAACGAATAATAAATTTAGATTTGGGTTTTAAAAATTTAATATCTCAATTCAAATATATATACATATCATTAATACCTATTATAGTTATAGCTTTTAAAATTTACAAAAATAAATTAAGCACAAACAGTCAAAAGAAAGATTTTCTTATTTTGATTTTGTTCTTTAGTTCAGTAATTTTATTTATTTTCAGTCAGCTCTTAACAAGAAACCAAATACTTATTTTTTCTTTAATTCCTATAACCATTGGTTTTTCGCATGCATATTTAAAAAAATATATAAAAAGTAAATACTTAGTTTATTTTATAGTAATTATTTTTTTATTTTCGACCATTAAGTATCATATAAGATTTAATGAAAATAAAAAGTTTATGGAATTATCCAATGTAGATTTTGATTTAAGTATAAATGCTTCTTCGTTAGATAAAAGATTCAACGGACTTAACTGGATAACACCAGAATATAAAAATGATCCAAAAAAAGAAATAGATCTGCTTTTAAATGCAAAACAGGCAATAACAAATGAAAAAAATGAAAAAATCATCATCACTGATTATCAGTTTTTCTCAGCTTTAGTTGATAATTATATACCTTCTCCAAACAAGTGGTATGATGATCAGAGTGTACCTGAAAAAAGTAACAAATATTTTTTAACTTATAAAAAGTTTTTTTTATCTCATATATTAAAAAATAATGTTAAAAAAATATTTTTCATCGGTGGAAAAAAAGAAATATATTTTCTTGGATTAATTGAAGATGTTAGTTGTATTCAAAAAAGTAAATATAATGAGTTATTAATTATTTATAATATTGAAGATTGTAATTTTTAAATTTTGAAAATTATATTTTTTGTGTTAAATAATTATATCACATAATGAACATTCACGAACATCAAGCAAAAGAGATACTTAAAGAATTTGGCGCTCCCGTCTCTGAGGGATTTGTAATTTTTAAACCCGAAGATATAGATCAAAATATAAAAAAAATTAATTCAAAAGAGGTAGTTTTAAAAGCACAAATCCATGCTGGAGGAAGAGGTAAAGCTGGTGGAGTTAAGTTAGTAAGTAAATCAGACGCTGAAAAAGAAGCAAAAAAAATGTTTGGTAAAAAACTTATTACACATCAAACTGGCCCAGAAGGAAAAATTGTTAAAAGAATTTATGTTCAAGAAGCCTATGATATTTTAAAAGAATTCTATCTTTCATGTTTAGTAGATAGAGAGAGCTCCAAAATAGCTTTTATAACTAGTACCGAGGGCGGTGTAGATATAGAATCAGTAGCAAAAAATAATCCTGAAAAAATATTAACAACCAAAATAGATTTCAAAGAAAAATTAACACTAGAGGATGTTAGAAAGGTGATTAGCTTGTTTGGATTTAATGAAATTCAAAAAAAACAGGCAGTAAAATTAATAAATGCCTTATTTGACGTAATTATAAATAAAGATGCATCTTTAATTGAGATAAATCCATTAGTTATAACAAAGTCACAAAATTTAATTTGTTTAGATGCAAAAATGAATTTTGATGACAATGCAATCTTTAGAAGGCCTGAAATTCAAAAACTTAGAGATCTTAATGAAGAAGACTCATCAGAAATAAAGGCAAAAAATTATGATTTAGCTTATATCAAGTTAAATGGCACAATTGGTTGCATGGTAAATGGCGCAGGTTTAGCAATGGCTACCATGGATATAATTAAACTTTATGGAAAGGAACCCGCAAATTTTCTTGATGTTGGCGGTGGAGCAAGCAAAGAAAAAGTATCTGCAGCATTTAAAATTATTCTTGAAGATAAAAATGTTAAAGGTGTTTTAATAAATATATTTGGAGGAATTATGAGATGTGACGTACTTGCACAAGGATTGGTAGATGCCGCAAAAGAGGTGAAGCTTAAAGTACCACTCGTTGTTAGATTGGCAGGGACAAATTTTAAAGAGGGATCTAAAATACTTCAAGAATCAGGACTAAAAATTTTAACTGCAGAAAATTTAAATGATGCAGCCAAAAAAATAGTAGATGTAACAAAATAAATGTCAATATTTGTAAATAAAAATACCAAAGTAATTTGTCAGGGTTTTACAGGGGCGCACGGCACTTTTCACTCTGAACAAGCACTGAAATATGGAACCAAACTTGTCGGTGGGGTAACACCAAAGAAAGGCGGTCAAAAGCATCTTGGTCTTCCTGTTTTCAACACAGTTAGAGAAGCCAAAGAACAAACCGAAGCTAACGCAACAATGATATATGTTCCTGCAAAATTTGCTTTATCAGCCATCATAGAGGCTATAGAGGCTAATATGGATTTAATTGTTTGTATAACGGAAGGTATACCTGTGATTGATATGGTAAAAGTAAAAAACCTTCTTAAAAAAAGCAAAACAAGACTTATCGGTCCTAATTGTCCAGGGGTAATTACTCCAGACGAATGTAAAATTGGAATAATGCCCGGTCCAATTCACAAAAAGGGAAGCGTAGGTATAGTTTCAAGATCAGGCACATTAACATACGAGGCGGTTGCCCAAACTACCTCAAATGGAATGGGTCAATCTACATGTATTGGAATCGGAGGAGATCCGATAAATGGTACAAATTTTATTGACTGTATAGATTTATTTTTAAAAGACCCAGAAACAGAGTCAATTATAATGATTGGTGAAATTGGTGGGACTGCAGAAGAGGAAGCCTCAGAGTTTTATAAAAAATCTAAAATAAAAAAGCCGATGGTTGGGTTTGTCGCTGGTTTAACAGCCCCTAAAGGAAAAAGGATGGGACATGCTGGCGCAATAATATCTGGAGGCAAAGGTGGCGCTGAAGATAAAATTGAAACAATGAAATCAGCAGGAATTATCATTTCCGAGTCCCCAGGAGACATAGGTAAAACACTGTATGAAAAACTTAACAGTTGACTATATATATTTTATGTTAGAATGAAGAAATGTCATCAGTAAAAAATAATAATATTTTAGAAAAAACATCTTTTTTATACGGCAATAATTCACAGTTTATTGAGGATCTTTACACTGAGTACTTAAGCAATCCTAGTAAAGTACCTAATGAATGGAGAGAATTTTTTGACGGATTAAATGAAAAAAAAGATTTAATTCTTAAAACTGTAGAGGGTCCCAGCTGGGCCCCAAAAAAAATTAAAAAAGGTTCTAAAAATCTACTATTATCTCAGGAGTCAGAGCGGGATACAGAGAAACCAAAAATCTCTACAGAAGCAGTTAAAGAATCTGTGAAAGCAAGTATGTTTATTAGAGCGTATAGAATTAGAGGTCATCTAAAATCAAATTTGGACCCACTCGGCCTACAAAAAAAAGAAGAACACAAAGAGCTTATGCAAGAAACTTATGGATTTACAAATAAAGATTTAGACAAGAGAGTTTATATAGATGGAGCATTTGGTTTGCAAAGTTCTTCGATGAGAGAAATTACCAATCTATTAAAAAAAACTTATTGTGGAAAGATTGGTTATGAATTCATGCACATGGCTGACCCAGAAGAGAGATCATGGATTCGAGAGAGAATAGAGGGCAAAGAAAAAGGAATAGCATTCACAGAAAATGGTAAAAAAGCAATATTAAATAAGCTTATAGAGGCAGAGGGATTTGAAAAGTTTTTACATGTAAAGTTTGTGGGAACTAAAAGATTTGGTTTAGATGGAGCAGAGTCTCTTATTCCGGCACTAGAACAAATAATCAAAAGAGGTGGACATCTTGGAGTTAAAGAAGTGAAAATTGGGATGCCTCACAGAGGAAGATTAAATGTTTTAGCAAATATGATGCAGAAACCATTTAAATCAATTTTTAAAGAATTTTTTGGAGAAAAGGCTTCTTCAAAAAAAGATTTTGAGGGAGATGTAAAATATCATCTAGGAGCTTCAGCCAACAGAGAATTTGATAAGAACCTTGTTCATATTAGTCTCACTGACAACCCTTCTCACTTAGAAGCAGTAAATCCGATTGTGCTTGGACAAGTAAGGGCTAAACAATTTTTTCATAACGACAAGGAAAGAAAAAAAGTAATTCCAGTTTTAATACATGGAGACGCTGCATTTGCAGGCCAAGGTGTTGTAGCAGAATGTTTTGCAATGTCCGGGTTACCTGGACATAATACTGGTGGAACCATACATATTATAGTCAACAATCAAATTGGTTTTACAACCGCACCAAGGTTCGCAAGGTCTTCACCATATCCTTCAGATTTAGCCAAAATGGTTCAAGCTCCAATTCTTCATGTAAACGGTGACGATCCCGAAGCGGTAGTTCACTGCGCAAAGATTGCTACTGAATTTAGACAAAAATTTAATAGAGATGTAGTGGTTGATATAGTTTGTTATCGACGTTTTGGACATAACGAAGGTGACGAACCATCATTTACCCAGCCTTTGATGTATAAAAAAATTAGAAGCCACCCAACTACGCTTCAAATTTATGGAAAAAAACTTACTGAAGAGGGTTTGTTCACCAATGAGGAAATTGAGTTAAGAAAAAAAGAATTTAAAGAATTTCTAAACAAAGAATTTATTAACGCTAGAAACTATAAGGAAAAAATGACTTGGTTTGATGGAGTTTGGTCTAGATTTAAGCCTGAGATTGGAAAAGACAAAAGAGGTATCACAGGCGTTGAAAAAAAAGAACTAGTAGATATTGGAAAAAAAATTACCGAATTACCAAAAAATTTCAATATACATAAAACCTTAATAAAAATATTTGAAAACAAAAGAAAAATGTTTACAGACGGACAGCCAATTGATTGGTCTACCGCTGAAACCTTAGCTTTTGGTACGCTTTTAAATGAGGGTTTTTCTGTGAGACTTTCAGGCCAAGATTCTGGTAGGGGGACCTTTAGTCAAAGACATGCGGTATTGAGAAATCAAGATAACCATGAAAGATATATTCCTTTACAGCATATATCAAAAAAACAAAAGAAATTTGAGATTATCGATAGTTTGTTATCTGAGCTTGGAGTTTTAGGTTTTGAGTTTGGTTACTCATTGTCTGAACCAGAAACATTAGTTCTTTGGGAGGCTCAATTTGGAGATTTTGCAAATGGTGCTCAAGTTGTTATAGACCAATTTATTTCATCAGCAGAGTCAAAGTGGTCTAGAGCAAGTGGACTAGTAATGCTTTTACCGCACGGCTACGAAGGACAAGGTCCTGAGCATTCATCCGCAAGACTAGAAAGATTTTTGCAATTATGTGCCCAAGAAAATTTACAGGTTGTTAATTGCACTACACCTGCAAATTATTTTCATTTATTAAGAAGGCAGATGCGGAGAGATTTTAGAAAACCTTTGATAGTAATGACACCAAAGTCTTTATTAAGACACAGAAGGTGTGTTTCGAGTTTAGAAGATTTTACAAAAAAAAATAGCTTTCATAGAATTCTAGAGGATCATGCTTATAGCAAAGGCAGCAAACTAGTTGAATTAAAAAAAAATGAAAAAATAAAGAAGATTATTATTTGCTCTGGAAAAATATATTTTGATTTAGTTGATGCTAGAGAAAAAGCAAAAAACAAAGAAGTTGTTTTTATTAGAATAGAACAATTATATCCTTTTCCAGTAAAACAGCTCGGAAAAATTTTGAAAAGGTATAAAAATGCAGAATTTTTTTGGTGCCAAGAAGAACCAATGAATATGGGCGGGTGGAATACTGCCAGATACTACATCGAAAGAACTTTGGAAATCATTCAAGTAAAAGGCGAAAAAGTAAATTTTATCGGCAGAAATGCCGCAGCATCACCTGCTACAGGAAATTTAAATAAACATCTTGCAGAACAAAAAGAAATATTAGAAAAGGTAATAGGTAGGTAAATGTCCGATAAAATAATAGTTCCAACTTTAGGAGAGTCTGTAACCGAGGCTACAGTTTCGAAATGGCTGAAATCCGTAGGCGAAGAAGTAAATTCTGACGAACCAGTAGTCGAACTGGAAACAGACAAAGTTAATGTCGAAGTTCCTTCTCCATCATCTGGTATTTTAGAAAAAATATCTGTAAATGAAGGGGACACAGTTGGTGTAGGTACTTTATTAGGAAGCATTAAACAAGGAGACACTAATTTAGCAGTCGAAAAAAAATATTCTCCTCCAAGAAAAAAACAAGTTCAAGCAGAACCAGCAATATACAAAGAGGAGAAACCAAAAAAACAAGAAAAGAAAAAAAACGGGGCCGAGAAACTTGTTCTTAACGAAGCAGTTAATGAAGAGCTTCCTCTTGTTTTAGATGAGGAGTACAGTAAAAAACCAAAAAAAATTTCGAAACCGCAAAAATCAATATCACCTTCAGCAAGAAAATTAGCTACGGAAAAAAATATTAATATTGATGAAATAGAGGGAACTGGAAAAAACGGATTAATTTTAAAAGGTGATCTATTAGAGTTGATGGGTTCAAGACCCAAGCCAAACGCAAGAAGAAAAACACATGGTCAAGAAGAAAGAATCAAGATGACAAAATTAAGATTGACTATAGCCAAAAGATTAAAAGAAGCACAAAATAATGCTGCAATGCTTACAACATTTAATGAAGTGAATATGCAAGAGATAATTAAAATGAGAAAAGAACATCAAGAAGAATTTCAAAAAAAATATTCAATAAAATTAGGTTTTATGTCGTTTTTTGTAAAAGCTTGTATTGTGGCCTTAAAAAATTACCCTGCTGTTAATGCTGAGATACAAAATGATGAGATCGTTTATAAAAACTATTACAATACAAGTTTTGCTGTTGGAACAGACAGAGGCCTTGTTGTCCCAGTTTTAAGAAACCCCGACGAGATGTCTTTTGCAGATATAGAAAAAAATATATTTTCTCTAAGTGAAAAAGCAAGAAATGGAAAAATTACAATTGAAGATTTACAGGGTGGAACTTTTACCATTACAAATGGAGGAATATATGGATCCATGTTATCTACGCCAATACTAAATCCCCCACAATCTGCTGTTCTTGGAATGCATAATATAATTGAAAGACCAATTGCAGAAAATGGAAATATAAAAATCTGTCCAATGATGTATCTAGCATTATCGTATGATCACAGAATTATTGATGGTAAAGAAGCAGTTTCTTTTTTGAAAAATATTAAAGACTGTCTAGAAGAGCCAAAAAGGCTTTTTCTGAATGTTTAAAATGGAAGAAAACTTTGATCTCTTAGTTATTGGAGGAGGACCAGGCGGGTATGTTTGTGCAATTCGAGCTGCACAATTAGGTTTAAAAACAGGCTGCATCGAGTCCAGAGGAACCCTTGGAGGAACATGTTTAAACGTCGGGTGTATACCATCGAAAAGTCTTTTGAATCTTTCAGAGTCATATTATAAAGCAAAAAAAAATTTTAATAATCTAGGCATTGAAGTTAAAGATATCAAACTTAATTTGAACAAAATGATGCTTAACAAAAGCAAATCAGTTCAGGTTTTAACTAAAGGAGTTGAGTTTTTATTTAAAAAAAATAAAGTTACATATATCAAAGGAAAAGGTGTTTTATTTTCTAAAAATAATGTTGTTGTTTATGAAAATAGCAAAAAAATATCTTATAAAGCGAAAAATATTGTAATTGCAACCGGGTCGTCGCCCACTTCACTACCAGGCGTAGATATTGATGAAAAAATAATTATTTCCTCAACGGGTGCTTTGTCCTTAGAAAAAATTCCAAAAAGCTTGGTAGTAATTGGAGGAGGTTATATTGGGCTAGAAATGGGATCAGTTTGGTCTAGATTAGGCTCAGATGTTACAGTTATTGAGTATTTGGACCATATAACTCCAGGAATGGATAGAGAAATATCAAAAGAATTTCAAAAAATTTTAGCAAAACAAGGTTTAAAATTTAAATTACAAAATAAAGTTACAGGTATTAAGAAAAACAAAGACAAAGCAACAGTAGATTTTATTAACAATAAAACAAATATAAAGGAAAGTATAGAATGTGATAAAGTTCTAATTTCAGTAGGCCGCAAACCTTATACCGAGGGACTAAATTTGATAAAGCTTGGAATTACCAAAGATGATGTTGGAAGAATAAAAGTAAATAAAAAATTTGAAACTTCTATAAAAAATATCTACGCTATTGGCGATGTAATCGACGGACCAATGTTAGCTCACAAAGCAGAAGAAGAAGGTATTGCTGTCGCAGAAATAATAGCCGGACAGGCCGGACATGTAAACTATGATGTTATACCTGGTGTTATTTACACTTCACCAGAAGTAGCCACAGTTGGTAAAACAGAAGAACAATTGAAAGAGCTAAATATAAATTATAAAATAGGTAAATTTCCTTTTTTAGCAAATTCGAGAGCAAAGGTTAATAATGAGGCAGAGGGTTTTGTAAAAATTTTAGCAGACGCAAGTACTGATAAAGTTTTAGGAGTACATATTATCGGACCACATAGTGGAGATATGATCGCGGAAATGGCTTTGGCAATGGAATTTGGTGCTAGTTCAGAGGATATTGCAAGAACTTGTCATGCACATCCCACTCATACAGAGGCTATTAAAGAAGCAGCATTGGCTGTTGAAAAGAGACCAATTCATTTTTAGAAAAGATTTTTATACTTATCAATGAAAGTTCCAGTACTTATCCCTAGGATTTTTGATCATCCACATACTTATTTGGCAGGAAAATTTGGAAAATTAAAAATAGGATCATTAGTTTCAGTTCCTTTTGGAAAAGAAAATGAAGTAGGAGTTGTTTGGGACGAACCAGAGCAAACTAATAAGGAATTTAAATTAAGAGAAATAAATGAAAAACTTCCTGACACCTTAAATGTAAATTTTGTAAAATTTATAAATTGGTTTTCATTGTACAATTTAGCACCAAAGGGAATGGTTTTAAAAATGTGTATTAATGATAAGTCGTTTTTTTCTAAAAAAATAAATTTTTCATATAATCACGAATATAAAAACAAAAACATGTTTACTTTAAATAATGAACAAAAAAATTGTTTAGATAAAATAAATAGCTTTGGAAATAAATTTCATGTAACTCTTCTTCAAGGAGTAACTGGTTCAGGAAAAACTATAGTTTATTTTGAAAAAATTAAAGAAAACTTGTTAAAAGGCAAACAATGCTTAATTATGCTTCCTGAAATTTTTTTAACAAATCAATTTCATCAAAGGTTCGTAGATTATTTTGGTTTTGAACCAGCACTTTGGCATTCAAAAGTAACAAAAAAAAATAAGAAAATAATCTGGCACAATATATTAAATAATAAAATTAAATTAGTTGTAGGTGCGCGATCATCTTTATTTCTACCGTTCAACAATTTAGGTTTAATAGTGGTTGACGAAGAACATGATAATTCATACAAACAGGACGAAGGTTTAAGATACAATGCAAGGGATATGGCAATCTCTAGAGGATCAATAGAAAACATTCCAGTTGTTCTATCAACATCTATACCTTCTTTAGAAACTTATAAAAATGTAAAAAATAAAAAATATAATCATACAAAAATTGAAAAAAGGTATAAAAATTTTTCTTTACCAAAAACAGAAATAGTAAATTTAAAACAAAATAAAAAAAACAAGAAT
>MDTG01095510.1_pt1 | contig 12805 bp, 8 predicted proteins | sample 811421 | NCBI WGS metagenome assembly MDTG01 (sample SAMN05326645, study PRJNA326480) | marine metagenome | isolation source: seawater | place: Pacific Ocean: South East | collected 2011 | reverse complement strand
GTTGAGCGGGTCGGATACATTCACGACCAGTGCGCTCGTGGAGAGGTTGGTCCCGCCGCCAATCACGGCCACATCGCCGGTGCCCCACACATCCATTGCTCGGTCCAAGGGCACCTCAGAGCGAAAGACGATTCGGTTGGCGCCCACGTAGTGCTTTACCGTTGCAGAGAGTTCGAGTCCGGTAGAAGGATTGAGCGCAGTGACGGTTGCTGTGTACTCGCCTGCTGGAAGGTCGCTGAATGCATGCTGCATCGTCTCGTCGGTATTCGCGGTTCTGGTGGTGCCGTCGGATGACGTCAGGGCGATTGAATAGGTCGCTCCTGGCACTTCACTCCACTCAAACGCTAGGGTGCTGGGCGAGGACCAAGTGCCTCGAAGGGTAACCGCAGCCGAGTCCGCCGGGAGGTCGTCACCGGCGCTCTCGTCTGCTCCCGAATGGCTCTCTGCAGTGGTTCGCGGCGCGTACTTTGCATCGATGCAGCCGCTTAGCAATACCCATCCAACCAATCGTCCACGCATGCTACCCCCCATAGGTGCTATACCCCTACCCACACCTCAATGGAAGATTGCCTGCTCATGAACGACTTGCTTTTACGACCCAGTCCCTCCGATTCGGATGCAGCGCAGCCCGTCACCGCAGATGAGCCTCCCGATGCCGCTGCGCGGACGCTGCTGGCGGGCCAGTACCGAAGGGTCACCGATCACTACACGACTGGAACGGCCATCTTAACGGCGCTCCATGCAGTCATCGGCCCATTGAGCGAACGAGCCTCGTTTGCCCAGCGCAGGAACCGAGAACATCGGTATCGCATGGCGGCGCTCCGACTGGTGGTGTCCATTGTCAACCACCAAGCCGCTCTTGAGGGTGTTGAGCCCAATGGGCTGTTTCGCGAATTGTACCCCGACCGAAAGCATTTTGACCTCCCACTGTTTGAGGTGCAGGCGCTTCATGGAGCGTGGCAGCGCCACCAAAAAGGGGTTCGGATGGCTGTTTTGGGTCACGCGGTGCACCCGTACTACGGGACGTATGCCCCCAGTCGTACGTCTCATCTTGAATTGTTTGGCACATGGCTGAGTCAGTATGCGGGTGCACGATCGTATGGAGTCGATGTGGGGACCGGATGCGGCGTGCTGGCGTTTATGATGGCCAAAGCCGGGTTTGAGCGGGTGACCGCGACGGACAACAACCCCAACGCTGTTGAAAGTGTTCGGCGAGATGTGGCGCGACTTCAGGCGGCCAACACCATTGAACCCGTGTGTGCAGACTTACTCGAGGCGATCGAAGACCGGCCGGATGTCATCGTCTTCAATCCGCCATGGGTACGCGGAACTGCAGACGATGTGCTCGATCAAGCGCTCTGTTTTCAAGATGGACTCTTCGAACGGTTCTTTGACCACGCAGCAGAACGGCTGGGCCCCGAAGGCCGATTGGTCATCGTGTTCTCCACTATCATTCGGTTGGTGCAGCCTGAGGTTTCACACCCCATCGATGCGGAGTTGGAAGGCGACCGGTTTCGTCTGGTCCAGCGTCTTCAACGCAAGGTCAAGCCAGCCCGCGGCCCCGATGGCAGCAAGCGGCGAACCCGCGAGAAGGTCGAGGTGTGGGAGCTGGCGCGCGCTGGCGGGTAGCGCTGCGGTGTGGTGTGCCGTGGGACGAGTAATGCGGTTGAACCGCGTTACGCAGTCGTACGAAGATGGTTCGTGAGGATCGCCGATTCTGAGTTTTTGAATGGATTCTGATTTGGTGCGTCTGACCGGCTCGCGCGCAGGAGGTGTACTCATGAATAAGCCGTTGATGGTCGCCGCCGCAGTGTTGGGCATGGTGACCCCTGAGGTGGCCAATGCAGGGCCGAAGAAACAAACTAAGCGAACACAGTCTGCTCCGTTCAACACGGCGAACATCCAAGGCGCTCCCGAGGGCGCCCCCGAGGCCGCAGTGTGGCGCTCGGTGTCAAAAGCGTCGAATTCGGCTGGGATTACCATCGAGCGAATCTCAGGGTGCCACGGCGAACGCGATGCGGCTCGAAATCGGGTTCTCGGCCATAAAGGCGTTGTGGTGCAGCCGGAGCTTCGAGGCGACACGTTTACGCCCGGTGTACTCGACGCAAGTGCAATCGGCGTTGCGGGGTGCGTGACCGATGACGAGCCGACAGAGATGGACGCACTGTACGACGAGATCCTTGAGTTGGAATTCTACATGGCCTTGGAGGTGTATGAATGCAACTGCGGTCAGTGCGTGGACTTGGAGACCGATAAGTGGTTCGACGAAAGTGAGATGGATGCGATGACCAAGCCCGCCCACAGGGCGGCCTATGAGCGCTACCGGATCAAGCGCACGGCAGAGGTCGCCAAGAACCGGATCGCCTATGCGGGCTACAGCGCCAACTACAACGAATGGCTTGCCAAGCGGTCGGCAACGCTGACCCAGTCAGCGATTCGAATTCAAGTCACGGTCGACCAACCCATGCCCGCGGGTCGGCTTGCGGTCTACACCTACGATTGGAGCCAATATTCTTGGTGTGGTGACACCTCTGAGGCGAAGCGTGTGTCCATGGACCACTGGACCATTGAACGTCCCGCCCTGGCTGTGGGTGAAACGCTCGAAGTGTGGGTGGATGGCATCGATGTGCGACGCGCATGGGGCGTCGTTCTGGGAAACGACGCAGCGGGTCTCCAACGTGACGTCGCAGCCATTGAGGCGGAATCCGAGCGCCGCATGCAGTCGGGCGAAGGCGATCTGCGTGCCCTACCAGCGTCTGTGCAGGGGCGATCCGCTGAAACCACTGGAGGGGCGTCAGCCTACGTGATGGACGAGTGCTGCTCGTGTTGAGCGACGAGGCTTAAGGCCGCTCGACGCGGCCGTCTGCATGCCGAGCGAATCGACCCTCCTCTCGGGGTAAGACCGGTCCGTTGGACGGCCATGGCCACCCACCAAACCGGTCTCGCTCGTAATCGCGGAATGCGGTCGCCAACTCTGCGCGCGTGTTCATGACGAATGGCCCGTGCTGGGCCACCGGCTCGCCGATCGGTTGACCTTCGAGCAGAAGCATCTCTGTGGATTCGGCGCCATTGACGATCTCAATCGCTGCAGTGGGATCGACTTGGAAGCCGGCGGGTGACGCCGACTGCTGGCCAGCGACGGAGATGCCACCCGTTTGGTAGGCGTACACGACACGGCTTCGGTTGGGTGCGGTTGCCGGGAGGGTCCATGTTGCCTTGGGTTCCATTCGAATGGTCCAGATGTTGACGCCGTGGGCAGGATCTGCAGCCCATGAGTCCGGTGGGGTGGCCGCCCCTTGTGCGGAGCCCAACGCACCCGCAACTACGGTCACTACGGTCGTGTGGCCTGCAGCGTCGGTGTGTCGAGCCGTTGCGATTTGGTCGGACCAGATCATGGTGAAATAGGGGTCAACGAGCTTGCTGGTGGACGGCAGGTTCAACCAAATTTGGAACAACTCGGCGGGGTTGTCGGCCGTTGCGTCCACTAGGGGGAACATCTCGGAGTGAACCACGCCACGGCCTGCCGTCATCCACTGCACATCGCCTTGACCAAACCGTGCTTGAGCCCCCAACGAGTCGGCGTGGTCGATGTAGCCAGAGCGGGCAATCGTTACCGTCTCGAATCCCCGATGGGGGTGCTGTGGAAACCCGGGGACTTCTCGGCCGTGGTACATCCGCCATCCGTCTTTTAACGTAAAATCGCTGCCGACGTTCCGCCCCGTCAGCGCGCTCGGGTCGACGCCCTGATTCGCGTTACCCGGCGGATATTCGTCACGATGGTGAGCACAGAACAGAAAGGGGTCGAGAGTGGGCCAGTGGAGGCCCAAGGGCACGACGGCTTGGATGGGTGACTGCATGGGATCGGGTATCCCAAGGGTCGATGCGAACCAAGCCATGCGGCTGGGCCGGGGGGGACTCCATTGCACGCATCGTGCGGCGCACCGGCAGCCATGGGGGCGACACAGGGGGAGGGAGGCATTCAATCGATGCATGCCACCGGAGGGACACAGGAACACCCTCAGCATGGCGTGGCCTGTGTCACACTGCGGGGGACCTTCTCTCGTCCAAGGATGTGTGCGTGCCTCAAGGGTTGTCCATGAAAGAGCGGTTAGCCGCCGGTTCGGCACGGCTCATGGCCGTGTGGGCGATGCTTGCGGCATTTTCAACCTACTTCTGCATGTATGCCTTCCGAAAGCCCTTCGCCGTCGGGACCTTTGATGGGGACGCAGTCATTCCGGGCCTGCCAGAGATGGACCTGAAGATTCTGTACATCTTGGCGCAGGTCATTGGCTACGCGGCCAGCAAGTTCCTCGGCATCAAGGTGGTCAGCGAGATGCCCGCGGCGAAACGGGCACAAACCATCGGGCTGTTTATTGGCGTCGCGTGGCTGGCACTGTTGCTGTTTGCCGTGCTGCCCGCCCCGTGGGGTGCCCTTGCGCTTGTCCTCAACGGCCTGCCTCTGGGCATGATCTGGGGGCTTGTGTTCGGGTTCTTAGAAGGCCGGATCGTTTCCGATTTGTTGGGAGCGGGACTCTGCGCCAGTTTCATTGTGGCCAGTGGGTTTGTGAAGTCCGTCGGAAAGTGGGTCATGGCCGCGGGTGTGACAGAGGCATGGATGCCCTTCGCCACGGGCGCTGTATTTCTACCGCCGCTCGCGGGATGTCTGTGGATGCTCAGTCAGATTCCGGACCCCACAGAAGAAGACGTGGCGGAGCGCACAGAACGCAAGCCCATGACGGGAGACGACCGGCGATCATTTTTTGCCGACTATGCGCTGGGTTTGAGCCTGCTCGTACTTGGTTATGTCGTGCTGACGGCCTACCGAGACTTCCGAGACAACTTCGCCGTCGAAATCTGGGACGCGCTTGGCTATGCCGATGAACCGGCGATTCTGACCACTGCAGAGGTTCCCGTCGCCGTTGGTTCGCTGATCGCGGTGGCCTTGCTGGTGCGGATAAACAACAATCGACGCGCGTTGTTGGCCGTCCACGGCCTGATGCTCAGCGGCGCTCTCTTGACCGGCGCATCGACGGTATTGCACGAGGCGGACCTGATCTCGTCGGCGGCATGGATGGTGAGCGTCGGAATTGGCCTGTACCTTGGGTATGTCCCGGTGAACTGTGTGCTCTTCGATCGTCTCATCGCCGTGGTGGGGCGCGCGGCAACCGCCGGGTTCTTGATCTATGTGGCTGATGCTTCAGGCTACGTCGGTTCGGTGGCGCTCTTGCTGTACAAGAACTTCGGCCAACCCACCTTGTCATGGCTCGAGTTCTTTACGTCGTTTAGCTACGGCATGTCCGTGTTTTGTTTTGCATGCTTTGCCATATCTGCCGTTTATTTTCACCGCCTCTCGGGACCGTCAACGTGAACCGGTTGTGGGCTGTTGCGTTTGTGGGGGCCTGCTCAAAGATGGACGGCGGCGAAGGGGAGACCGGCGCCCGATCTGCGTCGCCAGTCCGGGCTGTATTTGTGGCCGACACCCACGTCATCGGGCCCCAATACGAGTGCTGCTCAGAGGGCGCAGGCCTCGACACCGACAGCATCATGAAGACCCCCGAGCGGCTGCGGGAAGTGGTCGAATCCATCAATGCAATTGCACCGCCTCCCGACCGCGTCTTCCTTCTCGGTGATGTCGTTCACGATGCTCACCACGGGACCGATTTGTCCTTCTACCTCGATCAAGAGACGGCCTTTTCTCGTGCAGCCGATTTACTCTCTGAACTGACGGTTCCGCTCCACATTGTGTGGGGGAATCACGACTATGAGGTGCGCTGCGGCGGCGGCGACAGTCACCACAGTCGCGAATTTACCCACAGCTTGTTTGAGCATTTTTTTGATGCGCCCGTCACGGATGCAGTGTCGGCGGGTGAGTGGCGGTTTGTAATGTTGAACTCTCAGTTGGGCCCAACATGGGACGCCGGGAGCGACCAATGCGCCACGGGGGTGGGCTCGTTTGGTGCCGAACAGTTGGCATGGCTGGAGTCTGAGTTGTCCGCCGGAGACCCGACGGTGGTGATGTCCCACCACCACATGATTGCGTCGACTGCGCGGAATGAGAATGACGGGCCGAACCCTGACTTGTCCACCGTTATCGGTCGCCATGACAATGCACGCCTGCATCTCGCCGGCCATCTGCATCGCTGGGTTGATATCGCAGCGACGGATGTGCACCCCGTTCAGCACATCATCATGGGTGCCACCCGGTACGATGATGACAACTTCTGGGTCGGTGAATTCGGTGCGGACGGGTCCATCGCATTTCGTGACTACTCAAAGCCAAAGTGGAATACGACCTGCGCAGACACATGGAGCTACACCGAACCATGGGGTCGGGTGGCTGGCGCGGTGGAGGGCGGCGATTGTGGACGCTGAGGCGCGCTCAGGGATTGAGAAGGATGTGCACCTTGCCCGGGGATCCACCGGGCGCATCGCCCTGCCATGCAGCCACCATGAGGTCCACCAAGCCATCGCCATTGATGTCGCCGGGGCTGGCCACCTTATAGCCTGCGCCATCCCAGGCGCGATTTCCATCGAAGATGTGGTCAGCGTCTGAATTGAGATGCGTTCCGGGTGCTGTGTTCCCCGCAAGGAATAGATAAGCGCGGCCCGCCACCTCCTTGCCGTCCTCGGTATGCCCCAGCGCCCCAATGAGGACATCGTCCAAGCCGTCCGTGTCGAAGTCACCCGCGGAGCCTGTAGCGAAGCCGCTCCAGTCCATGAATCCCTCGCCGACGAAACCATAGGAGGCCTCTGCGAGGCTGCGCATGCCGTCCGTGCGCATGTCGCTCCCGGTTATCACGTAGGTCTTGCCCGAGGCCTCGCCATTGATGGAGGTTCCAAACGCGCCTGCCAGCACATCACTCAATCCATCCCCATCGAAATCACCGACAAGCTCCACGCCATAGCCCAGTGCCGCGCCGCCTTCCTCGCCGTACCAAGCAAGAGTGACATCAGCAAAGCTGAGGGTTGTGCCGTTCGGAATGGACGCGAGATCGCCGCCTCGCACCACGTAGGCTTTCCCTGCGCCGCGCCGCTCATCATCTGGATCCTCGGTGAAGCCGCCCTCTTGGTTTCGCAATGCAGTGAACAGCACATCCGCGAGGCCGTCTCCGTCGATGTCGCCTGCGGAGCTGTTGAGCTTTCCAGCATCGTCTCCCTCCACCTCGCCGACCCACGTGTAGGCCGCATCGTCAGGCAGATGGATGTCAGTGCCCGCAGCGATGGTTTCGGATGCGATGAGGTATCCGTGACCCCGCTCTTCGGCGTTGTGGGCTCCCGCGATGATGTCTGCCAATCCGTCGCCATCGGTGTCGCCTGCCCAAACAATGCTGTGGCCCATGATTCCGCGGTCGATGCCGCCAAAAATGGTGAAGGCATCGTCACCGACTTCGAAGTGCCCGGGAGTGGATAGTTGTTGACCGCTAAAAAAGTGGACTTTGCCTGTATTGAAGGCGCCGGTGTCGCTCCGGTACGAGCAGATCAGGAGGTCGTCGAGGCCATCGCCGTCGCCATCCATTCCGCCGGCCAGCGAGTGTCCCGACCAGTCTGCACCGCATCGGTCATCCTCATCGGCAATGCCCTCGCAGTCGGGATCATCCTCGAGTTTTCCCCATTCACCCGTGAACGAGTAGGCTGCATCCTTGATGGAAACCCGCTGTGAGGCGCCGAGGTCCTTGCCCAGCATGATGTAGGTTCGGCCCGCATCCCGGCCCCGTTCGGGATGGTCCCACCAGTAGTCACTCACAAAGATGTCATCGAGCCCATCGTCATCGATGTCGCCCACCACACCGACGGTGCCGCCCAGACAGTCGCCGCCGTCTTCCTCACCTTCGATGATGTAGTCGGATTCACCGAGGTCGATGATCCGGTCTGAAAAGCCTTCGTATGGAGGCCCAATGGTCACGGAAACCGATCCGTTTGGCCCTTCGTCGGTACCATCCAAGGGCGTCACGCTGCACGTCCACCGGTCACCTTCAACAAGCCGGGTGCCGGCGATTACAGCGTCAGTCAGGCCCCGGGCATCCGCGTCTGCGCCGGTGCGTTCGTCATTGCGGGTCCACGCGACACGGTAGGTGACTGCATCACCGTCGACATCAGTAGCATCGACGCGGACCCTGCATTCGAGGTCTCGGCCGCCGGCTCTGGCGGCCATGGGAACCAGTTCGATTCCAGGTGCGGTGGGAGGTGTATTGCCGACGCGGCCCGTATCGCGAATGGGCGAGCATCGGCCAGCCGAGTCCTTGGCGAAGCCATCAGCGCAGTCTGATTCGGTCTTGCCGCAGCCAACGAACGGCGTGAGGACCGCGAGTAGGAGGATGCGAACAGTCATTCGGGGTTCAGCATGATGTACACCTTGCCCGGTGCGTTGTCAGGAGCGTCACCTTGCCATGCGCTGATCACGAGGTCTGGCATCCCGTCCCCGTTGAGATCGCCGGGCCCCAAGGTCCGGTAGCCTGCGCCGTCCCATGCGCGCTCTCCATCAAAGATATGGTCGGCGTCCGCCAACTGATGCGTGCCCGGTTCAGTGTTGCCCGCATAAAACAGGTAGGCCCGGCCTGACATCTCGCGACCGGGTTCGGAATGGCCCATCGCGCCAACGGTCAGGTCGTTCCGGCCATCGCGGTCGAGATCGCCAGCGGAGGCGACACCCAGTCCACTCCAGTCGTTGGCGTCCTCACCCACAAAGCCGTAGGATGCCTCCGCAAGACTGCGGGTGCCGTCGGAGAGCATGTCAGCGCCGCTGATGACGTACGATTTTCCGGCTGCGTCTCCGTTTTCACTGTGTCCAAATGACCCGGCGCAGATGTCGTCCAGCCCATCTCCGTCGAAGTCCCCCATAGTGTCGACCCCATAGCCCATGGCGTCGCCGCCCTCTTCACCCATCCACGCGAGGGGAGCGTCTCCAATGCTGGTGATTGTGCCCGGCGGTGTCGCATTGATGTCGCCGCTCAGGACGATGTAGAACTTACCGCTTCCGCGGCGTTCGCCATCCGGGTCCAGTCCAGCCCCGTTGTCTCGGTTGCGGAGAGCAACGGTTGCGATGTCACCCAGCCCGTCGCCGTCGATGTCGCCAACATAGACGTTGCGTTTGCCAGACTGGTCGTCTTCGTACTCGCCATCCCAGATGTAGTCGGCCGCGTCCGGAAAGTGGAGGTCATCGCTGGACGCAAATCGCCCAGAGAGCATCAGGTAGGTTCGCCCTGCTGATGCGGCCACCGTGCCGTGAATGTGCGAACCCGTGACGAGGTCGGCCACCCCGTCTCCGTCAACATCGCCAGCCCAGTTCACACTGTGGCCCATGCTGTCGCCGATGTTCTCGCCGTACAAGGTGACGTCTGCATCGCCAATGGAGCGGACGCCGCGCGCGCCAAGATTGGCCCCCGAGTAGAACGCCGCCTTCCCGAGGTTGAATCCCCCGTCGTCGCTCTTGTACGAGCAGATCAGCAAGTCCGACACGCCGTCGCCGTCGCCATCCATTCCACCGGCAACCGAGTGGCCGGACCAGTCCCCGCCGCAGCGTGTCGCACCATCGCTGGCGCCTTCGCAGTCGGGGTCGTTGTCGATGGTCCCGTGCTCGCCTTCGAAGGCCCATGCAGCGTCGGACAGCGAGATTTGTTCGTTTGCACCCAAATCAGCGGCGAGAAACACGTAGGACTTGCCGGCATCGGGCCCACGTTCGGGGTGATCCCACCAATAGTCGTTGATCAGGATGTCCATCAGGCCGTCGTCATCGAGGTCTCCCGCCGGGGCAAGCGCCGCTCCCGCACAGCTTCCACCCTCTTCACCAATCAGCGTGTAGTCGGCATCACCCAAGGACACGACTTGGTCATCCCAGCCCCGGAAGCCCGGGCCAATTGTGACGTGTGCTGTGGCGCTTGGGCCATCGCTGTAGCCGTCAGTGGGTGTGATGGTGCAGGACCACTCGTCGCCCTCCACGAGGCGATCCCCTGCAACGGTGTCTCCGTCCCGATGGGTTCGGCCTGAGGCGTCAGCAGGCGCACCTCCCCGCGTCCACTCCAGCGTGTAGGCGACCGGAGCACCGTCGGTATCCACGCTCGGCGCTTGAACCACGCACACCAAGTCCGCGCCTCCGGCGCGGGGGCGCTCCGGTTGGAGGGAGGCTGCGGGGGCCGTTGGCGGCGTGTTTCCGTATGCTCCCGTATCGGCTGCGACCGGCTGACAGCGGCCTTGGTTGTCGCGAGCGAACCCTTCGATGCAATTCTCTGCCTTCGTTGAGCAGCCACACACCCAAGCAAGTCCAAGGGCGCCGATGGTGGGCAGGGTCGGGATGGATGGGCGGGTCATTAGGGGTTCAAGAATACATATATCCTGCCATTCGCCCCATCGGCAGCATCGCCTTGCCACGCTCCAAACACGAGGTCTGGCAGCCCGTCGCCGTTGATGTCACCCGGTCCCAGCACAGCGGACCCGGCCGAGTCCCATGCTGCTGCTCCGTCGAAGATATAGTCGGCGTCGTCAAGAGTGTGGGCTCCCTCGGTCGCCGTGGACGAAAGCACGAGGTACGTCCGCCCGGCCAACTCGGCGCCGTTTGGCTCGAAGCCCATGGCTCCGGTTACGACATCGCCCCGTCCATCTCTGTCGATGTCGCCCGCTGCTGCGAGGCTCTTCCCAGCCCATGCATGGTCTGAATGTCCGGAAAAGCTGTACGCAGCGTCGACGAGCGAGTGGCGACCGGCCTGCTCCAGTTGAGCGCTTGGAACGATGTAGATCTTGCCGGCCTCTCGCCCGCCATTGCTGTGGCCGTATGCGCCAACGCCCATATCGCTCAGGCCATCGCCGTCGAAATCTCCGAGCATCGATCCAGCCCCTGCGGCGTCGCCTCCGATCTCACCCATCCACGCGCTGTGGGCATCCGCCACCGATTGAAGGCTGCCGAGCTCCATCTGCGCAGCATCGGCCCCAAGGACAACATAAATGATCCCCGATCCCCGGAACTCAAGTTCTCCGACACCCACTCCATTGGCTTGGCTGCGCAGGGAAGTGAGCGAGAAGTCTGCAAGGCCATCGCCGTCGATGTCACCCAGTGGCTCAGTCAGCTGCCCAAGGCGGTCTTCGGGGGCTTCTCCATCCCAAGCCACGGCGTCCAGTTCGTTGATGTCGGTTGAACCCGATGCCGCGAAGGTCGACGCGGGGAGGAGGTATGCGCGACCGGCCCGCGCGTCATTGGCGGAGTGGTAAGCCGAGCCCGTCAGCGCTTCGGAGAGGCCGTCTCCGTCCACGTCGCCGGCCCATTTCACGCTGTGCCCCAGCTTGTCGCCATTCACTTCGCCATGGATCTGCAGCGAGGCGGACCCGAATGGCTTGGCGCCATGCGGGCCAAGGTTGGCACCGGAGAAGAACCCGAACTTACCTCGGTTGACGCCACGGTCGTCGGATCGGTAGGCGCTGATGAGCAGGTCCGGAACACCGTCTCCGTCGGCATCCATACCCCCCGAGGCAGAGTGTCCAGCCCAGTCTCCACCGCAGCGTGTGACGACCTCTTCACTTGAGGTGCTGCAGTCCGGGTCGTCGCTGAGGGCACCCTGTTCCCCCTCGATGCTCCATGCCGCATCACTAAGGGACAGGGAGTGTTGGCCCGTAAGTTGACTGCCGAGAACGACATATGCCTTGCCGGCCATCGCACCGGTCGCTTCGTGATTCCACCAAGTGTCGCCCACAACGAAGTCCATGAGCCCATCGCCGTCCACGTCGCCCGCCGAGGCCAGCATGCTGCCCGCGCTCTTCCCACTGGACTCGCCCGTCAGTGTGTAGTCTGCGTCGGTCATCACCAACGTATCGACCTCCCACAGCGAAGGTTCTGCGCCGACTGTGACGGTCGAATCAGCGACGGGGCCGGCTTCTTCGCCGTCGCTGGGGATGACGGTGCACGTCCACTTGTCGCCCTCGATGAGCCGTTCGGCCGCGATGGTGTCTGCCGTTCGTTGGGTAGTCGCGTCTGCCTGCACCGCGGTGCCATTCTGGGTCCACGAGACCGTGTAGGCCACCGGATCACCGTCGGTGTCGATGCTCGGCGTTTGAATAATGCACACCAAGTCGGTGCCCAGCGGGCGTGGCGAAGCGGGAAGGATCGCCAGCGACGGGGCTGTGGGTGGCGTGTTGAATCGTGCACTCGATTCGTTGGCGATCGGCTGGCATTGCCCGTTTTGAGCGCGCGCATACCCCTCCATGCAGTCCGGGATCTCCGGAACGCAGCCAAACGCCGTTACGCACACCAAAGGATGTAGGATGCGCCGGTGAATGTTCAGGGGGGGCTTGAACATGCGGAACTTCCGCTTGCATTATACCCATGAAGTCATCGAACGATGTGCGATTGAGGTCGATCATGAACAATAACGAAGAAAAGTCCGGGCCCAACCCCCGCGTCGTGCGCGCCGTGTGGGGTGTGGTTGCCCTTGTTGCAGTGGGGTGTGTTTGGGTCGTGTGGGACGCCTATCAGACGCAGGTTGAGCGAAACGAGGCTGGGATTTTTGACGGCAAGGCCCCCGAGGCTGCCTTTCGGCCGGCGGAGGAACACCCCGATCACAAGCTCGATGCCCCCTTGGGCGAAATCAGCCTTGGATTGAAGTCGAACCTCAAGGCGGTCGAAACCACGGTGCCCGATCGTCCCCACAACCCCAACGAGGTGCGCAGTCGCACGATTGGCGATGAGTTCAAGCGCCGTCGTTCGTTCACCATCAGCACTGATGCGAATGGGATCCGCATCCCCGATGGCAAGGCCGGTCAAAATCGTTCGTACATCGGTCAGAAGAAGGGGTTCCGTGTGGTGGCCATGGGCGCATCGGAG